>OGHD01000162.1_pt1 | contig 37129 bp, 31 predicted proteins | sample 1571341 | NCBI WGS metagenome assembly OGHD01 (sample SAMEA2582026, study PRJEB24529) | metagenome | biome: Human gut stool | place: China | collected 2011 | reverse complement strand
TCTATAAAAGGTGACTGCTCCAAAGAATTATACCAAATGGATGATTCTGCATCTATCGGCTTATCCATAACCATATCGAGCACTGCATTTTTGTCCTTGTCTGTATAGATTGCTTCAAGTGAAAAATTGGCATTTGTATCATTTGTCTTATAGTAACATGATATTGTATATTTCTTGCCCTTTTCAATCTTTACACTTCTTCCATTTTGTTGTGAACCATCCCAAAATACACCATAGTAGTGTGGATTTCCGTCCGTGTCATCAATGACCTTGATACAGTTAGTTCCATTGTAGCCACTGTTCATTTCTATCCTTGCGGTATTGATGTAGAAGTCATCTAGTTGCCTATAAAATGTAGTTCCTTTGAGAAGGTTTCTTCTTTCTTTTGTCTTCTCTGATACTGAAAGTACAATGTTCTTGGTATCAAGTTTTATTGAGGCTTCTGATTCTGCTATCTTGTTGTTGATGATGTCAATGATGTTCTGTCCGTCTGTTGCTTCAAATTCACCTATAAATTTTGCGCTGACGGCATCATAATAGCTCTTCCTATGTGATTGTAGGTTGAAGTCATTAATACCTTGATATTGGGCAAATAAAGGTGCTTTAAGACCATTATCCAATGATGTATATGCTGATATGTAGATTGCAGACTGTCTTTCTTTGTCATCTGTTCCTCTATATCCGCACATTACAATAGAATCACCAAACTCAGGATTCAATGTTCCATCAACCGTTGTCTTTGACAGTGTTATATAGTTGTATTTCACTCCATCAATCACTGTCGGCTCATTTGTCTTGTTTACACTTGTAACCAATGCCCAATAGTACTTGTTTCCAACATTGTGTGTTGTTCCCACCTTTGCTTTATTGAATGACAAGCAAAGTGCTTGGTCATTAACCTTCCACATGTTATCCCTTTGGTTTCCGTCCTCATCTTGGCATTGCCATAACAGTTTGACCTCATTTGGTGAATCTTGCACAATGTCAACATCAAATCCATCTGCAGGAGTTATCAGCATTGAACCTCCTGCTGATTTGACCTTATCAATTATAAGTTCAAAGAAATGTGCTGAACCTGTTACTTTCAAGTTCTTTACTGACATATCATTTATTACCGCTTTATCACCTTTGATACCGTTAGATTCTATTATACCACTGTTTGAAATTGAATCACTTGTTATTTTGTTAACGTTTGCTGTTGCTGCTGATAGTGTTGTAGTGGTTGTGGTGACTGCTGATAAGGTTTCTGTGGTTGCTGTTGTTGCTGATAGTGTTGTGGTGTTTGCTGTGGTTGCTGATAATGTTTCTGCGTTTGCTGTTGTTGCTGATAGGTTGTTGAAGCTTCCTGTATCACCACTAACTGTTTTCTTTGCATATACACTCCCATTTGTTGTCATATCACCATCAACATCATTTGTTCCGTCAAAGGCTTGTCCCCAAAGCAAATGTGGCTCTAATTCGGTTTTAACGGTAGTAGTGAAACCACCTCCACTGCTACCGCCACCGTTATATTGTCCTTTGCTTTTTGTCTTGGAAAAACTTTCAATTCTAATCATTATCTTATAATTCTTTAAATATGATTTCAGCCTCATTGTTCTTTAGTCCTAAAGAAATACTTTGAGGATAAAACGTTTTAGTCAATGTCTTACTTTTATAAATATTCTTGAAAGATATATTTTCACCATCTTGCAAAGTTGTTTCCAATATAAGCCTTGGAATGCTGTATTCCCTATAATATTGGTCAACATAATGTTCTTCCGCCTTTGCTGTCTCTTTTGTTATATCATTGTAGATTGAAGACAATGGCATACTGTTTGTCATATTGATGACTGCATTCATATTGACAGATGGAGTGATACCAATTTTTAGACATTCATCTGATGTTGGTTGTGTGATAAACTTGAAATCAATATCATCTTTCTTGTTTATATAGTAATCATTTTCTGCTGACATGTAAATCAAATCCTTTTCTTCTCCAACTGTAGCACTTGCCCCATCTGTATACACCTTGCATTCAAAATCCTTGATATAGATGTTTTCAAGATGTGATAATATATATATTTGGTCTTTTGACCATTTTGTTGACCGCCAAAAAGACGGATGCCTTCTTGTTATATTGTCCCATGTCAGATTGATAACACCTAATATTCGGAAAACAACTGCACCACTTACAGCATCTTCCTTTTTGATTGGAATTGCAGTTCCCTTTGTATCAAGATTCATGGTGTAATGTACTGTGTTCTGAATATCATATTCTTGTCCGATTATATAGTCTTGAATATCTGGGTTGAATCCAAGTGAGAATGTTGTCAGTTTGTAACCGTCTTCTGTTGTCGGTTCTTTGCCCAATTCCACCCATTTAAAAATACTGTCTCCATATTCATCAATATTAGTTTCTATCAACCTCTTGTTACCAATTATAAGTTCACATTCAAATACAGGAACCTTCTTGAATTTATCTGTTCTATCACCTATTTGGGAAAAATTATATTGATATGCTTTGTTTACTACGCTAGTGTTCAAAGGCTGCAAAGATGTTTTTTTAACAAGATAGGATGCGGTTTCTTTATTCTCTTCTTTTATATTGTCTTGTGAATAGAATCTTCTTGTGTAATATTTATGACCATCACTTGTGTCAATATAGTCTTTGAAGTATTTTCCACTTACTGTAGAACCTTCCCCAGTCTTTGCCGTTTCATACATGACACTATACAATGCTGTTTCCTTCTGCTTTGGCATAAGGCACATTTTTCCGCTGAATACAAGATAGTTTGTTGTATCTTCATCTGTAGGTGAATATTCACCTCCACTGTTGTTTCCAACATATTCAATTGAAGGGCTTAACGTCCTTATTGTTTCATCAGTTGGTGACTGTTTTCCTTCTTCATCCTTTTCATTACCATTGATTGATATTACCAAATAATCATCCATTGAGATTGATGCAATTGGAGTATTGCTTTTTTTATTAGCTATGTTATCAACCTTTCCCATTCTAAATATAGAAGGAATCAATTGATGTTCCTTGAGATAAAGAGGAATCTTCCATTGGTTGATATAACCGTTATTGCCCTTCTCATACAAGTCCTCAATTGTCTTATTATTTCCTATATTGAACTTCCAATTGTTATTGAGCATTGGTTGTATATACCAATCAAATGATTGGCTGTCACCTATATCAGTATCTCCAATCAACATATGCTCAAAATAGTAATAACCATTCTTCTGATTCCTTGTTATATATTCCGTCATGTACAATTGCTTTTTATACTTTGAATACAAGTCATCAGAATCCAATGGCGACTTTATCACCTTATCTTGCTTTTCAATATTGCAATTAACTTGAATCTGATTATATACGTCTCCAACACTAATAGTAGTATCATCATTTGCAAACATATCTGCATTCAGTTCAATTGTCTTTGAAGGTGCTAATGTGGCAATTTTCTTATTTAACAAATCATACCACACATTTCTTTGCGTTTTTATTGTTTCCCAATCAAAGATATAGTAATCAAATCCTTCTTGAATAATATGAAGGTTCAAGTATTTCAATATTTCATTCAGTACATCTTCATACGTCCATGTGTCATCTGCCTCATCACCTATCATATACAATTCAGATTCTCCCAAGTTATCAAATACTGTTTCAGTTTTTCCGCTTTCAATACCCTTTGACTTGTCATAATAGATTTTTGGTGTAACATCATTCACAATATTGAGTTTAAGAAAATCAGCAATCATTTTATCTATAATATCCTTGACTGTTGCTGCTGTTTGCTTATATGTTTGGAAGTTCTTTACACTGATATTGTTGTAATTGTAATATTGAAGTGTTGACAAAGCATCAGTACAATTTATATCAAACTCATCATAAGGTGCAACAAATGGTTGTGAGAAGGTATTTGGTTCAATATATCCTGCAAAAACGCATTTATTACCCTTGAAAATATTGACCTTATTACTTCTTGCATTTGGAGACCAAAGCAAATCACCGACATATTTTTCTGTAACAAGACTGATTTTGCATGACTTTCTAATGATGGTATCAAATGTATCATCATTATCAGCTTCAATCTTTATAGGGTCTTCACCAAAGAAGACCCCATCCTTGCCAATCTCCAATGTTTTAGTTTTATCCTCATTGGTAACAATGTGGACTGTTATATCCACATTGTTAATATCCTTGAAAGTTCCGTATATATACATTGTTCTAAATCTTCAATTTCTTACCGCTCTTTGACTTGATTGAACCGTAATTTCTTAGACTACCATACAAATCTGAGCCTTTTATCTTAAATTCAACGTTTCCGCCATTTCCAACCATTGAAGCACCACCATCAAGAAGGTCAAACAATCTTGCTTGTTGGGTATTGTTCAATATCATTTCACCACTGTTTACTCTTGCAAGTTGCATGTCACCATGATTTGAACCGCCTCCAATGATACCACCTTCTGCATAAGGTGTTAAACCCACTGCAATTACATGTGCTTGTGCTGCTGCTATGAAGCCTTGCGCAATGGCTGCACCTGCAAAAGGAATGTAAGCGTGTGCCGCATAGAATGAAGCACTTGCCAATTGCATAAATGATGCTGTAAGTGCTTTGTTAGCTGCAATTGCTGCAACTGAGCTTGCCACATTGGCTGTTTGTTGTGCTGTTACTATTCCTTGCGCTGTGGCTAATGCTCCTTGCGCTGCTGTCTGCTGTGCTGTAGCTGCTGCCTGTTGTCCTGTAGCTGCTGCACTTACAGATTGTCCTGCATTAAACAAATTAATCAATTCGGTTATTGTACTAATGGTTTGCATTGCACTTTGGATAATTGATATTCCCTCATTGATTGCTGTTGAGAAATAATCCCATGCAGTTTCACAACTGTCAAATGCGCCTCCCAATCCTGCTAGTGAATCACCTAGGCTTGTTATATCTTGAAGTCCATTTATAGTTAAATCAAATTCTTTCTTTTTTCTGAACTCTTCTGCAAGTTTGCTAGCATCATTTCCTAACTGTTCCAATTGTACCTTTGCCTTGTCATATTCTTCTTGACTGATTGTAACACCAATATTCACCTTGTTGTCTTCCAAGTATTTTTTTAGTGAATCATATTTTTGAACAGTGTCATTGTATTGTGATTCAACATCTTTTTTCTTTGGAATCAGCTTGTCACCAATGGAATCTTTATTATCAGTTATGTCCTTGACATTTTTCTTAAAGTCTTTTGTTCCTTCTGTCTTTTTGTCAGCCTTTAAATCATTGATGGTATCTTTTAGGTTCTTTTTTTGTTTTTCTGTCAAATTGCCAAGTTGAATGAGTTTTTCAGCATAAGCACTTTTTGCTTGGTTTATCTTGTTGTCAAAATCCTCATCTGTTATCAAACCTTCTGCCAAAAGGTCTGTGGCTTTTTTGAATGCGCCTGCATATTCTTTTTCAGCATCTTCAATCATGTCTTGATGGACTGCATCTTTCACATTTCCAAGTTCCTTGACCAATGCTGCCATTTCAGAACTGTTCTGAACCGTCTTTCCTTCCTTGTAATATGCTTGAATCAAGTTATCCAATGCTGACTTTTTCTTGCTGTTAAAGTCCTTTGTGGCAATCATGCCATCTTGCAATTGATTGGTTAACTGTTTGATGGTTTCATTATAATTGCTATTTGCTTGCTCAATCTTATCTGTGTTGACAGTCTTGTTGGTTGTTTTGCTTGGTATTGATGACTTGCTTGTTGATGATGCTATGCTTGTTGTGCTTGACTTGAAAGGACTGTTTTTCTTTGCTTCTTCATAACTCTTAATTCTGTTTTGAATCTGTTTCTTCTGGTAATCTGTTTTTGCAAGACTTAGCCTTTTCTTTTCAAACTCAATTCCATTTTGAAGGGTTTTAAGATAAATCTTTTGTTTGTCCTCTTGTGTGCTTCCCTTGTTTGCTTTGCCTTTTGCATAATCAAGTGCATCATGGGTTTGTTGGTTGTAGGATTTTCCGTTTCCTTTCTTATTATTTCCACCATTACCTTCTTCCTTGTAGAAATCTGCTCTAGCTTTTGCAACAATTCCTCTTAACTTATTCCAATATCTTACTAGAGTTTCTATCTTTTCTTTTACCCAATCAATACATTTTGCAATTGGATTAAACAGTGGAATTTTTGAAACTGACTGTATTACATTTGACCTCAATTCTTTGAACTTCTCCAAAAGGTAATGGATTGCGGCTCTTACACCAAATACTATCATCTTAATATTCTCCAATCCTGCACTAAATCCCTTGAATACCAAAGCTACTGCATTGAAGGCTGTTTCTGTACCTTCTCCTGCATCAAGCAAGTCAAAGAATACACCTAATACATCACCGACAACATCAACAATTGTTGTTAATACATTAACAAGAAATTGACCTTGTTCACCAACGGCTTCCAACATTGCTGAATAAGTTGAAGAGTTCTTTAATACATCAAACAGTTGGGTTGTTGCTGTCATCAATTCCCCAAATGATTGAACTAAGGCTCTTACAGGACCGTTTGCAGCGTCAACGTTGAATGAAGACAAGAAGTTATCCCATTGTGTCTTAATTTTCTCAATGTCACCTTGAAGGTTATTGAAGTTCTCGGAAGCCATTTGTGTGGCTGTTCCTGTCTCTTCCATTGCTGACAACAATTCCCTGTATCTGCTTCCACCTTCTGCCAACATTGCTGCTGCATTTGCAGAATCAAGACCAAATTGTTTTACCATATAGGCTGTGTCCCCTGCATGTTCTGAAAGGGTCTGCATCATTGTATCTGCGTCTTTGATTCCTTCTGCTGAGAATTTGGAGAATATGTTGCGCAATTGTGTTCCTGCTTCGCTTCCCTTCAAAGCCTTGTCACCAAGAACTTCTGCCATTGCTGCTGTCTGTTGGAGTGAAAGACCACCATTTGCTGCTGCAACACCTGCAACCTTGATGGTTGCTGCCAAATCACTGATTTCTGCTGAACCTGATTGGGATGCGTTTGCCAGAATATCAACGTCTTTGCTTGCATCACCAACTCCATGTGAGAATTGTCCCATGATGGTTGTTAGGGCTTCCACTGCATCTCCATCTGACATAAGACCAGCCTTTGCAAGTGTTGTTGATTGTTTAGTCATTTCACCAAGTCCCTCTGTATCTTTCAACAATTGAGGCATTGCACCGCCAATTTTCGCCATAATGTTTGCTACATCAACAACTGACGTATTTGTTTCCTTAGCTAAATCTTGGATTTGACCTCTTAAATCTTGCAAAGCATTGCCATGTAAACCTGTAATTGCTCCAAGTTCTGACAAGGCTTTTCCAAATTGACTACTTTTTTCTATGGCTTCTTTGGAAACATCAACAAGTTTTGCTGCTGCAACACCTGCTGCTGCAATTCCTGCTGTGGCTGCTGCTGCTCCCATTGTAAGTGAACCCCCCATGATACTACCCAACTGTTCCATACCACCGCCAAGTTGACCAATGATTCCGCCTGTACCGCTAATTTTTTTACCAAATGTTGATAGAATATTTGAACCGCCATTATCATCACCACTACTCTTTGAACTTGCACTTGTTACTTCATTTACCTTTTTCTTTACTTGATTCAGTTCTTGAATGGCTTGCTTGGAAGTGTCTATTATACGTTTCAAGCCTTTTCCATAATCTGTTTTTTTTGCTTCATCAGATAGCCTTGAATATGCCAATGTGCAATCAGCCAAAAGTCTCTTTGCTGAGGAATATTGTTTGTTTACATTTGCAAGTTTGCCGTCACTGATTCCATGTTCCCTATTCAGTTTCTTTAGTTGCTCCCTTGCATTTTCAACCGCTTGGGAATAGCCTGCATCTTTCAAACCAATTTCAACTTCAATATTTGCCATTATATTATATGATTCTTAATTAATAAATCTTTATTAGCTTCCATTTCCCTAATCATCTTTTCTTTTATTTCCTTAGTTACCTTAACATCTGTAATTTTGGGTTTATGCGGATAACCATTATCCCATGGGAATTGCATAATATCAGAAGGCTTTATTTTCTTTGTGGATTGTGATTGTGCCACCGTATAACAAATCTGACGTGCAATTTCCCAATCATTCTTTACTGAGACATTCAGTTTTGCAATAATTGGTTTTAATTCATAATATTTCATGTCCTCCATAAAATAGGGAATGGAACAAACTTTATATTCCAAGCAAAGAAGGGTCATTAAGTCGGTAAATGTTATTTCTTCACCTTTCTCTTTGATGTTTTTTTTTCCTCCTTTTGGAATACATTGTTTGCATTTTGGGATGCAATAACCCATTTTGAAAACTCTTCCAATAAACCTTGATTCTCATCTAGATAACTAATAAAGTCTTCAAGTGATATTGGTGTTTCCAAGTTTGCTGATGATATTACAACGCTATAGAAATATATAATCATATCGGTCATTGTAACAGGGTTAAATGCCTTCTCCGTAATTTGCTCATAGGCAATCAATGCCCTAAATGAGTTTTTCAAGATAATCTCTTGATTGTTGATAGTTACTTTCATTATCTTAATTTTTTATTATATAATTATAAATATATTGTCATAGTAAAAAAAGAAGGGAAACACCCAAATTAATGGATATTTCCCTAATTATTTATTTAACTTTGTCACTCACGTCTTCAACGTCTGAATGTTGAATGACAGGCGTTTTCCCATTTACCTTTTTCGGTGTTATCTAAACCTTAGAAATACCGCCATTTTGAAGTGCTCCAACTCCTGTAAATGATACGTCATAAGTTGCAACCTCACCGTTGTTTGCAGAAAGTGATACACTGCTTATAATTACTTTACCATGATACATATCATCAGAAGTTTCCCAATTTGCAGGTGTTCCTTCAAACATACCTTCCGAATCAGTTGCACCGCTTGTTACAGTATCATAATTTTTAACTGTAGCAAATACAATCTCAATTGGGGTATTTGCAACCATGCAGTCAATAAGCTTGCTGTAGTCGGCAACTGTAAACAAGTTAGAAGCACTTGCAGTCCAAGAAATCTTGCCTAACAAAGAAGATGCCCAACGTCCGCTGTCCTTACTACTAACATCTATAGAATCAGCACTAACTTCAACAGAAAGTGAAGTTGCCATTGCCAAACAAGTTGGTGTTGCACCAGTCTTATCCTTTACCCATAATTGGACTTTTTCGCCCATAATTATTTTACTCATTCATATAATATATTATACTAATTATTTATCAAATCATTGCTGAAAATTGAAGTGTCTGTGTGTATATTGAATTAACATAATCTTCTGTATTTCCAACAAATTCTATTCTCTTAAAATAGCTTGAAGTTCTTAACTCCAATAATTCCCTAACTCTTTCAGAAATTGTCACAGTTGTTATGTAGTCAACAGCTGCAACGTTTACTTCAAAATTTACTCTGTCTACTGACACACCTGTCTTGAATGTCTGTGGATATATTGATGTTTTCTTGAATGTTATAAAGGGAAAAGTCACATCTTCTTCTGCTACTATCGGATATATATTCTTGCCAACCAACTCTTTTAATTTTTCATCACTTGACAACTTCTTGAATATATACTTGTTTATTGACAAACCTGTTTCCATTACTTCTTGTTAAATCTTTCTTCTATTTCCTTTTCAATATCGTCATCAATAATCTTTTCTACCCTTCTCTTGGTTGAATTGATTGCATCTGTGAAAAAATTGGTTGAAGAAATCTTACCTCTATATCCTTTCTTCATTCCACTTTCAAACATTGATTCCATCTTGCTTCCTCGGTTCTTTCTGCTTCCCTTTACATTGATGTATCTTGGTCTTGTTCCCTCATCATAGAAAAGCAATCTGTAATCAGTTTTTTTTGCTGCTGATGTTGAATAGTTTTCTGTTGAAGATGGTCTGATTCTAACCCTTCCGTGCATTGAATCATTTGCAATCTCCATTACTATTCCGTTCATCATTTCGGATGACGCATTAACCTTTGATGATGATAGATTTGACTTTGCTTGATTTTGAATAATCTTCAAAGCCTTTTCAATTGTTTGTCTGAAAGGTTCTTGCATTGAACTAAGTCCGATTTTGTCAAATGACTCTGTATTAACCTTTATTTTTTCCTCAAACTCCATTACTCATCAATTAGTTCAGTCATTATCACCTTCTTCATCTGAGTTCTGTCCAAGTCTATAGATAATATCCTGTATTTCTTGTTATCATAATGAATAATGTCAGTCTCCTTCACATCAACATATTGGTGAATCTCAAACACCTTCCTATAAGGATAAAACACCTCATTGTTGGTTATTGCCCTGGAACCACCATTGCTAATAACCCTTGAACGTGTACAATACCAAGGTCTATATTCTTGCGTCATTTCCCCAAAATCATTTTGAGTTGTGACAGGTCTATAAATGTCAATTTTATCCTTTAATAGTCCACATCTCATTGATTTACCCTTTCCTTAATATTTACCTTTATTTATTACCACCATCATAATTTTGGTATAAACTCAACAGATAACTATATGATAATGGAATTTCACTAGAAGAAGCAAATGCAACATTCTCCCTATTATTGTAATATGTTCCAAGCAACAATAACATGGCTTGTTTTAATGGTGTTGGTATTTTACCTTTGTTATCTACTGTTAGCTTCTTCAATGACACATCAATATGTTTTTCTGTAACCTCTTCAACAACATCACCAAGTGCTTCTATATATGAATCATCATCATGAAAACCATTATCAATATTAAGATGTTTTTTGATTAAATCTAAATTCAAATATTGCATTTTGTCTTGGTATTAAAAAGGGTTTGCTGCTTATATAAACAGCAACAAACCCATGATATATGTTAGATTCTATGAAAGTAATTAGGCTGTAGCACCAATCTTACCAGCTGTTAAACACTCAGGTCTTGCAATCTGTGCATCAACATATAAATTTACAACAAGACGGATGCAACCATTTGCAGCTTGGGTGTAAACATCATTAACCATGTCAATTCCTGCCCATACACCTATTACAATGTTTGACATATCACCAAATAAGTAATTGGTAGCACCAACATGACTTGTATTATATGCAGGAGTTCCATCAACCTCACCGTTCTCGTAAACTAACTGAGTTGACTTTGTTCCCTTTGACATTGCCCTCAAAGCTGCCTTTGCCTTGTTGGATAAAATATAGCATGGAACACCACTTGCATTTGCATCTTCTACAGTTGCCTCTTTGTCAACCAATGCCTTGAAGTCTGCAACTGCAGTTGGTTTAACTGCTGCAAATACACCCTTAAACTGAGTTGTTGAACCAGTGAAATCAGAAAGAACTGCATCTTCAATCTTACCGTTGATGGCATTAATCAAATCCTCACGGATTGCATTCTCAATGTCAACAGAATCTTGTGCCAACATCTGCTTTGAAATGTCAACATATGCTGTCAATCTCTTTGGAGAAAGAGTAATGTGTGAGAAAGAAGTTCCACCATCCTTTGCTGGAGCTGTCTCTGCCTCAAATGTTACATTGCTGCCATTCATTACAGGAATCTTAACGTCACCTACCAAGTTGGTATAGAACTTTGCTCCTGCTTGTGCCAATACGTTCTTTGCTCTCAGTGGAGTTAGCAAATCAAAAACGTCTGTAGCAACAACATCTTCTCCATCAGCTGTATATGAAACAACGGCTCTTTTCTCTGTTGGTATTACAATCTGGCCAACACTTGACAAACCACTCTTTCTCATTTCTGTTCGGCCTTGCTCAAACAAAGCTTTAGTGTTTTCATCTAATGGCTTGTTCTCAGCCAATGACCTAATGGTCTTTAACAATGAAAATTTCTTTTCCATTCTTCTAGTACTAGTTGTTTTATTTTCTTTATCTTCTGTTTCAGTATCATCAGAAGGTTCTTCACCACTCTCACTTGGTTCATCTTCTTCTGAATCATCTTGGTCAACTTCTTTAGGCTCTTCCTCTTCTGCTGACTTCTCTTCTTTAGGCTCTTCCTCTTTAGGGTCTTCCTCTTTAGGGTCTTCCTTTGGCTCATCTTCCTTTGGAGTATCATCAGAAGGTTCTTCTTCCTTCTTCTCATCTTCCTCAGCCAATGACTTCAATTCCTCATCTGTCAAATCCCTATTTTCAGATTTTGCCCTTTTAACCAAATCATAAATCTTTGTAAGATTCTTCTTCATTTAACTAAACCTTATATAATTATAAATATACGCTCATTTTGTTTTTTAGTCAAATTGAGAATATATTTTTATTCCATTGCTAAAATCTCATCACATAATTCTTGAATATCTGATTTTTTATCCCTTTCCTCCTTGTATCTGTCATAACTTCTACAACTAACAGAAGTTGCCACATAAGCAGGTGTATATACAGGACTAACATCAAACAGCATATCAATCTTTTCTACTGTCCTATAGTCTTCACCATCTTTGGTTTCCCAATGGTCTTTGGCTACTGTAAAACAAAAACTACTTGAATCAATGATTCCACTTCTGATATAACTTAATAGGGTATTACCTAATTCATTATCAAGTGCATCAAAAGAATACTTCAACCCCTTATCATCAATTTCAAGTTTAAGATTTCCAACTCCATATTTTGACCTTGCCAATACCTTTTCAGAATTATGGTCTAACAAACAGAAACAGTCAGACTTCTTTATTACGTCTTCATCTATGGCTGTCTTTTCTATTGTTTCATAAAAGCCTAAATCTTCACTCAAAGAATCAAAAATGATTGCATAGCCTTCTACATGTCGGCTATTAGCATTTGCCCTTAATTCTTGAATTTTTCTATATTCCTTTTCCATTTCAATAACGTTATTATATTCAATAAATATCCCATTATTCTGTTATTATTTCATCCTTGTTGATTGTATTCTGATTAACGTCCGTGAATGGTATAATCAATGAATCTGCACCGTCAATTGATGGAAGTCCAAGTTGCTGTCTTGCTTCATTGGCTGTCATAAGACCGTTTGTTACCAATTTTGTGTAATAGTCCGCCAATGCCGTTTTGTTTGTTCTGAGGATGCTTTCTGAATCAAATATCACCTTTAGGTTTGTTTCATTATCATTCAATAACTTCTTGTCAAACTCTGTCTCCATCATCTTGATATATGGCAATAGGGTTGTGGTTAAAAAGAAGTTCTGTGTATCTTCAAGACTTGAATATGAAGAGAATCCTTTAATATTCAACATTGCAGCAGGAACTCCAAAGAATGTGGCAATGTCAGTGTTGTTCAATTGTCTTGCCTCCACCATCTGAGAATCTGCTGCATTCAGTGATATGGGTTGATATGACAAGTTGCCTTGTAGGACTGCAATACCTCTACCTCCATTGGAATATGTTGTGTTCCAACTGCTCAATATCTCTTGACGCTGCTTTGCTGACAGCTGTGTTGTTGAATTGATGATTCCGTTCAATGAAGCACCATTCTCAAAGAATGACTTTGCTTGGCTGTCAGTTGCTGCTGCTAAACTCAATGTGCGTCTTGCATTTGCCAATAATGAGATACCTTGAACACCATTGTTTGAAAACATCTTGAAGTGCAACATATTGTATGGTTCAATCCTGCTTCCATTCTTGATGAATCCAACTTGATAATATAGTGTGTCAGTCTCCTTCATGTAGTTAATTGTTACATCACTGCTTTCAAGAAATATCAGCTTCATAGGTGTTCCGTCTTGTGCTCTCTTGATGTAAGCAAATCCATTTCCCTTACATATGACAGACTGAATGAGCATCTTGATAAATGTAAACTTGTCCGTTCTACTGTTCTTGTCAGCAAACAATAGATTGATAGGGTGATTCTTCACCTCCAATGTCTTTCCCTTTGCACTTCTCTTCTTTACAGCTATAGGCATTGATGCAATTGTATCAGATATGAGATTGATACATCTGTAGGCTGTTGGAAGGTTTGTCGCTGAATACTGTGAGTTTGACAATGAGCCGAACATTAGGCTACCATCTGCATAATAGCCTGGAATAAACCCATCATCAACGCTTCTCTTTTCCTTCTTTCCGAAATTAAAAATTCCTTTAAATCCTTTATCCATTTTCTAAATATCCTTATTCAAATAAATATTTCTAAAGTGTAATTCCTTCAATCAATGACCCATCATAATGATTTTCTTCTTGGAATCCACCATAATTCATAATAATAGCAATCACACCATCAATCTTGTTTTCATAAGATTCCTTTATTATCTTGATATTGTCATTATAATCAGGTTTTGGGACTGAGTTTTCAAAACAAAACAATGTAATTGGATTCTTGTCAATTACAATATTCTTTCCTTCCATTATCAATCTTTCAATGGCTTTGGTAGGTCTGTTCATGCTTCCGATACTCTGTGAATATGGCTTCATGTTAAATCCACTTTCTGTTAGTCTGATTGTGAAGTCTGTTGCATTCCAACTATCATAAGAGATTCTAACAATACCTTCCGAATTGTCTTGAAGTTTCTGAATGTCATTCATCACATAATCATAATCTGTTACGTTTCCTTGTGTGACAGTCAGAAAGCCTTGTCTTTGCCATTTCTTGTAATTGTCCTTATTGGTTGAAGTCTTCAATGCTTCCTGCGGTAAATAATACCAATTCTTGAAGTAATATGTTCCGTTGTCCACATACATTGCAGAAAGACATGTTAAATCAGAAGTAGAAGCCAAGTCAAATGAAAGATATAATAATTTATCCTTAAAATCATTCATCTTGACTTTATCCATTACCTTGAAGGTATAAGACTGAGGAATCCAAACGTTGCTTGTTGAAGTCCATACATTGAAGACCTTTGTCATTATTGCTGTTGTCTGTGAAGGGTTGTTCTTCATCTTTGTTATCTGCTGCCTATAGAAATCTTCTGATACAGAAATACCAAAGTTTGGTGAACACTTCTTCCATACCTTTTCATCTTCACAATCATCACCATCATCTAAGGTATAAACCAAACAGAAAACAGAATCATCTTGTTTCAAACCCCTCAGAACATCTATACCACTCTGTTCAAGTTCCTTGTAGAATCCACTTTGGTTATTGCTTCTTGTAGTACAACAACACATCAAAGGCTGCTGTCTGCTACCCATTGAAGACTCCAATACATCATATACGTCACTGTTAGGTGCTTGGGAAATCTCATCAACAACAGCAAAGTTACAGTTCAATCCATCCAATCTTGATGCGTCTGCTGAAACTACCCTCATTGATGAATCAGTCTTGTCAAACATGATTCTATCCCTAAATCTTCTGAAGAGTTTGTCAACCTTACCTCCAAGTGATTTCAGATATGATGAAGCCATCTTGAAAAGGATGGATGCTTGGGATGCTGAGTTGGCTGCAACAATGACTTGGGCATTATTCTCTTCCAATAGGGCTTTTAATGCCATAATTGATATGCAGGAACTTTTGCCAGACTTTCTACTTACTGATAAAATGAAGGTTCTTGTTACCCTTGTACCATCCTTCTTCCACTTGAAACCATATATTCCGCATATCATAAACTTCTGCCATTCTTGAAGAATGAAGGGTTTGTTGTTGTATTGCCCAGTAAAATGTCGGAAACGTTCAAAAAACCTTATTGTCCTTTCAACGTCTCCAACATCAAAATATCTATCTTCCATATCCAAGAAATCCATGAATCTTTTACATGCCAACTTTATATTTTCACATGCTAAAATTTTTCCATCCAAAACGTCCCAAGGATATGTTGTTATTTTTTCCCTTATCTCTTTCTCAATTTCATTCATTCATATAATCATCCTTAAACATCCACTTGAAGCCGCCACATGTCTTTTTCTTCCCCTTGCATACAAGAATGATATTGCTTCTTAGATTCGGATTTCCGATTGCGGTTGCTGCCTTATATCCGCTTTGATATGTTGTGATATATTCTCCATCCAAGGTTAATTGAACAATATAACCTCGTATCTCAATAGAATCATGTAATGAGTTGGTCATTACTGCATCAGCATATTCATCCAAATATAACCATCTAAAACCAAGGTATGTTCTTTTCTTCCAATCATTCAATGCTGCCATTATCTTCTGAGGTCTTCCGATTGTAATCTTTTCAAGGCATGGAAATGTGGTAATGTACTTTCCATCAGCTGTCAGTTGAACTATCTTTTTCTTCTTCTCCTTTTTCCTCTTAAATGGCTTATAGGATAGATTGGATAGGGCACAATTGGAATAATCATCATCTTTGTAATAAACATTTTTATCCTTCATTGAAACATTCTTGAAGGCTTCTAAGACTATTACAGGCACATTCCTAAACCTTCCGTCTATAACAACAATATTGTATGTTTTTCTAAGTATTTCTTTAGTCTCCTTATTCCTTACCCTCCCCAAATTGGAAACCTCATAATTGGGATATTTGGTATCTTTCCATACCTCTTTCATTTACTTTGTCAACTCATTCAAGAAATCATCAGTGTCATCAGCTGTCTCAACCTTTAACTTGCTTTCTGCCATTGGTGATATTCCAAGGGCATTAACCAACTTCTGAACTTGTATGTTGGCATCATTCAATATCTTGATACATGGATTCGCTGCCATGCCTCTGTTGGTCTGTGTTACCAAACCGTTTTCCTCAATGCCAACCTTTGATAACTGATACAAATTATATTGAAATGCCAATGAATCAAGAAGACCAATCCATGATGGTTTTATCTCGCCATATTTTTCCTTTAGGTATGCTTCAACATTCTTGATGTATAATTGTGTATTTGGTGTATATTTCTCTGTATTAATCATTATTTGTTTCCTCCTTCTTCATTCTTCATTCTAATTACTTCCCATTTATAACCCTTATATACGTCAATCCTTTTATTGCCATTAATGTAGTTACAATTGGATGCTGCAACAATGCTAACCTTTTTATAACCGTTCTTAATCAAATCATCAAAACCATTGTAAACTGCTATAATAGCACCATTGAGAAGCTTCTGTTTAATCAAGTATTTGAAACGTTTTCTATCAACTTCCGTTTTATGTCTCGTATTCGGTTTGCCATATTCTAAATTGGAAGCCTTGTTGTTAGCCTTATCACCATCCTTGTGTATTACTGTTGTTATCTCATCATCCTTTGGCAAAAAGGCATTTGCAACAAGTCTGTGAAGGTATTTAAGTTTCCTATGATTGTTATCATCTGTCAGCATGATTTGAATGTAGCCGCTTCTTTTGTTTGTCTGAGGCTTCAATAACTTTTCCTTGAAAGTCCTGTTATTCAAAGAATATTCCTTGACCTTGATTCTTCCCAAATCAGAAACTTCATAATTTGGGAAACCTTCAATATTCCTCCATATCTCTTTATCCATCAATCCCCCTTTCTTTTTTATAATCTTTCCAAAACTTCTCAATAAGCCAATTCCGATAAAACCCATTTAATGAATTAATTATAAAAATGCCAAATAGTAATATCGCTATCAGCCTAAGCATTGAATAAATTGCAATTACTTCCATTATTATATCTCTTTTATATATAAATATATAACCATCTGAAAAAATACAAAGAAATTGAGAAAAAAATAAGGGTAAATGATATTTTTTTATCACTTACCCTTTTAAAAAAATAATACAAAATAATAATATAATTAAACTGCTCAAAGTTTCCTCTAAAATAGTGTTTCCTGACGTTCTAAGACCGTTTCTTGTCTTTTATGATAAACTAATACCATTTGAAGAAAATAACGTCTTAAAACGCAAATTCCAAAAAGCTATCTATCTTCACAGACCGATAGCTTTAAACAAAAAAAATAATCTATAAAACTAAAAATAACAAATAAAAATTCAGTTATCTTAAATGAAAAACTTACTTTCTTTTTTTACATTTCCATGTATCTTTTCATGACATTCCCTACATAAGGCAATGAAATTGTTTTCATCTCTCAATAGAGAATATCTTTCTTCCATGGTTTTATCGCCTTGGAATGGCGAAATCTTATGGTGAATATCCACAGCAGGAATTGTCTTATTTTCCTTCAAACACATTTCACATAACGGATGACATTGGTAGTACCAATCACGTATCTTTCGGTATTGTGTATCGGAATAGAGTTTTGCCCTTAACTTGGATTTGTCACTATTCCTTGATTTCCTTTTCGGTTTATAAATTGTCGGCATTATCAATAAATAGTTTACGTTCTTCTTCTGTCATATATCCAAGGTATTTGATTTTCTTCTTTGCCTTTTTAAATACGTAAAAGGTTGAAGAGAATTTTCTTGCATGTTGTTGTGCTTTAATTTTACCACTGTGTAACCTTGACTTTGCCAATAGAAAGAATTGGTCTAAAGTGTCAAATCCCAATGATGTTGCATACACCCATGACCATTCTGGCATCATCAGCTGTTTTCCACTTGTCACCGTTGCTTGTGTCTTCCATATCAATATCCCATCATCCTTTAGAACTCTATAACACTCCTTTAACCAATGATTGTAAGAACTGACACATTCACCAATTGGATAAAATGAAGAAAATCTCTTTATTGTCATATTGCTTCCATCTTTGCTTTTGGTATTCCTTGGAGCAATTACAAATGGCAAATCACAAACAATTGAATCAAGTGAGTTATCAGCTAATGGTATGTTTCCCCATGGGTCTAATTTAACAGTTTCTTCATCTTGCGGTGAAACGTCAAATGTATATTTCGGTCTTGGTATCTCAAATTCCTCTTCCGTTCCGTCATTTCTTATTCTTTTGAAATTACCATAAAAATTTCCTTTGCTATATGTTATATCTGCATCAAAAGGTTTTCCTTCATTGTGCATGTTCATAATGTCTTTCAAAATTGAATGTTGGTTATATCCTATACTCTTTATTAGATTATTGTATTCTACTGCCATTCATCTTATTACCAATCACCTTGGCATCGACGAGCTTTGGCACGCTGGGCCACAGAGAGGCCGGTACGAGCGAGAAGGAAGCACCGAGGACGAGGATGGTGAGGTAAGCTACGATGACACCGCCCACCTGGTTGCCCTTGAACTCAGGAAGTACGAAGGCGAAGGTGAGGTGGCAGGCGATGAGCAGGATAGAGCCCAGCACGAGCATGGAAGCAGCTTTACCCTTGTGGTCGACATAGTTGCCGAGCACCGGCGTGATGCCTACGGCGAGCAAAGGGAAGACGGCGAAGATAGACTCTGCCGACTGGCGCATGTAGCCCATGTAGCAATAGGTGACGAGACCAGCTATGGAGAGGGCCAGTACGAAGAACTTCACGGCCTTCTGCTTCATGAAGTTGAACAAGAAGGCGGTGGCGGCTACGAAGAGCATGATGACATACTGGATGTAGGTCACACTCTGAGAACCCCAGAACGAGTCGGCGGGCACCTCAGTGAAGGTGAGGTTGCATTGGAGCATGTTCACAGCATACTTCTGGAAGGGGAAAATGGCGGAGTAGTAGAGCACGCAGAGCAGTGATACGAGCCAGAAGCCACTGGAGGTGAGAATCTGGCCAAGGTCGCTGAGCTTGAACGGCTCGTCCTTCTCCTCAGCCTCGCCAGTCTGCTCGTCGAGCTTCTTGTCCATAAAGAAATAGACGACCAGCATGATCATGGCGATGCAGAGCAGCACCACACCGAAGGCTACAGAGCGCGACACGCTCACGACACCGCCAAACTTGGCTACGAACGGCGAGAAGATCATACAGGTGGCCACACCGAGACGGGCCAATGCCATCTCTGATCCCATTGCCAGTGCCATCTCGCGGCCCTTGAACCATTTCACGATACCGCGCGAAACCGTAATACCAGCCATCTCCGTACCGCAACCGAAAAGCATGAAACCGATGGCGGCCAACTTGGCAGATGCGGGCATTCCCTCATAGAAGGGTGAGACGCCGAGCTGTTCGAAGACGGGAATATGGTTGAGGTTGTTGGTGAACCAAGTCTCCAGGCCGCTGCCGATGAAGCCGTCGCTGACAGCGTACCACTTGATGCAGGCGCCCACCAGCATCACGCCACCAGAGAGAAGGGCCGTGAAGCGGACACCCATCTTGTCGAGGATAATACCGGCAAAGATGAGGAAGAAGATGAACACGTTGAGGAACGTCTCGGAACCCTGCATGGTGCCGAAGGCGTCAGAATCCCAGCCGCGTTGCGACTGCATGAGGTCTTTGATCGGAGACAAGATGTCTACGAAGATGTAGGCACAGAACATGGCCAGTGCCAGGAGCAACAAGGCGGTCCAACGGATGGCTGCCGAGTCGCGCAAAGTTTTATTTTCCATTTTTTGTTATTTTGTTGATTGACTTTCCTGTGATTACTTCTTCAGCCAGCGGTCGAGCCACTCGAAGAAAGTGCGCTGCCAGAGAATGCCGTTCTGCGGCTGCAATACCCAGTGGTTCTCATCGGGGAAGATGAGCAGTTCTGCGGGAATGCCGCGAAGGCGGGCTGCATTGAAAGCACCCATGCCCTGGTTGGCATTGATGCGATAGTCCATCTCGCCGTGGATGCAGAGGATCGGCGTGTCCCACTTGTCAACGGTGAGGTGGGGGCTGTTCTCATAGGTGCGGCGGGCGTTGTCCGTGCGGTCCTGGTTCCAGTAGGCGTCGTCATACTCCCAGTTGCTAAACCAGGCCTCCTCTGTGTCGGTGTACATCGACTCCAGATTGAAGGCACCGTCGTGGGAGATGAAGCACTTGAAGCGCTTGTCGTGGTGGCCGGCAAGGTAATAGACGGAGAAACCGCCGAAAGAGGCGCCGACGGCACCGAGACGGTCTTTGTCAACAAACGGGAGGTTGTTGGCAGCATCGTCGATGGCAGCCAGATAGTCTCTCATGCACTGGCCCGTCCAGTCGCCAGAGATCTCCTCGTTCCACTTGCTGCCATAGCCAGGCAGTCCGCGACGGTTCGGGGCGACGACCACATAGCCGTTGGCAGCCATGATCTGGAAGTTCCAGCGGTAGCTCCAAAACTGTGAGACGGGGCTCTGCGGGCCACCCTCACAGAAGAGCAGCGTAGGATACTTCTTGTTGGGATCGAAGTGGGGCGGGGTGATGATCCATACCTGCATCTCCTTGCCGTCAGAGGTCTTCACCCAGCGGTCCGTGACGTTGCCCACAGCCATCTGGTCGTAGATGTGCTTGTTCTCGAAGGTGATCTGCGTCTGCTCCGACTGTCCCTCCTTCTTGGCAGGCTTGATGACGTAGAGGTCACTGGGGACGGTGATGCTCTGGCGCGTGCCGAGGAGCTTGCCCGTGTTGCCCAGAAGCTGGAGAGCCACGTAGTTGTGGTCGCCCTCGGTCAGCTTCTTCACCTCACCCTTGAGGTTGGTCTGGTAGGCGTTGACCGTGGCGTGCCAGCAGCCGATGAAGTAGAGGGTCTTGGAGTCGGTGTTCCAGCAGTAGTCGTCGACATTGGAGTCGAAGGCCTCTGCGACATACGACTTCTTGCCCGTGGCCAGCTCATAGACACACAGGCGGTTGCGGTCGCTCTCGTAGCCATCGTGCTCCATACTGAGCCAAGCCACATACTTGCCGTCCGGCGAGAAGCGCGGATTGACGTCGTAGCCGACGTTCATGTCGCCCTCCTGATGGTTGACCTTCTGGTTGCGGAGCGACTTGGTATAGTTGATCTTTGGAGCCACATAGTCCTCGGGCTTGCAGAGGTTGCGGTCGGCCTTGGTCTCGATGTTGAAGAGGAAGATGTCGGCGTCGGTGGAGACGGCGTAGTCCACGCCCACCTTCTTGCGGCAGGTGTAGGCGATGTGCTTGGAGTCGGGGCTCCAGTCAAACTGCTCGATGCCACCAAAGGGTGCCAGCGGGCTCTCGTAGGGCTGTCCCTCGAGGATATCCCATCCTGCGTCGATGCCCTGGGCGGATACCTGTGCGACGAAGGGGTGAGCAATGCTCTCCACATAGTGGTCCCAGTGGCGGTAGTTCATGTCCGTGACGAGACGGCCCGATGCCATAGGAAGGTCGTCGGGGTTCTTCTTGATCGTGCCGTGGTAGGGCAGCGACTTGATGAGCAGTACGCGGCTGCCGTCGGGTGAGAACTTGAATCCCTCGATGGCCGTGGCGTCCTTCGTGAGCTGTGTGCGGCCCGAGCCGTCAGGGTTCATGGCCCATACCTGACCTCCACGAAGGAAGGCGATGCGCTTGCCGCCTTCGATCCATACAGGGTCGCTCTCGCTCTTGGCGTCGGTGGTGAGCTTGGTTTGGCCCGTGCCGTCAGCGTTCATGATAAATAACACTTGGTGGCCGCGGTTCTCCTTCACGCTGTAGTAGCCCACCTGATAGACGACTTGCTTGCCGTCGGGTGAGGCTGCCGCAGAGCCCACACGTCCCATGGCCCAGAGAGTCTCGGGAGTCATGATGTCGCCTTTCAGCATCACCTGCTTGCTCTTGCCAATGTTCACGTCTTGTGCTTGCGTTTGTGCCACGCCGCCGCTCAGTAGCATTGCAGTCGTCATGGCGATTGTAAGGTTTTTGTTCATCGTTATAAATCTAAAGTACTCACGGACATTTTTTGCCCGTGAGTAACCGTTGTTATTTCTGAAAAAGTGATTTTTTCCATGGATAGTCCTTTTGGTGTCTTCCCAGGAAAGATCCTTCTGTCTGAAAAGAGAGGCCGGGTGCTGTAAGACACCCGGTTGGTGGGGGAAGAGCTATTGCTTCTTCCTCCTGTTTAGATCCTCCTTCTTTCTTCTCAGTTCCTCCTGCTGCTTCTGCTGCAGTTCCTGCATGGCCTGCATACGGGCCATCAGGCCGTTCTGCTTCTTCGGGTTCTTCTGGTTCTCCGAACGGCGTGCCTCAAGGTAGTCCAGCAACTTCTTCTCGTTGGTAGTCTTGCGCAGCGTGAACATGATGGCTGCGGAGAAGAACAGGGAGATGAAGTAGTAGAAGTTGAGACCTGACGAGTAGTCGTTGAACATGAAGAAGAACATCAGCGGCATGAGATACATCATCCACTGCATCATCTTCATCTGCTCGGCTTGCTGACCGACCATCTGGTCCTTCTGCTGCTGCATGGTGAACCAGGTGTAGAGGATGTTGGCACCGCAGAAGAGGATACAGGTCAGGGACAGGTGGTCGCCGATGAGCCAGATATTCGTACCCCATTCGACGATGGGGTCGTAGGTGCTCAGATCCTGCATCCACAGGAAACTCTGTCCGCGCAACTGGATGGCATTTGGCACGAAGTTGAACATAGCAATCCAGATCGGCAACTGGATCAGCATCGGCAGACAGCCTGAGAGCGGGCTGACGCCATACTCCGAGTAGAGCTGCATCATAGCCTGCTGCTTCTTCATCTGATCCTCCGGCTTGTCATACTGCTTCGTGGCCTCGTCGAGTTTCGGTTTGAGCACGCGCATCTTGGCAGAACTCATGTAGCTCTTCTTCACCATCGGGAAGGTGATGACCTTGAGCAGGAGTGTGATGAGGATGAGCACGACACCCATCGGGAAGAAGGTGCTCAGCCAGTCGAAGACATAGATGGTGAACCAGCGGTTGATGATACGGAAGAGCGGCCAGCCCAAATAGACAAGCTGCTGCATCTCCAGATCCTTGCCGAAGGCGCTCTCTTTCTCCACCTTCTGCAGGAGGCGGAAGTCGTTGGGGCCATAGTAGAACTCCAGTTCCGTGGCCTTCTTGCCCGTGGGGTCGAAGGCCGTCTTCAGGCGTGCCTGGTAGTTCTTCAGATAGTGCGACTCCTTCTTCAGCGGGGTGCTCTTCAGTCGTGCGCCCGTCTGGAAGTTGTCCTTCGAAATCATCACTGCCGAGAAGAATTGGTTCTTGAAGGCCACCCAGTCGAGGGCGTCCTCCGTGGTCTCCTCTTTCTCCGAAGCCTCGCTCAGATGGTCTGTGCCACCGTCGGTCTTCTTGTAGGTCAGTGTGGCGTAGCGATTCTCAAAGGTGAAGCCGCGCTCCTGCTGGCGTGCGTTCTCCTCCCAGGAGATGCCCACCTCGTTGTAGTCGGGGGCGAAGAGGCCACCCAGACCGTTGGCGCGCAGGCTCACTCGGAGAATATAGTCCTTGCCCAGGACGTAGTCCAGCGTCAGCGTCTTGCCCGGTGCAGCCTCCGCCGTCATCGTCACCGTGGAGTCGGTGACGTTGCTGGGCGTGAAGTAAAGGTCCTCAGTCTCGATATTGAGTTCTTTGCCCGATAGCAAGTAGTTGAGCCGCTGGTCGTTGCCCTCGAAGAGGGTGACGTCCTTGGTATCTTTCGAACCGTCCTGCACCTTCAGGTTGTGGCCCACATAGTCCTTGATGACGGCCTTGGCCACCGTACCACCCTTCGTGGAGAGCGTGAGGGCGAGCTTTCCGTTCTGGAGCACCACGTCCTGTGCCGTGCCCGAGAGCGACTTGTGGAAGAGGGCCGACGTATCGGCTTGGGCCTTCTCTTGCTGTTGCTGCTGCAGCGCCTCCTTTTTGGCCTGCTGCTGTTTGGCTTTGACCGCACGGAGAGAGTCTTCTACAAACTCCTTCCGCTGCTGCTCTAGCTGCTCCTCCGAGGGCTGTTGCCACCAAGCAAAGCCGAAGAGGATCAGCGCAATGAGCACAAAGCCGGTAATCGTATTTTTGTCCATTCGTTTATCTGATACTGTTTCTTTGTCTGATGAGAGGTGCTACTACGCCTTGTGGTTCTCGCCTGCCACGCGGACGAAGTCGAGGAAGAGGGGGTGTGGCTTCAGCACCGTACTCTGATACTCGGGGTGGAACTGCGTGCCGATGTACCATTTCAGCCCCGGTATCTCCACAATCTCGATAAGGTCGCTCTCGGGATTGCGTCCCACGCAGTTCATGCCGTTGCGCTCAAACTCCTTCTCGAAGTTGTTGTTGAACTCATAACGGTGGCGGTGGCGCTCCTGAATGTGCTCAGACTTATATATATTGAACACGCGCGAACCTTGTTTTAATACACACTCGTAGGCACCCAGACGCATCGTACCACCCATGTTGGTGATGTTCTTCTGCTCCTCCATGATGTCGATGACGTTGTGGGGTGTCTTCTTGTCCATCTCGCGGCTGTTGGCGTCGGCGTAGCCCAGCACGTTGCGTGCAAACTCCACCACCATCATCTGCATACCGAGGCAGATACCGAAGGTCGGGATATCGTGGGTGCGGCTGTAGTGGGCAGCGATGACCTTGCCCTCGATGCCACGCTGGCCGAAGCCCGGGCAGACGACGATGCCGTCCTGTCCCTTGAGCATCTCGCCGACGTTCTCCTCGGTGATCTCCTCGGAGTTGATAAACGTCAGTACGGTCTTGCGGTCGTTGTATGTGCCAGCCTGAAGCAGCGCCTCGCGGATGCTCTTGTAGGCGTCCTGCAGGTCATATTTGCCGACGAGTCCGATGTGCACTTCCTCGGTAGCCTTGGCGCGGCGGTCGAGGAACGACTTCCATGGACCCAGGGCCGGACGCTCTCCGATAGGCTCATGACACTTGCGCAGGATGGCTTCGTCGAGTCCCTGGTTCTGCATGGCCACGGGCACCTCGTAGATGCTCGGCAGGTCCTCGCTCTGCACGACGCAGTCGAAATCGACGTTGCAGAAGTTGGCCACCTTCTTGCGAATGCCCTCGTCGAGGTGTTTCTCCGTGCGAAGGACGAGCACGTCGGGCTGGATACCAACGCTCTGGAGCTCCTTCACGCTGTGCTGCGTGGGCTTCGTCTTCAGCTCACCCGCTGCGTGCAGGTAGGGCACGTAGGTCAGGTGGACGTTGATGGCGCGGTCGCCCAGCTCCCATTTCATCTGGCGGATCGCCTCCATGAACGGCGCACTCTCGATGTCGCCGATCGTACCGCCAATCTCGGTGATGACGAAGTCGTAGTGATATTTCTGGCCAAGCTGCTTGATGTTGCGCTTGATCTCGTCCGTGATGTGAGGTACGACCTGGATGGTCTTGCCCAAATAGTCGCCGCGGCGCTCCTTGTCGATGACGCTCTTGTAGATGCGGCCCGTCGTCATGGAGTTGGCCTTGGTGGTCTGGATGCCGGTGAACCGCTCATAGTGTCCCAAGTCAAGGTCCGTTTCCATACCATCGACCGTCACATAGCACTCGCCATGCTCATAGGGGTTCAGCGTTCCCGGGTCGATATTGATGTAGGGATCGAACTTCTGAATGGTGATGTTATAGCCCCTTGCCTGGAGCAGCTTGCCGATAGATGAGGAGATAATCCCCTTGCCAAGCGATGAAACTACACCGCCGGTCACAAAGATGTATTTTGTCTCAGCCACTTTGTTGATAAATGTATATGTTATAACAAGGTGCAAATTTACAATAAATAACCGAAAGTGGCAAGTTCTTACGGCTTTTATTTGTATCTTTGCGCCTAAATTAATAACGCTCGAACGAATGAAAACGATGATATGGATGGCGTTTAGCCTGCTTTGCCTGCCGACAATCGCCACGGCCCAGGCCAGATCGCACGCCTCAAGATCCGCAGTTTCAGCGGTTTCCGTAGAGAAGCCCCATGGCGATCTCTCGGATCCAGTTGACTCGCTTGCGCTCCTGCGCGACTCTATCTTTGGTGATGCGGCTCGTCGACCTGCCTACCGTCCTTCCAAGGTTGCTCCGCTCTCCGCAGCACAACTTTTCCTGCCTCTGACCTTCTACAAGGGCAAGGTGCTCGACGCTTTCTCCCTCTCTGGTGGAAGCACGGGGGAGCAGGCCTTTGTCGATAGCACCCTGCTGGGCCTCTATGTGCGCCGGCCCGACTTGGTGCGCACCACTTCTGCTCGCCTCCGTGCCGACCGTTCCGACCTCGACCTCATCGAGGCGCCCATACAGACTGAGACGGAGATGGGCGACCATGCAGACCCCATGCCCGTGGAGCCCGACGTCGTGCCCGTCCAGCTGGTGGTCCATAAGCCCAACTTTTGGCATTACTCGGGCTACTACTCCCTGCGCTTCATGCAGAACTACGTCTCCGACAACTGGTATAAGGGAGGTGAGAGCAACTACTCCGCCCTGGGATCCGTCATCATGGAGGCCAACTACAACAACAAGCAGAAGGTGAAGTGGGAGAACAAGCTGGAGATGCGCTTCGGATTTCAGAGTTCCCGTTCCGACTCGCTCCATCGCTACAAGACCACGGAGGACCTAATCCGACTCACCTCCAAGTTGGGCCTGCAGGCTTCGAGACGCTGGTACTACACGCTCCAGTTGCTCACCTACACGCAGTTCACCCACAGCTATCGGTCCAACGACCCGACCCTCTACTCCGACTTCCTTGCCCCGCTCAATGTCAACCTCTCTTTGGGTATGGACTATAGTGTCGATTGGCAGCACCATCGCTTGAAGGGCAACATCCATCTCGCTCCGCTGGCCTACAACATGAAGTACACCCGTGTGCGCTCCCTCTCCTCCCGACTCGGCATCGAGGACAACCGCAGGGTGCTCAACGACTTTGGTTCGGAGTTTACGGTCGATCTCTCGTGGACGCTGATGGAGGACCTGACCTGGCGCACGCGCCTCTATGGCTACACCACCTACGAGCGTGTGGAGTTGGAATGGGAAAACACGTTCGTCTTCCAGTTCAACCGCTTCGTCTCTGCGCAGATCTTCCTCTATCCCCGCTTCGACGATGGCGTGGCGCGCGATAGCCACCACGGCTACTTGCAGTTTAAGGAGTACGCCTCGATAGGCTTCAATTTCAGTTTTTAGATTTTGGACTGAGCCCCCTGTTTGGAGCATGGGCCTTGCCACCAGCGATCAAGCGAAGCTGGGGACAAGGCCCATGTCTCATATTAGCGGTAGTCCCCTTCCTTATCCGAGAATCTTCCCCTGGTTGATGATGCCCACGTAGGTCAGCAGGATCACGTTCATCATCAGGGCGTAGATGATGGCGGGGATGGCCATGCGCCCGTCGTTGAAGACAAAGGGGCTGGAGGCCACGGCGATGGCCTGGGCTGCGTTCTGCATGCCCACCTCGATAACGATGGTGCGCCGCTCCTGTGTACGCAGGCGGAAGACGTAGCAGAGTAGTCCCGCCCCTGTGGTGGCACAGAGGAGGAGCAGGGTGGTGGCCAGGCCCAGCGTGCCGAAGTTGTCGGCGATAGTGGTCTTGTGCTGCACGAAGAAGATGCCGGCCAGCAGCATCAGGGCCGGGAAGGCCAGTCGGGAGAGCACTCGCTCGATCTTTCGGGCCGTCTCTCGCCAGTAGTGGCGCACGCCAATGCCCAGAAGGATAGGCAGCAGCATCGTCACCACGTTTTGCATCAGCAGGTTGACCACGGGCAACTTCACCCCCATGGCCTCGCCCAGGTGGGCGGTGGTGGCCTGCATGATCAGCGGGACGGTGAAGAGGGTGATGAGGCTGCTGACGGCCGTGAGCGATACCGACAGGGCCACGTCGCCCTTGGCCAGCATCGAGAAGACATTGGACGAACTGCCTCCAGGACAGCAGGCGATGAGCATCAGGCCGATGGTGAAGAGCGGGCTCAGCGACAAGGCGCCTGCCACGCCCCAGGCGATGAGGGGCAGCAGGAGCAGTTGGCCGATCATGCCGGCCAGGACAGCTTTGTAGCGGAGCATGACCAAGCGGAAATCCTTGCCCTCCAGCGTCAGTCCGAGGTCGAACATCAGGATGGTGAGAATAGGCAATACGATAAACAGACTGTTCATAGTTTTGGCGTGATATAGGTTTGACGTAATTGATAACCAAGGTTGTGTGCAGACGCCGACAAACTGCTTCCGTGTCTGCCTTCTGTTCTGTTTGGAGAGAGGAAGATGGAAGCAGTCTGTCTGCGCAATAGGATGTCGGATTGGGAAAAGCCAGTCTGGGTCTTGGGTCTTTCGCCCGCGGTCCCATGGGCGTCCCGTTCCAGTTTCTTTCTCTTATTCTACATGGAGGGCCTTGAGGATATCGGCCATCTTCTGCTTTGTCGTCACCTCGGTGGGTACGAGCGGCAGGCGGAGCACGTTCTCTATCATGCCCATGTCGTTGAGCAGGGCCTTCACGCCTGCAGGGTTGCCATCGACGAAGAGGAGCTTGTAGAGTTCGGTAAACTGATGGTGGATCTTGCGTGCCTCGCCATAGTTGCCCTCAAACTCCAGGCGGATCATGCGGGAGAACTGGCGGGGCAGGGCGTTGCCGATGACCGAGATCACACCGACGGCTCCGCTGGCTATCATCGGGAACGTCAGCGCGTCGTCGCCGCTGATCACCTCGAAGCCCTCAGGCTTGTTCTTGATGATCTCGTCGACTTGCTCCAGACTGCCCGAGGCTTCCTTGATACCCACGATGTTGGGGAAGTCCTTGGCGATGCGGCACGTCGTGGCCGCCTTCATGTTCACTCCCGTGCGCCCCGGCACGTTGTAGAGCACCAAGGGCAGCGGACTGGCCTCGGCGATGGCCTTGAAGTGCTGGTACAAGCCCTCCTGCGACGGCTTGTTGTAGTAAGGACAGATGCTCAGGATGCCGTCGATACCCTCCCAGTCGCTGGACTTCATCTCCTCGATGACGGCCCGCGTGTTGTTGCCGCCACAGTATTTGAGCAGGGGCACGCGGCCCTTCACCACGCTCTTGACGACCCGGGTGATCTCGTCTTTCTCGCTCCGCGTCAGGCAGGGCGTCTCGCCCGTTGTGGCCAGGATGCACAGGAAGTCGGCACCATTGTCCAGTTGATAGTTGACGAGTCGCTCCAAAGCCTCGAAATCGATGCTCATGTCGCTCTTGAAAGGAGTGATCAGCGCAACTCCCAATCCTCTGAAAATATTACTCATATTGTTGTCTGTTCTTGTGTCTCCTCCCCGCTTTCCGGTGAGAGGAACTGGGTAAAAGATGCTATGTTTTGACTTTGATGGCGCAAAAATAAGCCTTTTTTCTCAAACTGGCAACCAAAGTGTTCATTTATTTAGCCAAAACACCATTTTCCTGCGGTTCCAGCCCGTCATACTCCACATTCCACAGAAATAGCGCGTGGGCTGGCATGCTCTCGCCCGCATCGCTCCTGGTGCCCTTTGCGAGCACCTCCTCCAGCCTTTGCAGCGAGAGGCGTCCGCGTCCCACCTCCACCAGGGTGCCCACCACGGCGCGTACCATGTTGCGCAGGAAGCGGTTGGCGGAGATGGTGAAGCACCAGGCCTCGCCGTCCAGATGGTCCCAGCGTGCCTCGTAGAGGTCGCAGACGGTCGTTTTCACGTCGCTTCCCGCCTTGCAGAAACATTGGAAGTCGCGTGTGCCGACAAGCATCTGTGCTGCCGCGTTCATTTGGTCGAAGTCGAGGGCGTAGTGGATCTCGTGGGAGTAGGCCCTGCGAAAGGGGTCTTTTCGCGTGTGGATGTAGTAGTGGTAGGTGCGCCTCTTGGCCGAGAAGCGCGCGTGGAGATCCGAGGGCACGGGTAGGATCTGGCTCACGGAGATGTCGCGGGGCAACATCTTGTTGAGGCGGTAGGCCAGCTGGTGGCAGTCGAGGGGAAGCTCCAGCGGCTCCTGCAGGTCGAAATGGGCCACCATCAGTCGGGCATTGACCCCAGCGTCAGTCCGTCCCGCTCCCGTCACGTCGATGGGGGTGTGCAGCAGGGTCGAGAGCGCCTTCTCCAGCGCCTCCTCCACGGTGATGCCGTTGGGTTGTATCTGCCAACCGTGGTAGGCACGCCCGTCAAACGATAGGTAAATGAAATATCTATACATAATTCTAATAATGCGAATCGAAGACAATACACTAAAAAGGCTCGATGGTACAATGGCGAACAATATTCTTAGCCTCTCCTTTTAATCCTCTTAATCCTCCTTGATTTTCCAATCGCTGATCGTGCGCTGAGTACTGTCAAAACTAATGCCCACTTTTACCAGCCGCTTACCTTCAGCATGATAAGGCAGCATGTAGCCCTTTTCGTCTATTTGGGCCAAAGCCTCCTCGGCACTCTTGTCAACCTTCAGTTCGAAGACGTATATCGTGTTTGGCATGTGCATCACGGCATCAGCTCTGCCGATGGCACTCTTCACCTCCGTGCGGATATAGATGTTGAGGAAACTAAACATCAGATAGAAGATGGTCTGATAGTGCTTCTCGCTATGGTTCTCCAGATCGTATGGAATCGTGGCCATATAGGTGCGCATGTGTTCCAATGCTGCTTCGATATCATTGCGGTAAACCGCCTTGCAAAATCCCAAGAGGAAGGCGTCGTTGTCGGAACGGCGAGGGTTCACATAGTGAGGTATCAGCGAATTGAGCAAACCCTCACGGACCTCCTTGTTTGGGATGCCCAAAGTGTATTCGCGAAACATCGGATCATACTTCTTGATGGTCAGATAACCGCTCTGATAAAGCAGAGGCAAGGCGTCTGTCATTTCCTCTGTCGATTGGTCGAAGGAACTCAAAACCGCCTCCTGACCCTCCAAAGAAGCAAGGTTGACATGATACTTATCCAGCAATTTCAAGAGGAAAGATGGCGTGCCCGAACCAAACCAGTAAGGAGCTATCTTGCGTGCGTTCAGCGCCTTCACCAGGCTGAACGGATTGAAGACGTCTTCTGACTTCTCGCTGAAATGATAGCCGTCATAGAATTGCGTCAGCTCTTTCAGACACTCCTCGTACGTCATGCCAAGGGCTTCGCCCAATGCTTCGACGTCTGGTTTCATCTGCGTGGTTAGTTCCGTCTTGCTGATACCACAGATGGCCGAATACTGGTCGAACATACTGATATTGTCGAGGTTGTTGAGCTCGCTGAAGATGCTGAGTTGTGAGAACTTGGTGATACCCGTGATGAAACAGAACTCCAGGTATGGGTCGAGCTTTTTCAGAGGGCTGTAGAAGTTTTGCATGATGCGGCGAAGTGGTTGCAGGTTTTCCTTCTCATGCACCACATCCAGCAAAGGGGCATCGTATTCATCAATGATAACGACTGCCTTTTCGCCCGTCTGCTTGTAAGCTCGCTTTACGATACCTTCCAGTCTTTCATTAGGGTAAATCTCGCCTTCTCTCTTACCATAAAGCTCTTCGTAGGGTAAAAGTTCCAGATTAAGATAATTGTTCAAGGCATTGGCGTCAAAATGCTTGGCACCGCTGAGGTCGAAATGAAGCACAGGATGCTTCACCCATTCCTTCTCGTATTCGGCAATGGCCAATCCCTCGAAAAGCTCCTTTCTTCCCTCGAAATAGGCTTGAAGGGTAGAGGCAAAGAGCGACTTTCCGAATCGTCTTGGACGACTCAGAAAGACATACGACATCTGCTTTTCCCGGAAATCCACGATGAATTGGGTCTTGTCTATATAGAAATAACCGTTCTCGCGAATCTTCGAGAAAGTCTGAATTCCTACGGGATATTTATTTACTATCTTCGCCATTTTTCTGCATGCTCTACGTTTCAAGCTACTAAGTTACGAACAAAATCTGAATTGGCCAAGCGTTTTTTTAAAAAACAGATAAAGAACTGCCTGTGTGGTGGATACTTGTCGTTGAAAACAAAGAAAGGCACCCGAAAAGTTTGTGATATCAGAATAATACCGTAAATTTGCAATTAGAAGTATTAAAGTTGAATAATATGGATTTGGCGCATCATATATTGGAATACGTAAATTGCTGTGTTGGTGCTTTTGCCAATCGCTTTAATTTGCCAATGGCGTCTGCTTACGCGTACCTTCGCCGATTCAAAGCAATAGATTTCTTGATAGATTGCTATTCGGCAGAACATACGCTCTCTGTGGAAAACGCCGTGGAGGATATAACGCTGTTGTGTCAAAAGCATGGAGGACGATTGGCATGATGAAACTGTATCATGGAAGTCCTTTATCCTGAAGATAGGTTCCAATATGATTTTCATTCAAAAACATCTAAAAAAAATAATATGTCATTCTGTAATTTTTCAGATTTGTTCGGGAGATTCCGTAAAAGAAAGAAAACTCGTTTTACAGACTTGGAAACGACGGCCAAAGAGCTGCTTGAAAAGTTTGTAAGGGGAGAAATAGGCAATAAAGAGTTTGCTGATGCGTTCAATAAAGTCGGCAAAAGACTCAATGAACTCATGAACAATGGTAATGATATCGTTATCGATAAAGATACTCCATTGTGGCTGAGCTCCCTTCTTGGTCTTCACTTCGTTGACTGGCTCAAATACCAAAGGGTAGAGCAATACTTTCAAGAGCATCCGGAAGAGTTGGTCGGAGAGAGTGCTGCTACCTTTGAAAGACTGAAACGGCGTAAATATACGGATAAGTTCCGAGCTGTGTGTGCCAATGTGCTCTCTGAATTAGACAAATAAAAAGATTCCCACGCTTGAACCTATAATGATAGCATATTAACCTGATACTCAATTCAAGTAACAGGTTTTAATCGCTAATTGATACCATAAAGTTCCCGTAAATACACGATGACAATTCAAAAAAACTTCAGTATGTTTGGGAATTACACACTCTTACACCAATTGAGTCTTTGTCTCTTGATATAATTCTTTCAATCGCCATACAGACATGTCAATAAGAGGCTCAAACATAAAGCTGTTTAGGTGAATGTTTTCAGGTGTAATCATATTGACCTCTTTTAACAGCAGATGGATATTGGGGGATGGAGAACATAGTTCGCTGAATTTCTTTGTGAGCTCAAAAGTTTGGTTTGAGGTAATGCCGTTGTAGAATGCACTGAAATCACCACTTTGCATCACTTCCTTTAATTGGGCAATCATGTAATCTTCCGCTTTTATCCTGACTGCAACCGACAGGACTATCTTATTCTCGATGTTGATTTCATCTAAAGTTGGCTGTTGGCAAAGGTTATCTGCCGTAGTGATAATATATTCCTTGATGTTAGTATTGGTTTGAGAGGTGGGCAGATGCGGCACATCCATATTACGCACCATTATCTGCTCAATGTCATTAACCGTCAGATTTGCCGTCTCATTCTTTATATGAAGGCATGATGTCAGATTTATATAGTCAGTTTGGGGCAGGCCAGCTTCGATGTCTTTGGTGTATTCTATCAGGTTGCGTGCCAACGGTATCATCGCAATGAAGAACTCTGGTTTGTCAGCCTTGCCCTTAATGTATTTGAACGGATCCTTAAGATACTCTGCCTTATGGAATTTGATTTCTTCATTAACATCCTTATAGGCCATATAGATGCTGTTTCTTTTCACTCCTAACCGAGAGGCTATGGTGCGATAGAAATCAAAATTGTGTGTCAGTATGATCAGTTTAAAGCGGTTGTTACCTTTCAGGTCGCAGAGGTATTCCACCATTGCGTATTTGTTCTTGTAGTCATAAGAATCGGAGATGTCGTCAAACACAAGCAGATGTTCTTGTCTGCCGTCTTTTTTCATCTTTTCGATGGCAAAGAGCAGTTGCAAAGTGTAGAACGCACGAAGTTCTCCTTTGCTTAGTATTACTTCCTCCAACATCTTCGACTCGACTTCTTTCTGACCAGTCGGAGTGCAATATTCAAACGACAATGCCGCAGCTTCCTCGTTGAGAAGAAGGTCAGTCTGATTCTTGATTTTTACTGTAAAGGGAACCGAAAACCTGCGATTGAAAATACTTATCGTTTCTTCCCATGCATCTCTTTGCGCTGCTGCTTGTTGAAGCACGGAGTCTAAAACTGGTTTTGAGGCTTGATAATCAGTTAGCAAATCTTGAGCATTGTCAAAGAACTTGGCAAAATAGCCCTTCCACACTTCTCTGTGGAAGTTATCGTAGTCAAGTAGTTTTTCTACCAAGTCCGGATGGGTCTCAATTATTCGTTTTAACTGGCGCACAACCTCGTTGGCACAGGTCTTTTTGTCAATCTTCTCGAATGCCTTTTTGACCGATTTGTCGTTCAGTATGGTAGAAAGTTCATCATTTATCAAAGTAGTAAGTGAATTGGCGGAATCGATAGTTGTCTCACCATCCCCCAATACAATCTTATGGTTCACCTCGAAAAAGGCATTGTCTGATACAGATTTGGACAGTTCTGTAGCTTGATAAGTCCCGAATGTCTTGCCATTGCTTTGCTTAAACAGTTTAGACGATTGCAATATAGCTTGGTACTTTTCTGAATAGTCTTTCAATACCTCCCTATTGTCTTCAATGAATTTTTTAACCTTACCATCTTTGTCAAAAATGTCGTTATACTTGAAATCATAGCATGGGTTGTTCCCGTCAACCTCTGCCATGACATCCTCAAACTTGCCATAGAAAAGACTTGACTTTCCATCACAGAATGTTCGGATAAACTCCAAAACGATATCCGAGCTTATTGCAAAGTTGCTGATATTTCTGAATAAAGCTTTCTGTTTCTCCGACAGATTCTTCAGGATATTGTCATATTGCTGCTTCAATACGTTGTCTGCAAGAAATGATGTGATATTCTTAGGCGTTTCGGAATCAGGTTCTTCACAATTGGAAACATATAGTGAGGTTGGTAATACGACATTGTCCTGTTCGTCCTTGATAACTATAGTCCCATCTATATTAGCTACAACATCTTTCACCTTGTCGGCCTTTCCTTGTCCATATAATTGCATAGTTCTTGCAAACGATGTCTTCATTAGACCATTGGGAGCATATATAAGAGCTACATTCTCACCAGCAAAATTTAGTTTTTGTGAAAGCTTTGTAATGCCAAAGCAATGTTCTAAATTTATATTTATTATATTCATAAGATGCAAAAATAAAATCTTGTTTTATTTAAAGATTAAAACATGATATTCATATCCTATCAAAGAATCCCTCGTATTCTTCATCGATAATCTTCCATTCTCCCATTTTTCGCCCACCTATACGAGCTATCTTTCCTAATTCTTGAAGACGTCTCAGGTATTTCTGAACCTGACGGGGTGAAAGTTCCATGCTCTCGCTCATTTGAATAGCGCTGATATGAGGATTTTGGGAAATCAACTTGTATATTTGGCGACTTGCTTTTACGAACTCTTTTGCGAACTTGGACGGCCCTTTTACGAACTCTTTTACGACCACTTCGCCATTGTCTTTTACGAACTCTTGTATTAAGGGGATGTTGTCTGGCGTGAGTTCTTCCATTATCTCACCCTTATAATTCAAGTTCCATAGAGTCACGTGAAATTCAGAAGCATTGGAGGTGAATTCTGGTGCATGGTAGTCTGAAAGATGCTCATAACGCCTGTATGTGTTTATGATCTTCTTCATTCCGCTGCCTCGTCTCTCCATAAGTCCCAATCTACTGAAGAAATCAGCCAGCAAGGGATTCCTTCTTTTGGATGGCACTGTAAGTGGGTTTAACTGCTGGATAAGTCTGCCGTCCATCATCCCTCCAGGTGAGTATACTTCCAAACGGTCGTCATACATATCTATGTGTATTTCACTTCCCATCTGCATATAATCCCTATGGATGATGGCATTTGCTATCGCTTCCGTTACGGCTCGTTCAGGATAGTCGGGCAGTTCTTCTCGATAGTCATTTTCCTTCCACCACTTCTTCCGAGAATTGTTCCTGACAAAAGACACAGCATCCTGCAACTGACCGATTACGCAACCTTCCAATTCCACATCATCTATCGCCTCTCCCAAACCGCTTGTCATATCCAGGCCATTCCAGCGTGTACAGAATATACGTGACTGCCGAACAGGAGATTCGTCTGCCAACAATGCACCTGCATTTGTAAGTTTGCCGTTCTCGTCAATGATGCCCCAAGAAGTGAATTCACTATCCTCAAATGATCGCTGTAGTCGTTTATAGTGAACAGACCTCAGTTTGGAGAATGCCATATCCTCAAATCTATAGTTGGAGGGCAAACTGTCGTAAGTACGTCCAGAACCTTTCAATACAAGAGCTTTCAGTTGAGTGCGGTCTGCAATAACAGACTCATTGCCTATGCGTACAAAGGCGATACGTTGTTTGTCTCCAATGTAATAATATGGCGTTTCCTGTCCGGGATATACATGCAATAATAAAAGAGTTTTGCCGTCTGCATCCTTTAGTTCAAGATTAACTGCTGGAATAGGATCCAATTTACTCTTAATCTCTTCGCTGATTCTCTCCGCATCGCCTTTTGCGTCAGCGAGTCCGACTATATGGTCATCATCGCTAATGCCGAAGATTAACGTGCCACCCTCGCCATTGGCAAAAGCCGATACACTTTTGAGCCAACTTTTAGGACGTTTGGCCTCAAGCATTTGTTTCTTGTCATATGTTGTAGCTTCACCTATGAGTTTCTTTATATCTGTATTCATACGTCATTGCTTTCGATTGTTTAACATAAAGCTCTAAAGCAGCCTAAGGAGAATAAGAGAGGTTGGAACGTAAACAGTTGGGAATGAG
>OGHD01000141.1_pt1 | contig 40596 bp, 36 predicted proteins | sample 1571341 | NCBI WGS metagenome assembly OGHD01 (sample SAMEA2582026, study PRJEB24529) | metagenome | biome: Human gut stool | place: China | collected 2011 | reverse complement strand
GCATTTGGAAACCTACCATAGTAATATGGCAAGGCGCTGGGTGCTTAGCCTACACGACCCGCTACTCTTCCCTCTTGTCACACTTATCATCATGGATGTGTTTCTGCAAAAGATGCGCATCAAGAAAAACCGCAAGATGCTCATCATCGAGGAGGCGTGGAAAGCCATCGCATCGCCCATGATGGCAGAGTACATCAAGTATCTGTACAAGACCGCCCGTAAATTCTGGGCCAGTGTTGGTGTGGTGACTCAGGAGATACAAGACATTATCGGCAGTGAAATCGTGAAAGAAGCCATCATCAACAACTCCGACGTGGTGATGTTGCTTGACCAAAGCAAGTTCAGGGAGCGTTTTGATACCATCAAGACGATACTCGGTCTGACGGATGTGGACTGCAAGAAGATTTTTACGATTAACCGACTTGACAACAAGGAAGGACGTGCGTTCTTCCGAGAGGTGTTCATCCGTCGTGGACAGACCAGTGCCGTGTATGGCGTGGAGGAACCGCATGAGTGTTATATGACCTATACCACGGAGCGAGCTGAGAAGGAAGCATTGAAACTGTACAAACGAAAGTTAGGATGCAATCATCAGCAAGCCATCGAAGCATATTGCAGGGATTGGGATGCAAGTGGCATCAGCAAGTCATTGGCTTTCGCTCAAAAAGTGAACGAAGCAGGAAAAGTGCTGAATATAGATAACTCTTCTAAGGGTAAGCCTTTCTAAGCCTCATTAAGCCTTTCTGGGGTAATGGTGGTTTGTGAATTGCAAAACAAAGACGCTGACATGTCAGTGTAATTATAAACAAAACAATAGCAACGAATGAAACGACTTCTAATCATCATGCTGACAATCTGTGTATGGACCAATGAAGCCTGTGCTCAGTTTCACAGCATGAACTACGACAAGGAAACAGTGGCAGCAATGGCTACAGCTTTCGGAGCGGAAGCCGTGGCAGAAGGCTATTACAGCGAGCAGGTAGGTGCAATCTTGAAGCACTACAATGCAGCAGAGTTGGCGGCAGCAGGGATATTCGCCAGTAAGTTTTTGGAACGCAAAGCAATGACCGATTTGGGATTGTGGAACAGCAGTACGGAGAACTACTATTACAAGCGCATCTACAATATGGTGAGTCATAAGATAATGCCAAAGATATGGACGGTCTCGAAGATGATGCTCCACTCTCCTCAGACCGCTTTGTATTGGGGAAGTTATCTGGTAAAGGTATGCGATGATATAAAGAATTTGTGTATGCAGTTTGAAAGTGTCGTCACCAACTCTACTTTGACATTTGCAGACATACAGTTTCTGGAAATCAACAAAGAGATAGCAACCATACTGAAACTGTCGGACATCGGCAATGTAGACTGGAAAGGAATGCTGAATGATTTGGCGAAAGTACCGGGAAACTTCACGGTGGACAATCTGACGGCAGACATTGACAACCTATACAATATGGGAGTGGGACTTGCCACATCAGGCATGACCAATATAGGTGACGCACTGTTGCAGAAAAGTGCGTTCAAAGAAGTGTTTAACGGCAAGGTGAGCAAAGTCATAGACATATACAATAGCTATAACGACCTGTTTGAGCAATTTGACAAAGATGTGGGCAACACCTTATTGGGTATGGTAGGCGGTAAAGACAATGTAGTAGGATTGTTCAATATAGCCGACTACAATCTCACGTCGTGGATAACCGACTATATGAGTGAAGCAAATGGACAGTACTACACCCAGCGCTGGTATATCTACCGTAGGGACAGAGGATCCGAAACCCTTGTGGAGTATAATCCACCGACGGACAACAACAGTATATTGAAAGGCGACCACTGGTATAGGATAAGTACCAAAGATCCCGACTTCTATCCAGACGGAAATCAGAGAGAAGCCATTCTGCAAAACTCTGAGAACCATGCCGGATGGTCACGAGCCAAGGTGCAGCAGCTGAACAATCTGAATGACGGATATAACTATAATATTAGCTATAGGTTAAGCAACTATATCATCAGTAAAAAGAAAAAGCAGAAGCAAAAGGCATTCGCTTATCACATCACGGTTACAAAAAGTTGGAACAGAGAAGAAACTGTCTATGAGGACGTGTTCGACTCCTATTCAATGGACTTAAACACCTTCAAGGCGCAACTGCAAGCACGTCTGTCGGAACTGAACGACAATGAAGAAGGCTACACCTATTATATAGGTAGCGACACACGTAACTACTATCAGGCAACCGATGCAGCCAAGCTGAAAGGATGCGAGAGTGTAACCATCAGCGTGACATGCTCAGACGGTGTGACCTTGGGACAAGGAACAACGCAATACAAATGTAGCGAATGTGGCAAGTCGCTCAATGCACACAGCAAGGAATGCGCAATGAGAACAACCGTAACGGAAGGCAATTTGGATTTGTCGGAATTTGACAAAATGCAGCAAGAAGCAGACAGTAAGGTGACAGTGTTGCAAGTGCAGATAGGTCAATTGGAAGCAGAAAACAAGGAGTTGCTTCGCAAGATAGCCAATTCCAGTGTAGAAGATGCTGCCGTCTATCGCAAACAATACAATGCCAACAAAGACCAGATAGACAAACTGAATGTGGAGTTGGCTACATGGCGACAAAAGCAGCAAGAAATAGCAAAAGCCAAGGAAGAAGCTAGCAAGGACAATGACGTGGCAACCGATGACTACTATCACATTCCAGCCATCATGAACGATTGCAAGACAGCCTATAACCTCACTTGGCAGGACAAAGGAGTGTGGAATGGCTATGTGTATACACGTAAAGCAACCGTCCCAAACATCAACGGCATCGTTACCTTCAAAGCAACATTGTCGATAGCGAGAAAGCCCAAGATTGTACTTGGTGTAAAGGTACACCGTGCCATCATGCAGATAGCATGGGACTTGACATCGGAATACACCTATACCAGTGTGGTAGACGTGATGACACTTGACAGAAGCAAGTCAGAGCAAGAAAAAGCCGATGAAGTGAATCGTAGAATATCCGAGATAGCAAGGGAATATCCATCGTGCAAGATAACTACCGAATATGCCAAGAGTGACCCAATGGAAGAGCAAACCAACAGCGATGTAAAACATCTGTTGTGGTCGAGTGACCGACTGGAGATAGCACGAGAAGTGGACAGCCGTATCACAAAGATTTACGCTGACTTGGTATCACTGGAAAAGATGATGCACTACAAGCGGAGCATCATAGATGTACTAAAAAGTGCATTACCAGAGATTGACGATAACATGGGACGCAGACAGACCATATTGGAAGAATGCTATGAGCGATGGATCAATGGAGCCAGAGGCAGAAAGGATACAAGTGGATGAGGACTACTTTGATAATAGTAATACTATTGACACTGCTACCCAATGCAGCAAAAGCTCAATGGGGCTTTGACGTGTCGAGTGTGGAAGCCTATATCAATGACCACAAGAAACAGCGTAGTCTGCTCTTGGCACGAAGTACATTGGAATACAGCAATCAATTACTGCACGACTATAGCCAGAAAGAGACAGGTGAATACAAGACACTGAATGTGGAATTGGACAAATACACCAGAGCGTTTGATGTGATAGACGTGATGTACCAGTCGTTGCGCACCGTACTGAACGTAAAAAGCACCTACGAGAATGTGAGTGAACGGATTAGCGACTACAAGCGGTTATTGGAAGACTTCAACAGAAAAGTGGTGAAGCGCAAACATATAGCCCTTGCCGACACCATGCTATTGTCCATCAATGCCAGAGCCATCAAGCAAATAGCAGCAGATGGAGAACAACTATACAAGAGTGTGAACGATTTGGTGCTGTATGCTACAGGAGCGGCAGCTTGTTCCACCTCAGACTTGATAATGGTATTGGAAGCAGTCAACAATTCGTTGGACAATATCGAGAGGCATTTGAATAGAGCCTATATCGAGACTTGGCGGTATGTTCAGGTGCGTATGGGATATTGGAAAGAGAAAGTGTATCGGACAAAGACCAAGACTGAGATATTGGATGATGCGTTTGGACGGTGGCGAAAGGCAGGGAAACTGGGTAAAGAATAAAATAAATAGCAAATGCAAATGGGACAGATAAGGCAAATAAGAAGAATTACTGCTATTGTTGGAATTGGACTTTTGGCTACCAATATAGCATACGCCCAGGGCGTGACATATAATCACGACCCTGCGAAGAAGAACCAGATAATGGTGATGGAGACAGGAGGAGGTTCGCTGACTCCAGAACTATACTACTGGACATTTCACAAGAACTACAAAAAGTCGGCAGCAAGAAAGAATAAGCTGACCTATCGTACTGTAGCAGGTTTGAACGCCTATAATCAGGTGGCATATGCAGAGAATATAGACTCCGCACTGACAAGCAGAGCAGCGATAGAAGCATTGAATGTGGCAGATAGACAAATAGACTTGGCGTGGACAGCCGAAGGCAATAAGATAGAAGCAGCAATGGCAAGGTTCAAACAGAACATAGACCGCATAATGTTCGTTGGTGGAACAGCCAATGAGAAGCAACGCTGGACAGAGTATTACAACATGTACAACTGCGCCATCACCGCCACAAAGGAAGCCTATATGCCCAATGCACAGCGAAAGAAAGAATACCTACGCATCTATGATGATGTGGTAAGGCAGAACGAAACGCTGTTACGCTATCTTGTTCGACTGCATAGTGCATCACGCACCAACACCTTGCTTACGGCAACACATGAAAGAACGTTGCATAAAGAAAGCATTGTGAGCGAGGCAAAGAGCAGATGGAACGAGGCTGTAAAAAGATAAATGTCTTTTATTGGGTAAACCATTTTGGGCCTTCTTGGGAGGACTAAGCCATTAGACAAACGATAAAACAAAATACAACATGGATAATAATATTCAGATTTTCAACAATGAGGAGTTAGGGACGATACGCATTATGGGAACACCGGATGCACCATTGTTCTGTTTGGGTGATGTGTGCAAGATGTTGGGATTGAAGTCTTGGCATGTGAAAGAACGGCTCGGAGATAACATCGTTTCAACCGAGGTTATCTCTGATAGCCTTGGAAGACAAAGAGTTGTGAACTTCATTACAGAAGACGGACTGTATGATGTAATCCTTGACAGCAGAAAGCCAGAGGCAAAAAGATTCCGCAAATGGGTGACATCAGAGGTATTGCCAACCATCCGCAAGCACGGGGTGTATATGACCAAAGACACATTGGAGCGAGCCATCGCTGAGCCCGACTTTTTAATACAGTTGGCAACGACGTTGAAAGAGGAAAAGGCGAAGCGGTTGGAAGCGGAACAACAATGCGAGGTCCAGAAACAAATCATCGGAGAAATGGAGAAGAAAGTGAGTTATCTTGACTTGATACTCTCTTCCACCAGTACCATGACCATCACCCAAATAGCGCAGGACTATGGGATGTCGGGACAGAAGATGAATAAGTTGCTGCATAAGTTGCACATTCAATACAAAGTGAGCGAGCAATGGATATTGTATGCCGAATATAAGGACAAATGCTATGTGAGCAGCGAGACCATCCATTTTATGACCAACGAAGGAGTGCCATGTACCACACTTAACACCAAGTGGACACAAAAAGGACGGCTGTTTCTCTATGACATACTGAAGAAAGAGGGCATCTTGCCAAAAATGGAATGGGCGAAAAAGGCAGCGAGGGACAAAAACGCCCCAAACGAGACAAGAAATAGCAACGATTTAGAGTAAAACGCATATGGCAGACAACAGTAATATATTATCCGACTTCGGCATCAATCTCCTTGAAGAAGATATAGATGACGTGATATTCCAAACCAACGAGTTCCTGTGTGATGCCACATTCACTGGTTCACAGGGGCCGTTTTGGTGGATTCTGCAAATGAGTATGGCATTGGCTGCACTGTTCTCAATCATCGTAGCGGCAGGTATGGCGTACAAGATGATGGTGAAGCATGAGCCATTGGATGTGATGAAACTCTTCAAACCATTGGTCATTTCAGTGATACTCTGTTGGTGGTATCCACCGGCAGATACCAACATGACAAATAGCGGCAGCAGTTGGTGCGTATTGGATTTCCTATCCTATATACCCAACTGTATCGGCAGTTACACCCACGATCTATACAGTTCGGAGGCGACACAAATCAGTGACAAGTTTGAGGAAGTGCAGCAGCTCGTCTATGTACGAGATACGATGTACACCCATATCCAAGCTCAAGCAGACGTGGCGCACAAAGGAACCTCGGACCCCAACCTGATAGAAGCGACAATGGAAAATGCAGGAGTGGACGAAGTGACGAACATGGAAACCGACGCATCCTAGCTATGGTTCACCTCACTGACAGCAGGAGCCGTGGTAGGTATCGACAAACTGGTGATGCTGATAGCATTGATAGTGTTCAGAATCGGTTGGTGGGCAACGATATACTGCCAACAAATCTTGCTCGGAATGCTTACCATTTTCGGACCGATACAATGGGCATTTTCCCTGCTTTCGAAATGGGAAGGAGCTTGGGCAAAATGGCTGACACGCTATCTGACCGTGCATTTCTACGGGGCTATGCTGTACTTCGTCGGATTCTATGTATTGCTGCTATTTGACATCGTTCTATCCATACAAGTGGAGAACCTTACAGCCATCACAGCCAGTGAACAGACAATGGCAGCCTATCTACAAAATGCGTTCTTCTCAGCAGGTTATCTGATGGCAGCAAGTATAGTGGCTTTGAAATGCCTTAACCTCGTTCCTGACTTGGCTGCTTGGATGATACCGGAAGGAGACACCGCATTTTCAACGCGAAATTTTGGTGAAGGCGTGGCTCAGCAGGCTAAGATGACGGCATCTGGAGCAATGAGCAAGATAATGTAAAAACAACGACATAAAACAATAAAGAAAACGAATTATGGAAAATAACAAGATGACAGAGTTGGAACTGAAGATTGAGAAGTGGCTTGAAAACGAGCAGTTTGTGGCATTTGCTAACAAGCGAATGAACAACGTGCTGTTGAACAAACGACATCCCATTGATCCGATGTTTGAGGAGATGGACGAAGGGTTTGACGAGGAGGACGAGTATGTAGTGCCGATGGTGGAATACCTGAGCAGCCGATTGCACAAGGCGAAGATCTGCAAGAACAGACGCAAGCGTGAGAAGGAACTGTGGTGGGTTTGGTATGAGATTGCCATGCAGGGCATCTACATCAAAGTGTTCAACTGCTACTATGAGAATCTGGTGGAAGAACTGCGACTGGAGATTATGCCGATGCTGTACAGAGAGTATATGCAGTTGCAGAAGAAAAGCAAGAAGTAAGCTATGGTAATCAAGAACTTAGAAAACAAAATCAAGTTGGTGGGCATTGTCTGTACCGCCTTCTTGATTGGTTGTATCATCATCAGCGTGTCGAGTGTATGGACAGCAAGATGTATGGTGACAGATGCCCAGCAGAAAGTGTATGTACTGGATGGCAACGTCCCCATATTGGTGAACCGTACAACGATGGATGAGACCCTTGATGTGGAAGCCAAGAGTCATGTAGAGATGTTTCATCACTACTTCTTTACACTGGCACCTGACGACAAATACATCAAATACACGATGGAGAAAGCCATGTATCTGGTGGACGAGACAGGATTGGCGCAGTACAACACATTGAAAGAGAAAGGTTTCTATTCGAATATCTTAGGTACAAGTGCCGTGATTTCGATATTCTGTGACAGCATCAAGTTCAACAAGGAGAATATGGAGTTCACCTACTACGGGCGACAGCGCATTGAGCGACGCAGCAATATCCTGACACGAGAACTGGTGACAGCAGGACAATTGAAGCGAGTGCCGAGAACAGACAATAATCCACATGGACTATTGATAACAAACTGGAGAACACTGTTGAATAAGGATATTGAGCAGAAGACCAAGAGTACGTATTAGACAAGGAAATGACATACGACAATGAACATCAAGCGAATGATATTCGGGGAGAAAATGCCCGACAAGGACGATCCGAAATACAAGGAGCGATATGAGCGAGAAGTTAAGGCTGGACGTAAGTTTGCGGAAACGCTGCATATAGACAAGTTTGCAGCAAGCATACAGCGATTTACAGACAGACACCGAACTGCGTTTCTGGTGATAGTGTTCGGATTTGTGGTAGGCAGTTTTGCATGGAACATCTACCGACTGGCAGTAGTGTACAATCACAAGCCCAATCAACGGACAGCGACAGAAATGCAAGACAGTCTGTTGAGAGAACGACACAAAGCGTTGGAACATCATAAAGGAAAGGTGGACAGGGAGCGTGGACAAGAAGTAGAACCAATAAACAGACAAGGCAATGAAGATAACAGAAAAGATAAACTTTAGACAGCCAAAGTATATGCTTCCTGCCATACTCTATTTTCCATTGTTGGGAGCCTCGTATTTCATCTTTGACTTGTTCAATGCTGAAAAAGCCAAAGTAACGGATAAGAGTATGCAAACCACGGAATACTTGAACCCCGAACTGCCAGGAGCAAAGACAAAGGGAGACGGTATCGGAGGCAAGTATGAGAACATGACCAAGGCATGGGGGAAGATTGGCGACTACACCGCTGTAGATAACATCGAACGAGACACCCCAGAAGAAAATCAGGAACAATATGAATCAAAATATACAGAAAACGACATTGCCCTGCTTGACGAGCAAGAGAAAAACAAGGCACAAGCAGAAGCAGCCGATGCCCAAACGCGTGAGAAAGAAGCAATGGCGGAGTTGGAGAAGGCCCTCGCGGAAGCGCGATTGAGAGGGCAGACAAGTGCAGGTGGCGGCAATACGGAACATGGTGAGTCAGTAGCCATCAACGGAACAAATAATCCCAATGGAGGCAATCAAGCTTCAACTGATGTTTCGGGAAAGATTTCAACCGACCCAAATGCCGTGAACAAACCATCGGATGAGGAAAAGCCAAGTGAGATGGTGAAAAAGGTGAAGACTACATCAGACTATTTCAATACCCTTGCCCAAAATGAGCAGGAGCCAAAGTTGATAAAAGCCATCATTGATGAGAACGTGAAGGCAACGGATGGATCGAGAGTGCGCTTGCGATTGTTGGATGATGTAGAAATCAATGAGCATGTAGTGAAACGAGGTTCATACCTATATGCCACAATGAGCGGTTTCGCTTCGCAACGAGTAAAGGGCAGCATCAGCAGTATCATGGTAGATGACGAACTGGTGAAAGTCAGCTTGTCGCTATATGATACCGATGGTTTGGAAGGACTATATGTGCCGAGCAGCCAGTTCAGAGAGACAACCAAAGACGTGGCAAGTGGAGCTGTGAGTGGCAATATGAGCATGAACACATCCGGCACAGGCAGCAGTTTCTCGCAATGGGGAATGCAAGCCATGCAGAATGCCTATCAGAAAACCAGCAATGCCATCGGCAAGGCTATCAAGAAGAATAAGGTGAAGCTGAAATATGGCACGTTCGTGTATATCATCAATTCAAAGGAAACCAAAAAGTAACAACACGTGAATATGAAAATCATTCAGAGAATAGGTTTGGCAGTAGCTGGACTAATGGCAACAATGACCATGCAAGCGCAAGAGACGTATCAAGAGTTGGAACAGCTGACAGTCAATGAGGAAGTGACCACAGTTATCACGGCAAGTGAGCCGATACGTTTTGTAGACATTTCTACAGATAAGGTAGTGGGAGACCAGCCCATCAATAACACCATCAGGCTGAAACCCAAGGAAGGCGGTCATGCAGACGGTGACGTGTTGGCGATTGTAACCATCGTAACAGAACGCTACCGTACACAATATGCCCTACTCTATACGACAAGGCTAAAGGAAGCTGTAACAGACAAGGAAATACGCAAGCAGGAGAAGACCGCCTATAACAACCCGGCAGTGAGTATGTCCACAGAAGACATGACACGCTATGCATGGAAAGTGTGGAACTCACCTGCAAAATTCAGAAATGTGGCAAGCAAGGCACATCGAATGGTGATGCGCATGAATAACATATATGCAGTAGGCGACTACTTCTTCATTGACTTTTCTGTAGAGAACAAAACAAACATACGTTTTGACATCGATGAGATACGTGTGAAATTGGCAGACAAGAAACTGTCGAAAGCCACCAATGCACAAGTCGTAGAACTGACACCAGAGTTGATGTTGCAAGGTAACAAAAGTTTCAAGTACGGCTACCGAAATGTCATGGTTCTGAAAAAGATGACCTTCCCCAACGACAAGGTGCTGACCATCGAAATGACGGAGAACCAGATAAGCGGACGCAACATCAGTGTGAGCATAGACTATGAAGATGTGCTGTCGGCAGACTCGTTTAATGCGGTAATGTTGGAGGAACAATAATGAAAATGAAGAGCATAATGATGGCAGTGGCATTGATTGCCACTGCTTCAACGATAAAAGCGCAAACCAATAGCGACAGAATATCAGTAGGTGTTGGTGCGCTCTATGAGCGAGGATTGGATATGACCCTATCCTATGAGCATGAGACAAAGTACCACAATGCGTGGGAATATTTCGCTAATGGTTATATCAAATGGGATGAATGCCAGTCTTGTGGACACGTATGTCCTGACTCCTTTTGGAGAAACTATAGAAGCTATGGTTTCGGTATTGCCTATAAGCCATGCGTGACCAGAGGCCGTAACCATCATGGCAACCTACGTATCGGAGCTTCGGCAGGAAGTGACACCAAGGATTTCTTGGGAGGCGCACATTTCGGTTATGAGCACAACTACACGCTGCGAGGAGGTTGGAAGCTCTATTGGCAAGTGAAGAGTGACATAATGATAAAAGGCGAAGACCTATTCAGAACAGGTGTCGTATTAGGTGTGAAACTGCCAGTAAAGTAAGAAAGAAGGTGAAACCAAAGAAAGACAAATGATGAAACGAAGATATACACATTATATAATAGGTGTGCTGATGGCAGTGCTGTTGGTAGCCTGTGATGCACATCGTGATTTCCCAGACACGGCCATGAAGCCCTGCCATATCCTGTGTACGGATGGCAATGTCATGTCGTATGCAGACTATGAGAAGTCGGGAAAACAAGCCATAGCCGTAGTATTCCATATCAATCAACGAGAAGATGTGGAAGGAAACGGTTATGCCGTTTATCTATGGGATATAGCTCCAGAATCCTTTGCAGATAGTATCGGTGTGACACAAGGCACGTCAGCAGACCTGACAGCTTATGATGGAAACACCAATACCTTCGCCTTATATGGTACGACCGATACCTTCTCCCCTTTGGCAGAGAAAGTTTTCGACATTTGGAGATACGGACAGAGTGCCTATATCCCGAGTGTAGCGCAAATGCGACTGCTGTATGCAGCTAAGGCTATGGTGAACCCCATCATCGAGAAATGCGGTGGAGACCCATTGCTGGATGAGACCAATGACTGTTGGTATTGGACATCGACAGAAGTGAAAGGACAACAGACAGCTAAGGCATGGCTCTACTCTTTAGGTAGTGGAGCCATGCAGGAAACGCCAAAGATACAGGCGCATAGAGCGCGACCGATAATTACGCTGAATGATTGAAAGGGAGGTTTATGGAAGAAAGTAAGGAGTTACAAGGGTTCTACAAGATATTCAGGGCGGTGATTTATATCTCCGTACTGATGGAGTTCTTTGAGTATGCCATAGACCCAAGCCCGATGGGGAGCATCGTATGCGATTTGCATAGCCGTATCAAACAGTGGATGATATATCAGGATGGAAATATGGCATATAGCAAGATTGCCACCTTTCTGTTGGTGTGCATCACTTGTGTAGGCACGAGAAACAAGAAGCATCTGGAGTTTGATGCAAGGAAACAAGTGCTTTATCCGTTGGTGAGTGGTGTAGGCTTCATTGTGTTATCCGTCTGGCTGTTCAATACACCAATGGAAATGCGAGTGTATATGTTCTCGCTGAACACCTTATTATATATGGCAGCATCCGTTATAGGTGTGGTGTTGGTGCATATCGCTTTGGACAACATCAGTAAGTTCCTGAAGGAAGGACTGTTGAAAGACCGTTTTAATTTCGAGAACGAGAGCTTTGAACAATGCAAGGACTTGCAGACCAATGACTACAGTGTGAATATCCCCATGCGCTACTATTATAAGGGTAAGTTTAGAAAGGGATGGGTAAACATTGTCAATCCGTTCCGAGGTACATGGGTAGTGGGAACACCAGGCTCTGGTAAGACTTTCTCCATCATCGAACCATTTATCAGACAGCACAGTGAGAAAGGCTTTGCGGTCGTTTTATATGACTATAAGTTTCCGACACTTGCGACGAAGTTGTATTACCATTATCTGAAGAACAAAAATGCCAAGGACAGCAAGATGCCAAAGGGTATGAAGTTCAATATGATAAACTTCGTAGACGTGGAGTATTCAAGAAGAGTGAACCCTATCCAGTTGAAGTATATCAACAATTTGGCAGCAGCGAGTGAAACGGCAGAAACCTTGTTAGAGTCGTTGCAGAAAGGCAAGAAAGAAGGCGGTGGCGGCAGTGACCAGTTCTTTCAAACATCAGCAGTGAATTTTTTGGCTGCATGTATCTACTTCTTCTGTAATTGGGAGAAAGAACCATACGACAAGAATGGTAACATGCTGATAGCAGAAAAGGTGCAGGACAAACAAACGCTGCGTATGATACCCACAGGAAGGGTATTTGACAAGATGGGGAACGAAGTGGAGCCTGCCTATTGGCTGGGCAAGTACAGTGATATGCCCCATATCCTTTCCTTCTTGAATGAAAGTTATCAGACCATCTTTGAGGTATTGGAAACAGATAACGAAGTGGCACCATTGCTCGGTCCGTTCCAGACGGCATTGAAAAATCGTGCTATGGAACAGTTGGAAGGTATGATAGGTACGCTACGTGTGTACACCTCCAGACTTGCCACAAAGGAAAGCTACTGGATATTCCATAAAGATGGAGATGACTTCGACCTGAAAGTCAGTGACCCCAAGAACCCCAGTTATCTGCTGATAGCCAATGACCCCGAAATGGAAAGCATCATTGGAGCGTTGAACGCCCTAATCCTCAATCGACTGGTGACGAGAGTGAATACCGGGCAAGGCAAGAATATCCCGACAAGCATCATTGTAGATGAGTTGCCCACCTTGTATTTCCACAAGATAGACCGACTGATAGGTACGGCACGAAGCAACAAAGTGAGCGTGACGTTAGGTTTTCAGGAGCTTCCGCAGTTGGAAGCCGACTACGGGAAAGTTGGAATGCAGAAAATTATTACCACAGTAGGTAATGTGGTGAGTGGTTCAGCACGAAGCAAGGAAACCTTGGAGTGGTTGTCCTCGGACATCTTCGGCAAGGTGGTGCAGTTGAAGAAAGGCGTGACCATCGACCGTGACAAGACAAGCATCAATCTCAATGAGAATATGGACAGTCTGGTGCCAGCCTCGAAAATCTCGGATATGCCGACAGGATGGATATGCGGTCAGACAGCACGTGACTTTGTGAAAACCAAGACTGGACGTGGTGGCAGTATGAACATACAAGAGAGTGAGGAGTTTAAGACCAGTAAGTTCTATTGCAAGACGGATTTCAACATGGCAAACATCAAAAAAGAAGAAGATGGCTATGTGGCATTGCCCAAGTTCTACACATTCAAGTCAAGAGACGAGCGCGAACGTATCTTATACAAGAATTTTGTGCAAGTTGGAGAGGATGTGAAGTCGATGATAAATACGATACAAAGGTATAAGGTGAAGTAAATGCAGTCTTTGTTATTGAGCCTTACTAAGCCTCTTTAGGCAGACTAAGCCAAGGGTTCGGAGATAACAGATGATAAGAGTAATGACATGAACAGGATAAGAAAAACGATAATGGTGGCGTTGATGATGTGCTTGTGCCTGGTGGTACAGGCACAGACCACAGTGCAGAGCCAGTCGGACTTGGGAATATTTCGTTTCCCTCTTTTTGAACGTGCGGTACGCTGCATCAAGTTCTATGAAGGTTGGCACGACATCAAGCGCAACTACCCCTATATAGGATGGGGACATTGTGTGCAGCCACATGAGAACTTCAAGAAAAACCTGACATTGGAGCAAGCAGACTCACTTCTACGCAGTGATCTGAGAGCCTTTTGCGGAATGTTCCGCAAGTACGGCAAGGATTCGTTGTTATTAGCGGTACTTGCTTACAATGTGGGGCCGTATAAAGTGCTTGGAGATAGAAGAAAGTTCCGAAAAAGCCGATTGTTGCAGAAGATAGAGCGTGGGGAAAGAGATATAGAAAGGGAGTATTTGGACTTCTGCCGATGGAAAGGTAAGGTGATTGCTTCGATAAGGAGAAGACGGAATACGGAGCTTAGGCTGTTGTATGAACCCTGAATATTGTATGGTGTTGCAGGGTGAGCTTTAGACAAAAACCGATAAAAACACCGTATCTGTTTTCCGAGTCTTCGACTTGCTTTACATTCATATAAAGCCTTACGAGAGTGAACTCTCGACTGCTTTATTTGAATGTAAAGCTGTGGCACAATGTGCCCACTCGGAAAACAGACACGGCGATAAACAGAATAAAAACCGTTGGGCCTACAAAATTGTACAGCCACTTGGAAAATAGATGCGGTAAACAGAGAAAAACCGTTGGGGTTTGCGAAACTGTGCTGTCACTCGGAAACATAAATAAGGTCTTGTTCTGACAATATAGTTAGGACAAGACCTTATTTATAGGTAGTAATAACCCGTAAAAACAAACATTTAATGGCAACAATAAAATTGAAATTCCGTCCGTCGTCAGTACCCGAGACAGAGGGAACGCTGTATTATCAGGTGATACACAAGCGAAAAGTGAAGTGGATAAGCACTGGGTATCATGTATACCCATGTGAATGGGACGAAAAGGCAGGCGAAGTGCTGATCCCGCCAAACAGCGAACGAAAAGTAGAATTAGAAAAGATGCAGAGCCAAATAAATTGGGAGTTGAAGCAATGGGACTACATTATCGTGGAAATGGGAAATCAGCATAAGAATGTCACTATAAATGAACTGTGCGATGCATTCAATAAAACCAAGACCCAAAAGACCGTCTTTGTGTTTCTACAAGAACAGGTAACGAAGAAAGAGCAGATGAAACGGCAAGGGACAGCCATGACATACACTAATGCCTATCGGCGGTTCAAAGAGTTTCGTGAAGGCAAGGACTTGACCTTTGACGAACTCACTCCAGACATGATGGAGTGTTATGAGGCATGGCTCAAAGACAGAAGGTTGAAGCAGAACAGTATAAGCTGCTATCTGCGTACACTATGCACCTTATTATATAAGGCAACCGATGAAGGAGTGAGGATAGACAGCAATCTGTTCAGTCATGTGCGTCTGTCATACGTCAAAACCACCAAACGAGCCATCAGCGAAAAAGAGATGAGAGCCATAGCCACGCTGCAATTGCCCGAAGGTACGTCTATAGCCTTTGCCCGTGACGTGTTTATGTTCAGTTTCTATATGCGAGGAATGCCGTTCGTCGACATCGCCTATCTGCGGAAGAAGGACCTGAAAAATAAAATGTTGGCTTATAGCCGCAAGAAGACCAACCACTATCTGACGGTGGAATGGGTAAAAGAGGCGCAAGAAATAATCGACCGATACGCACAAATAAATGCCGCCAGTCCCTATCTTCTTCCTATTATTCAGCAAGATGACGGAACCGAACAAAAACAATATCATCGTATGTTGGAGAACATCAACTATAATTTGAAGAAGATAGGTGAAATGACTGGGTTGAAAATGCCACTCACCACATATACCGCACGGCATACATGGGCAAGCATAGCGAGAGACATGGACATACCCATTCCAATAATCAGCGAGGGCATGGGGCATAACTCCATAAAGACAACGCAAGTGTATCTGAACTCCATTGATGTGTCGAAAATCAACGATGCAAACAAGAAAATAATACGGAAAATAAGCAAGAAAAATGTTTAACAAATGAATGTCTCTCATCCGTATTTTGTACGTCAAAATACGGAACTTGCTGCAAAGGTACATTTTTTCTTGCATTTATTATCATCTTCTCCCGAAAATCTTCCGCCATTTTGCGATTTTCCGTAGGAATGTTTAATAAATCTGCCATATCAGCACCATAAAAAGCCTTGATTTTCAGTCCCAATTCGGTTCATCCGTATTTTGACGTACAAAATACGGATGAACGGATAGAGACACTAAACCAAATGAGAGGGAAAAGCCAAAACGATTGACACTCCTCTCAGACTGGACAAACATACAGTTTAATAGTATGATTTTATGAACAATGTTGTTGTAAAATTGGCATTGTCATCCCAGGTAATGACAGCCAACAGTAACATAAAGTAGAGGAGAGGTTATGGAGCAGGATTGCACGGTTTCTCAGTCTACAGCCGACGAAATAAAGAGTTTTCAGGCAACTGAAAGCAAAGGATTTCCAGAGGGCACACACGTTTCTGAGCCAGACGAATTGACTGGTTCAGCGATAAAGAAGTGTTCGCAGGTGAACAAGGAAACTGAGACTGAGAAAGAAAACGAATCCATTCCCGAAGTGGTTCCAAGTAATGACGATAAAGATAACTGCACGTCTTGGAGTTATCTTTTTGTACACAACCAAAAAGTAAAGTCGATAGAAGAACAGCTAAAGAAAGATGGAGTAACCCATTTTGTGCATAAGACAATAAAATATGTCCCCCGACACAGGAACAGAGGCGGAATGCGCGAAGTGGAAACCCCTTCTGTAAGTGGACTGATATTCCTGCAAGGTGACCCAGAAACATTACAGGAATACTTAAATAAAAACGTAAATTCATACAAACTCTGTAAGAATTGTAGTACAGGAAAGGTTGCCACCATCCCTTGCAACCAAATGGAGCCATTCATGCGTGTGGCAGAAACCGAGCCAGAACGTCTCCGTTTCCTTCTTCGTCCTTTTGTTTATTATTCCAAGAACCGCACCCTACTTCGCATTGTGACTGGTGAATATGCCGGACTCGAAGGTTATGTCATCCGCATAGCCCGAGACCGCAAGCTCGTCATGGATGTCGGTGGAATGGCAGTAGCCTTATCAGGCGTACATGCCGAACGTTTTGAGGAAGTAAACAAGAACGAGGCAGACAAAAAAGAGCGAGAGCTGTTCTACAAGCGCAACCTGCATGAGCGCAACGCCTTTATCGACCGATACTTTCATCAAGTGAAGACCGCCCAAGAGGTATCAGCTCAGGTGGAAAACATAGAAATACTCCGTCTCCAGACACTTGCAGATGTAAGAGACAAGAAACTGGATCTGAAAGATGCCTATGACACCTTCTATTTTATGATAGAAGAGATAGGCTACTACTATGCACCTTTCATCGACTATTTCAAAGACGAGCTTAGACCCATTTTTAAAGCTGGAAGAACCGTAAAGGAAGAGATAGAGAAAGTTATAAAGATATTCAAGGACAGCGACAAAGAACTGCATAATCGCTGCGAAACAGAATTTGAAGCGTTGCAAAACAACTACGGCTATCTGTTTGAATAGTTTTTATTAGTCATCGTAGAGAAGTAAAAATGGAAACCGATTTCTTCGCATATTCTCGTCGAAAAATAGAAAAAGACAAAGAAGAAGGTCACTTTGAGGCTGCTCACAATCGTGAGATGGCACTCCGTTGCTTTGTCAACTTCTTGGGTAAAGAGGATTTGTCATTAAACGAATTGACTCCTGAACTTATGGTAAAATTCGAGGAATGGTTGAATACCAAAGGGCGTAAACAATCAACGACTCGACTCTATCTATACCAAATCAGTTCGGTATATAATATTGCAGTAAAAGAAGGAATTGTTCCAAAGCTCAAATTATTGAAAGGCGTAAGAGTCGCTTTGCCAGCTAAAAAAGAACGTGAATTGCTGTCAGTTGATGAATTACGTAGAATGCGTTATGCCGACCTGTCTGATTCCATACCACAAACTTTTGCCCGTGATATGTTCTTCTTTTGCATCTACGGCAGAGGCATCAGTTTTACAGATTTGGCAAACATCAAGAAAACCGACATCAAAGGATTTACATTAACATACATCTCACAAATACCAGGATTGCCACGTATAACCGTACAATGGGATGCAGCCATGCAGGAAATCGCAGACCGCTACCCCTCTGATTCAGAATTCTTATTCCCTTTCATCAAATCAACAGATATGCAAATGGCGGATTGCGAGGTGAAAAGGGTGCGACAGAATGTGATGAGAGCCTTTAAAAGAATTGCTACTCGTTGCAACCTATCTGTTGTTCCGTCAATGGGAATGGTAAAAGATATCTATCAGAGAGCTATTGATGGGGTGAGTGTGAGCAAGATAATTTAAATTCAAAAATAAATATTAGTTACAACAATTATGACACAAGAAGAATTATATAAGAGTTTAAGAGATGCTGCGTTTGGAGAAATCGATAGACGCAATTGTCTAATTTCGGAAACCGCAAAGCAGCAACTAAATGAAATCATTAGAATTGGAGTAGACAGAATGTCTGTTAATGACAGATATAATGGAGCAAGAATAGCGGAGGCGCAACAGAATGCCAAAAGAATGGCAACATATATGTGTAATAAAATAGAAAGCTATGGTGCTGGAGGTAGAATTCAACTCCGTATGATTAATGAGAGTTTGGTACGAGAAGCCAAACTATCAATCTGCCCTATTTGGCCTTTCTGCTAATAACAGAAAACAGATTCCGATATGGATGAAAGAGAGAAGAAATCCTTTGACTTTGCTGGAGATGTAACGAAGCAACTGATAACCTTATCTATCGGTATTTTGACGTTGTGCATTGCATTTACAGACAAAATATTCTCTTCAGAAGCAGCTCACGCTAATTCGTGGTTAATATTTGTAGCTTTATCTCTTTTTACCATTTCAGTCCTTTGTGGAATTCTGACCTTGATGAAACTAACAGGGACTATTGCAAGAAATCCTCGTAACAGAGAACAACTGATACTAAATCAAAACACGCCAAGCATAGATAATTCGAATAGCACAAATAGTAATATTTACGATGCTTGTACACGAATATTTTCAGGAGTGCAAATGTTCTCATTCCTACTGGCCATAATATTCTCAATGTCGTTTGTTGGATGTTCTCTGAGTAAAAAGCAAAATGTAGGCGAGCAAAAAACAGAACATATACCAAACAATGATTCCATTTTCATCAAAATAGAATGTGTGTGCCCAACTACAACCATTAAAAAGGATTTTAAGAGGAGAAGAGTGAATGCAAACAAATCTTGTTGTAAATACATCAAGATAAATACTTATATCGATACAATAGTATCAAAATCAGCAATAGGAGAAAATAGGAACTAAATCAAACAAAAATATGCGTGATTTTAAAGACATTAAAGTTGCAGTGGCCGGTACAGGCTACGTGGGACTGAGCATAGCTACATTGCTATCTCAACATCATCATGTAACAGCAGTAGATGTAATTCCTGAAAAGGTGGAGAAACTTAACAATAAAATTTCACCTATTCAAGATGATTATATCGAAAAGTATTTGGCTGAAAAGCCATTGAACCTTGTAGCCACTCTTGATGGCAAATCTGCTTATGCGGATGCTGATTTTGTGGTTATTGCTGCCCCTACCAATTATGACCCTGTTAAGAACTACTTCGACACTACCCATGTAGAGGAAGTTATCGACTTGGTGTTGGAGGTAAATCCCGATGCTATCATGGTCATCAAGTCTACCATTCCAGTCGGCTACACCCGCAACCTCTATTTGAAGTATGCACAGAAAGGTGTCAAGAAATTCAATCTCCTCTTCTCCCCTGAGTTCCTTCGTGAGAGCAAGGCTCTTTACGACAACCTCTATCCAAGCCGTATCATCGTTGGTTATCCCAAGATTATCAACAAGTCCGAATTTGAAGCAGAAAATAAGGCTATCGAATCAGTAACAGATGTTAATATGTTGATTGAAGCAGCTAAGACTTTTGCTGCTCTTTTGCAAGAAGGTGCTATCAAAGAAAACATCGACACTCTCTTTATGGGTATGAAGGAAGCCGAGGCTGTAAAACTCTTTGCTAATACTTACCTTGCTCTTCGCGTTAGCTACTTTAATGAGCTTGACACTTACGCAGAAGTGAAAGGTCTTGACTCAAAGGCAATCATTGAAGGTGTAGGTCTTGACCCACGTATTGGAACCCACTACAATAACCCTTCATTCGGTTACGGTGGCTATTGCTTGCCAAAGGACACCAAGCAACTTCTCGCAAACTATCAGGATGTACCTCAGAACATGATGTCTGCTATTGTTGAATCAAATAAGACTCGTAAGGATTACATTGCTGATGCAGTATTGCGTAAAGCTGGCTATTATGCAGAAAACGGTCAGTGGGATGCAAGCAAGGAGCATAACTGTGTGATTGGCGTATATCGTTTGACCATGAAGTCAAACTCGGACAACTTCCGCCAGTCAGCCATCCAAGGCATCATGAAGCGTATCAAAGCTAAGGGTGCAGAGGTGATTATTTATGAGCCAACACTTGAAGACGGAACCACTTTCTTTGGCAGCAAGGTTGTTAATAATCTTGATAAGTTCAAGGGACAGAGCAAAGCAATCATAGCAAACCGCTTTGATGATAGCCTAAAGGATGTAGAAGATAAAGTATATACACGAGATATATTTAGAAGAGACTAAGAGATGGTAGAATATAATGTAAACTTAGAAGGCAAGACGGTTCTTGTAACAGGTGCTGCTGGCTTTATTGGCAGCAATCTCGTAAAACGTTTGTTCTATGAGGTAAAAAATATTCATATAATTGGAATCGATTCTATTACAGATTATTATGACGTAAATATCAAATATGAGCGTTTAAAAGAAATAAAGCGATGCTTGACAGTTATTGTTGATCAAAAATCTGAGATGGATGAGAATGGTGTAGAATCAGGTTTCTATCAAGGACAAAATGGTTCTAGTTGGACTTTTGTTCACGCCTCTATTGCAGACAAAGAAGCTGTAGATAAAATCTTCACAGAAAACAATATTTCTGTTGTTGTAAACCTTGCTGCCCAAGCAGGAGTACGTTACAGCATCACCAATCCTGATGCCTATATCCAGAGCAACCTTATCGGTTTCTACAACATACTTGAAGCTTGCCGCCATCATGAAGTAGAGCATCTTGTATATGCTTCTTCATCATCTGTTTATGGTAGTAACAAGAAGGTTCCGTATTCAACTGACGACAAAGTAGACAACCCTGTTTCTCTTTATGCTGCCACCAAGAAGAGCAACGAGCTGATGGCACATGCCTACAGCAAGCTATACAACATCCCTTCTACAGGTTTACGCTTCTTCACCGTTTACGGTCCAGCAGGTCGTCCCGACATGGCCTATTTCGGTTTTACCAACAAACTTGTTAAAGGCGAGACCATCAAGATATTCAACTATGGCAACTGCAGACGTGATTTCACTTTTGTAGACGACATAGTAGAAGGTGTTGTTCGTATCATGCAGCACGCTCCTGAAAAACAAAATGGTGAGGACGGTCTTCCTATTCCTCCATACAAAGTGTATAACATTGGAAATAACTCTCCAGAAAATCTTCTTGACTTCGTAACCATCCTTCAAGAAGAACTTGTACGTGCAGGAGTACTTCCAACAGACTATGACTTTGAAGCACATAAGGAACTTGTACCTATGCAACCTGGTGATGTTCCCGTAACTTATGCAGATACAACCCCATTAGAGCAAGATTTTGGTTTCAAGCCAAACACAAGTCTAAGAGAAGGTCTTCGCAGATTTGCTGAATGGTACGCTCGTTATTACAACAATTAATGAAGTAAACACGAATTTCCATAAATTGCCCATGAATTACTTACAAATTCAATTCGTGGTAAATTCCTGGATAATTCGTAAGCACTCAATTGCTTCCGAGGCATTTTGCATGAACCAAGTAACCTTTGCACTGCAAAACATAAAAATACGATTATGGCAAGCTGTGAAGATTTCAAAAGGATAATAGAACTTTATAAGCCACTGGCTGATATGTAAAGGCAAGACTTTACAAATACGATAACGGAGCTTAAGGCTATGATAAGTAGCCTTAAACTTACGAATGGTACGCTTTCTTCGTCAGACGATAAGTTCGCAGAACGCTACGATAGCGTCGTTGCAGAAGTCAAAGGATAGGCATCAGTGTGCATACGACAAGGTTGTCAAGAAACGTAATGCTTGCCTTGAAATACCATACGCTCATTGAGACATGCAAGAATGTAGGTCTCAATGTGAAGGAGTATTTCACTTATGTATTCCGCAGTCTTATAGAGGATGAGAAGGACTACGAAAAGCTTCACCCCAGTGCTGTTGCATGGTAATTTCAAACAAACAAAAGTTAAAACAAAAATAATCAATAGCTCTCCAGTCCCTGTTTATAAGGGGGTGGAAGCAATTGATTGCTTACGTACTAATAATACAACAAAACAAACAATGAAATACGATTATTTAATAGTAGGCTCTGGACTTTATGGAGCTATGTTTGCTTATAAAGCAAAACAAGCAGGAAAAAAGTGTTTAGTAATAGACAAGCGTAAACACTTAGGTGGAAATGTTTATTGTGAGGAAATAGAGGGTATAAATGTGCATAAATATGGTGCCCATATTTTCCATACAAACAACAAAGAGGTGTGGGACTTTGTAAATTCTATTGTTCCATTCAACCGCTATACAAATTGCCCTGTGGCAAACTATAAGGGCAAGTTGTTTAATCTGCCTTTTAATATGAATACTTTTTACCAGATGTGGGGTGTTACGACTCCAGAAGAAGCACAACTGAAGATTGAGGAACAAAAGGCCGAGGCTGTTGCTGCTCTTGAAGGTAAAGAACCACAGAATTTGGAAGAACAGGCACTGACCTTAGTGGGAAAAGATATATTCGAAAAGTTAATAAAAGAATATACTGAAAAGCAATGGGGACGTAAGTGTAAAGATTTGCCAGCATTTATCATCAAACGTCTGCCTGTACGTATGGTGTTCGACAATAATTACTTTAATGACAAATATCAAGGTATTCCTATCGGTGGATATAATAAGCTGATTGATGGATTACTTGAAGATATAGAATGTAAAACTGATGTTGATTTCTTTAATTCCGAATATCATGAGTGGAAAAAGTTTGCTGATAAATTAGTGTACACAGGTGCTATTGATGAGTATTTTGATTACACATTTGGTAAACTTGATTGGCGTACCGTTACTTTCAAGACAAGGATAGAAGACACTGCTAATTATCAGGGTAATGCTGTTGTGAATTACACTTCACACAATGAACCTTACACTCGTGTTATAGAACATAAGCATTTTGAGATGTTTGGGCAAGATGTATACGACAATCCTAAAACTGTAGTTAGTGAAGAGTACTCTACTGAGTATACCGAGGGAATGGAACCATATTACCCAGTCAATGACGAACGTAACAATACAATTGTCGAGAAATATCGTGAACTGGCGAAACAAGAGAAAAATGTAATTTTTGGTGGCAGATTAGGGCTTTACAAATATTTTGATATGGCTCCTATTATTGAGTTGGTAATGAGTAATGCGAAATTTTAACTCATTAAGATATGGAAAAATTATCAAAAATAGCACTAGTAATAATAAGTTTTGTGTTGTTTTTTTTATGCTATGATTATGTAACAGATAAGAGTTTTCAATATAGATTAATAGCACTAATTCCAATTTTCTTCTCACTTCTAATGTTAACTTTTTCTTCAAAGATAAAGTTGAATGGAGCAGGAGAAACTACCATATTTATAGTTTGTATTTTTAGATATATAGTATCTCCATTAGTATTTCTAAGCAGACGAGAAATATGTGAATTTGCAACGGCATATAATTATATGGACAATGCTGTGTTTTATATGCTTTTTGAGATGATTTGTATTGTTGTATTGTTAGTATTTTACAGACCAAAAGAAAATGTATCGGCCAACAACTATAATTTATCGAAACATTTCACTTTTTTTCTTGTAATAGTGGCGTTAGGTATTTTTGCTACCAATAGAAATGTTACAGGTAATTTTAATTTGTTAAGTGAAGACAACCTTGGCGCGAATGATTTCGAAAGGGAATCAAATGTTGTTATATTAATATGGCAAGCTACATTAACCTATATATATGCTATAGCAATATATAGTATTTATAAGAGTAGTAAAATCCGACATCGTATAGTTTTATCTATATTGCTTTGTGCAATATATATCGTCATAATATTTACAGGTCAATCTTCGATATCAAGATGGTATACAGTGGTAACAATATCTGCATCAATTGCAGTATTTTTTAAACTTTATCCCAATTATAGAAAATCAATAGCGATATCTCTTGTGGTACCAGGAGTTGTATTAATTGTGGCAGCTACTATAATAAAAAACACAACAATTGGATACGGTGCTGGTTTCGATACCACAATGGAAAGTATATTCGACGTTAATTTAATGGATATATATTTTGCAGGTCCTGTAAGTGTTAATTCTGGTATAGGAGCAAGTGAACGTTTTGATATAGGATTATCTTCTATGTTTTATGACATTCTTAATAACTTTCCGATTCTTGGTAATTATATTGATAGAGAAAACGCTTCTGTAGCTCTTTTTGGAAAATATAATGGCAGAGGTGACTTGATAATACCATTGGTTGTGCAATCCTGTTGTTGGTTTGGAAAACCGGGTATGGGGATACTCTCTGCGTTATCAGTTGTTTTTGTCAAAAAGATAGATCTTAGATTTAAATATTCCATAAGTCCTATTTCATATGTTTTGGCATTTATTTCAATATGGACAGGTATTATTACCATTCTGAATTTTACAATATGGATTTCATGGTTTTATGGTATGATTATCCCAACGTATATTCTATTTTATGTTTCAAAAAAAATCAAAAATTAAATTTAGTTTATATAAACGGAGTTTCCATTTTTTGCAAGAACCGTGTTTTTACATTTTCACCCTATGAATAAAATTAGACAAATAGTTCCTTATTCGTTTATATTGTGCATTTTAGTAGTTATTATTCACAATCCAACAAGTAAATATTTCGATTATGGAGCAAACACGTCAACATATATAGTACATTATTTAATTAATGACGTAATACCAACAATAACATCAATAGCTGTTCCTGCATTTTATATTATAAGCGCGTTTTTGTTTTTTAGAAACTACAGAATACAAGACACGAAACAGAAACTTCAGAGTAGGGTAAAGACATTAGTTCTTCCGTATCTGTTTTGGAATTTAGTAGGACTTCTTATAGCCATGGCATTCAAGCTTCCTTTTATTGCGAGCATGTCTGTAGATAGTTCTAACCCATTTGACATAGTAACAATATGTAAAGCATTATTTCTACATCGATACACACCTTTTTGGTTTGTTTTTGGTCTTATTGTCTACAATCTGTTCTGCCCCATCATTTATAAAATATGCACCAATAAACTTATTGGTCTATCGGGGGGGTAATTTTGTATATGCTAATATGTCAGAATAAGATAGATAACCCACTGCCAGAGGGATGTTATTTTGAAGTTAATTCTTTCTTCTATTATTATGTGGGGGCTTTTGTAGGAGTTAATTACAAACATTTGCTTGAATATAATATTAGCAAGCGACTTTCTATTGTAAGTTTGATTGTATTCTTGTTGCTTTTATGGATGCAACTAAATTGGCATATAAAAGTTGTAGATTTACCACCAGTTGTGACGCTGATAAAATGTATACTATCATGGTGTATTCTATATCCGTTACTAACTATAATTCAAACGAAGTGGTGGATGAATCTAACATTTTTCATATATGCCACACACATTGTAATACAACGCATTATAGCTACAATCTTAAGATTGCTTATATGCAAGACAGCATTACCTATATCTATAAGCGAATCAGTGGTGTTTGCTTCATCTGTTGTATTGGCAATTTGTACTTGTATATGGATTGCTAAATACTGGAAGAGAAAATCAGAAAAAACTTTTGTTTTCGTAACAGGAAATAGAACATGAAAAAGATTTCAATAATAATGGGTGTTCACAATGGTGCTCATCGCTTTAATGAAGCCATAAAGAGCATAGTGGAACAAACATACACGAACTGGGAGTTTGTGATATGTGATGATGGATCTTCGGATGGCTCATATGAGCTGTTGAAGAAATACGAAGAGAGTGACAATCGGTTTAAGGTAATACAAAACAATGGTAATAAAGGCTTGCCTTACACATTGAACCATTGTTTGGAGTGTTGTACTGGAGAATATATAGCACGTATGGATGATGACGACTATTGCTATCCTGACAGGTTTGAAAAGCAAGTGAAGTTCTTGGAAGAACATGTTGACGTTAGTTTTGTTTCGTCTTGTGTTGATCTTTGGGATGGAAAAAAAATGATAGGACGTTTGATGCATCCAGAATATCCAACCATCAGAAATCTTGTTTATCAAACACAGTTTGTACATCCCGCCACTATGTTTCGTGCAAAGGACATCAAGGCTGTAGGAGGGTATAGAGTATGTAAAGACACCATGCGTGGACAGGACTACGACCTCTTCATGCGAATGTATGGTGCTGGATATAAAGGAGCAAATTTGCAACAGCCTGTATACCGCTATCTCATGGACAATAACAATATCAAACGGAGAACGTTGAAGGCACGTGTAGGTGAATTCAAAATCAGAATACACGGCTATAATGCGATGGGAGTAATGTGGTGGGCATGGCCTTTTTTAATGAAACCATTTATAGCTCATATAATAACCAAACTAAGATATTAGTAGATAATGAAAATATTATTTACAGTTCACACCTATTATCCTAATAAGGATGGTGTGCAGTTCGTTACGGAGTATTTGGCCGAGGGGCTTGTGAAGCGTGGCCATCAAGTGGATGTGTTAACCTACATGTATGCAGACCGCACGACTGTTAAAAGCGAAACGCATAATGGAGTGAACATTATACGTTGGGAAGCAAAAACGGTTCATACATTCCATAAGGGGGACAAGATAGGATATCAACAATATGTAATAAGTCATCTGCAAGATTATGATGTGATGATAAATGTTGGAACACAAACAGCACTAACCGACTGGTTGTTTCCAATATTCGATAAAATCACAATCCCCAAGGTACTCTATATACACTCCATTTGGGATTTTGAGATACATGACACAGATAAACAAAGCGTGTCGACACTTGCGAAAAAACTTTGGGCAAATTATAGATGGAAGAGATATTACAGAAAGTATGCAGATGTATTCAAGGCATATGATGCAGTAACCCAGCTTCATAAGCAGGACTATAGTTACCGCTTGTTTAAAGAGTGGTATGGAATAGAGTCGCACATATTCGAGAATGCTGCTGATAATGTGTTTTTTGAATCAAAAGGCGAAAAACCGAAGAACTTTCCAAATCATTAGATCATAAACGTATCAAATTATAACGACCGCAAGAACCAAAAGGAGTGTATAAAGTTGTTTTATGATTCTAAGGTCGGTAATGATTGGGGATTGGTGCTGATAGGTTCAAGCCGTAATGCATACTATGATTTGCTGGTAGAATATGATGCACAAAGACGAAAAGAACTGGGATTAAAGAACGGGGAAAAAGAAGTCCAACTGCTTTATGGAGTAGATCGCCCTGTGACTTGTGAATATATCAAGCAAGCAGATATATTCCTCATGACGAGTTCCTGGGAAGCTTTTCCAATTTCTTTAACAGAAGCTATGGCCTCGGGAGTACCTTTTGTATCATCAAATGTAGGAATAGTAAAACACCTAATTGGCGGAGCAGTGGGAGATGATGAAAAAGAACGACTCAAACTGTTGAATAGTTTAATAACCAATGAAGGACTAAGAAAAGAATATTCAGATAAGGGTCATGCTTTCGCCTTAGAACATTTCAATGTAGATGCTAAGGTGTCGCAATTAGAAAAGCTTATAGAAAATATTAAACAAAATAAAGAATAAAAAATGAAAAAAATCGCATTTATTTGCCCGTATTTTGGCACATTGCCACAACACTGCCAGCTGTGGTTGAACTCGTGTGCTTTTAACAAGGATATTACATGGTTTCTGATTACAGACGATAAACGTGCGTTTGATTATCCCGAAAATGTAAAAGTAATCTATACAACGTTAGCCGACTTGAAGGCAGAATATCAAAATAAGTTTGATTTCCCTATATCATTAGAAGGTACATACAAATTGGGAGATTTCAAACCGTTATATGGTTACCTATATGAAGATACACTTTTGAAAGGATATGACGCTTGGGGACATATCGATGTTGCAGACGAGATATACGGCGATATAAGAAAATTTGTCACAGATGAGTTATTGGAAAAATATGACAAACTGATGGTGTTCGGACACATGTGTATTTACAAAAACATACCTGAGGTGAACCGACGCTTTATGGAGAAATCAGACTCAAATCTTACTTATAAGCAAATCTTCTCGTCAAGTAAATTCTTCAATTTTGAGGAAATCGCGAGTGGCAGCATCACTCGTATCTATATGCACAACAATTATCCGATAGGCAGAATGGATGAACATTTTGCTGATATTTCAGGTATTTATTATGCATTCAGATTAGGAAAATGGAATGATGAACTTACGAAGTTGAAATACAACAAGAGAGTACCCCTTATTTTTAGTTGGGAAAACGGTAAGGCATATGGCTATTCAATAGTCGATGGAGAGATTCTTAAGAAAGAGTATCTGTATGTGCATTTTAAGAGAAGACGCATGGCAATAAATGTACCTCTGGATGCTAAGGAATACTTGATAGTGCCGAGTGGATTTGAACCAAAGAATGGAAATATTGATAGAGCTGTTATCAAGAAATACAGTAAGGATAAACTGTTCTATGATGTGTTCTTCAAGGAGAAGAAAAAGGCAGCTAAGGTACGTTGGAAGCAATTCGTAAATAAATTATTATGGGGGGGGGTAAAAACGATTAGTCGACCTATTTTTGCTATGCTCCCTCCAAAGGCATTTGTGATAACGAAATATTATCTGTACAACCATAAGTGGCTTAATCTGAATACTCCTCAAACCTACAATGAGAAACTTAATTGGCTAAAACTGTATTATCATAATCCGTTATACACGACATTAGTCGACAAACTTTTGGTAAAGGAATATGTAGCAAAGAAGATAGGTAGAGAACATATTATTCCAACATTGGGTCATTGGGATAGTTTTGACGAAATTGACTTTGACAAACTACCGAACCAATTTGTATTGAAAACTAATCATGATAGTGGAGGTATTGTTATCTGCAAAGACAAAGCTACTTTTGATAAGAAGGCCGCCAAGAAAAAGTTGATGAAATCACTGAAGCATGATTACTATCGCTTTTCGAAAGAGTGGCCTTACAAGAATGTCAAGCGACAAATACTGGCCGAACAGTATATGGAAGATGAAAGCGGCTTTGAACTGAAAGACTTCAAATGGTTCTGTTTTGACGGAGATCCTAAAGCCTTGTTTATTGGAAGTGATAGACAGGTAAAGGAAGTAGAAACTAAGTTCGATTTCTTTGATGCGGATTTCAAGCATTTGCCCATAGTTAATGGACATCCTAATGCCATCTTGCCGATATCAAAGCCTAAAGGTTTTGAAAAGATGAAAGAATTGGCACGAATACTTTCAAATGGTTTGCCACATGTGAGAATTGACTTTTATGATGTCAATGGGCAGATATATTTTGGTGAGATGACATTCTATCACAATTCTGGATTTTCTGTATTTGAACCTGACAGTTGGGATAAGACATTTGGTTCATGGATAAAATTACCGACAAAAATGTAATAAGAAATGTCTTCGAGTAGAAATAAGACACTATTAAATAATACGTTTGTACTTATGATAGGAAGTATTGGATCAAAATTCATCCAATTCTTTCTTGTTCCATTATATACATATACGTTAACGACAGAAGAGTTTGGCGTAACAGAGCTTGTTCTAACAGCAGCAGGACTATTACAGCCACTCTTTTCTATGTCAATAGCCGATGGACTATTACGTTTTGGCTTAGATAAAAACTTGAGCAAAGAGCAAGTAAAAAGATGTGCGTTAATATTGACATTTATAGGTACTCTGTTATCATTAATTTTGATACCTTTGTTTCAACTAGAACGTACAATTAATAGATGGCTCTTCTTCTTTCTTGCAATTATGACCGCAAGAATTTACCGTGATATCTTTGCCATTAATCTAAAGATATATGATAAAAATAAGCTATTTGCTATAGACAGTATTTTATATACATTTGAACTATGTATATGTAGTTTTATATTCCTTGTACCATTAAAAATGGGTATTGAGGGATATTTCTGGGCAAATATAGTAGCAAACGTTTTATCTGCATTGTTTTTGATTGTAGCAGGAACCCCATTTAAAGGAGTGTTTAGCATAAAGACAGACTATAAATTATTGAAGGAGATAGCGATTTACTCTCTTCCTATGATAATAAACGGGCTGTCATGGTGGATCGCCAACTCTTCAAATCGTTTCATGATTTCATATTTCATGACAGATTCTGATGTCGGCATTTATTCTGTTGCTTCAAAAATACCATTGTTCATAAGTACATTCACTGGCGTATTTTGTCAAGCATGGATAATATCAGCTGTTGTGGAATTTGACAGTGAACAGAACAAACAGTTTTATTCTACTACATTCAACCGTTATGCTTTTGTTTTGTTGTTTTTTTCGTCTTTATTGATTTCTATCGTGCAACCCTTTATGCATCTTTATGTCAGTCAAGAATTTGAAATTGCATGGAGATATACTCCGTTTCTAATACTAAGTACAGTATTTTCGAGCATTGCAGCTTTTTATGCTGGCATTTATGCGGCAGCCAAAAAGAATATTAATGTGATGTTTACAACACTATTAGGAGCATTTCTTAATATTGGTTTGAACTATTGGCTTATTCCTCATACTGGTGTAATGGGTGCTGCTATAGCAACAATGTTGAGTTGGGGAGCAATTTTTGTAATCAGATATTTTGATGTGCAACATTTCTTTTCATTTTCTATTGATAAAAAGATGTTAGCATTAGCATCCTCTCTTGTGTTAGCAGAAGGAATTTTAATCATATATGGTGGTAACTGGGGGTTTGTTATTTCAATAATAATAATAACACTTCTCTGCTATGTGTTCAAAAATTATTTCAAAGAAATCAAGGATAAAGTTATGAGAATATTAAAAACTTCATTGGGGGGGGTAAAAAAGAATTTACGTAAATTATTGCGTGTTCCTAAAAATAAGCGAGATAGAGAAAGGCTTGTGAATAAAGACTTTACGATAATAGCCTCAAATTGTACAGCTGGGATTTTATATCATGAGTTGAGATTAAAATTTCTATCACCAACAATAAATCTCTATATGGAAGGTAGTGATTTCGTAAAATTCTGTACAAGAATCCACTATTATTTAAATGTAGAAATGAGTCAAGTAGAACAAACCGGAAAAAAATACCCTGTAGTTCGACTTGATGACATTACACTTTATTGCGTACACTATAATTCATTTGAGGAAGTGAAGCAGAAATGGAACGAAAGAAAAAAACGTATATGTTGGGATAATGTGTTCTTCATGATGGCTATGCGTGATGGTGCGACCCAACAAGATGTAGAAGCTTTTGACAAGCTACCATACAAAAATAAAGTGGTGTTTGTAAATAAGTCCATGCCTCAATTAAAATCGGCATATTTTATTCCTAATACTGCATTGTCAACCGAAGAAGGTGCATGGCATTCAGTTGAAGCGTTAACTACATTCAAAGGCTCTTTTACAGGACTAAGATACATTGACGATTTTGATTTTGTAAGATTTTTCAATGAAGGCCAATGGTGGTCAAAATAAAAAAGATTAAGAATGAAAAAAGTATTGTTAGTGGCAAATGTAGCCAAAGAACATGTGAACAAGTTCCACATTCCAACAATTAAATATTTACAGAGCAAAGGATGGCAAGTAGACATAGCTTGCTCTGTTGATGCCGAAATAAAAGCTGGTGACAATGTCTATAATATGAGTTGGAAACGCTCACCGTTTACTCCGAAAACATTTAAGGGTATTAAGGAATTAAAGAACTTGATAGCCCAAAATCATTATGACATTATTTATTGTCACACTCCCGTTGGAGGACTTGTTGCAAGAATAGCAGCACGTTCTTTTCGAAAACAAGGTTTGAAAGTTGTTTATTGTGCACATGGATTGCATTTCTTTAAAGGAGCACCATTGCTGAATTGGTTACTTTTTTATCCTATGGAGAAATGGATGGCAAAATTTACGGATATGTTTATAACCATTAATCCTGAAGATTATGAATTGGTAAAACAAAAATTTAACCATGAAATGAAAGTAGAAATGATACATGGTATCGGGGTAAACTTTGACAGGCTTGATATTTCTGACAAAAATAAAGTCAGAGAAAAATACAGAGAAGACCTGCATATACCTAAAGAAGCGACCGTATTGATATATGTAGCCGAGATTCTGAAAAACAAGAATCAGCAAATGCTTATACACGTATTGAAACAGTTGCGTGAGAGAGGTAAGGATATTTATCTATTGTTGCCTGGTCCTAATCATCAACATGGTGAATATCAAAAGATCGCAGATAATTTAGGTCTTCATGACTATGTGAAGTTTCTGGGATGGCGTAGCGATATTGGACAATTGATGGTAGCATCTGATATATGTGTAGCCTCCAGCATTCGTGAGGGGTTTGGTATCAACTTAGTAGAAGCTCAATACTGCCATTTACCTGTTGTCGCTGTTTCAAACAGAGGACATCGAGCTATAATAAAAGATGGTGTGAATGGTTTCCTTGTACCACTTAATGATTGTGACGCTATGACAAACAAAATTTTATCATTAATGGATGACAAGGCGCTTTATATGAAATTGTCAAATGTGAATGTAGATGAATATAAAGCTGAATATGTAGCCAATCAAATATACTGTTTTTTAAAGTCATTATGAATAAACAATACTATGTATTAATTAGTTTGGTAGCCTATGGCTTGAATTTAACAGATAAGTTTGACTTTACAAACGATATCAAATGGACAGATGTTTTTACTTTGTCTAAAAAACATGGCGTATTGGGTTTAGCTTTCGACGGTTTTGAGCGTTTAATAAAAGAAAATACTGGATGTAACAATCTGATATCTAAAGAATATAAGCTACATCTTGGGGGTTATGTTTTAAATTTTGAGAAATTATATGAAAGACAAAAAAATGTACTGTATAAATTAGCGCATTTCTACAGTAAACATAACATAAAAACTTTGGTCTTAAAAGGTTATGGTATGTCATTGTATTATCCTATACCATCTCATAGACCTTGTGGTGATATTGATATTTATTTATATGGAGACATAGATAAATCAGATGGAATATTGGAAAGGGCAGGGGTAAAGATATATCGCGATAATTTTCATCATTCTACTTTTAAAATAGATGGAATTATGATTGAAAATCATCGGTCGTTGTTTGATGTAGAAATACATAAATCAAATCTGAGGTTTGAAAAGATATTTCAAGAACTACTGCAACAATCACAAGATTACATCGAAATTGGAGGACAAACACTTTTCAGACCATGTGCTACTCTTAATGCAATACATCTAATCCGCCATACTGGAGGTGATTTTGTTTTTGGCAAAATCATGTTAAGACAAATTGTTGATATTGGTGTGTTCTTCAGTAGCAGACCTAAAATTGATTGGCAATATGTTTTATATGTATTAAAAAATGAAGGAATGATGCCATTCTATAATGCTATAGCAACAATATGTGTAGAGTATTTTAATATTTCGCCAGATTGTTTTGTTGGATATACATCCAATGTTGGTATTGCAAATAAGGTTTTGAATGAGATATTTTCAGAAACACACATTATTGTAGAAAATCCACCATCAATAAAAGAACCAAAAGCATTTGTATCCTATTGCTACAACAAATCCATACTTTTATTGCGGAATAAATGGAAATATAAGATAGTGTATAAAGAAAGTATGACAGGTATGCTATTGCGTTTGGCTATAAAACGAATACTGAATAGGTAGTGTGCAAGCTTATTTGACGGCTTACAGCAAATAGGGCCAAATGAATAGAAATCTCTTAGTCGGGATTGGTAGTATAGAAAATAATCTTATTTTATGTTGACAATAGCAATTAAGTGCAGTGGCAAGAAGTGTAAAGAAGTTTTTCACATCTATGACCAAAAAGTTGAAGGAGGACTTAACGACCAATATATGGTCACGTTTAAGTGTAAAAAGTGTGGTGCAATGACAAAATGCATATTGCATAATATCGACCACTTATTCCAGACGGATAGTTATGAACTTGTTGAAAAGAGAGAAATATATATAGAGGACGAGATATCTTCAATTATTGCAGAATGCGGTGAAATAGCTATAGTTGGTGGATATGAGCATGTTAACGAACCTATTCACTGTTGGACTTTGTATGATACTCCATTTTGGCAAAACAAAGAGTATGATTTTGAGTTCTATGCAACTAAAAATCTATTTTCGGTCATGGATGTCATAAATGGTAAGTGGTATAGCTATTTTAATGCGTACATGGCTGGACAACATTTCGCTCCTAAGGTAAAACGTATATTCGTTTGTCAAAACTATAAAATTGAAGATGATGAGTACACGGTCTTGTGGGTGTCTGATTTTAAAGAAAAGTGGAAATTGTCAGTTGAGGACTTTTATTTGATACACCATAGCGATTCAGAACCTATTGACGGAATTTATTCAAGGGATTGTTTGCTGAAATATCTTGAAAGATTATTAGTACGCTGGCGAGCGTTGGCTAATGAGGTTATTGTCGCTACTCCATTTATTGGATATGACTTCCCTTTCAGTAAGGATTCTGACAAAGAGGACCTAATAAAATTGTGGTCTTTGCTCAATGGCCTTTTAGAAATGAAGAAAACATTGTTCTTTACAAGACCTGCAACATATAGTTCTCTCAAAAAAGATCAAAAGCAGATAGAAATACCTACAGATGTGCTAAAAGAGTGGAATTTAATGTCAAACCTTCAAAAGGTGGTTGATAGCACTAAAACTAGGGCGAAAATGAAAGAGAAGTTTCACTTGAAAATATATGCCGGAGTCTTTGATAATCACGTAGAGCTTTTTTCGGGTTCCTATAACGTGCAGACTAATAGCACTATGGAAAATATGTGCTTGAGAAATCTGTCACGTGAACATTTCAATACGCACTATATGAATGCTATGATGGATGACTTTGAATATAAAGAATCTGAAGAGGACGATGTATTATTGATTACAGTAGGTTTGAGTGGCAAAGCAAATTGTGGTATCAAAACAATGTCAGAGGTAAATAGTTTGATTCTTTCCTAATGAAAATACTAAATCGAAATAGGGCTAACATATTGCTGCTTTTTACGCGCGATCCTTTTGCAAAGACCACAATTGAGGAACTGGAATATTATACTTCAGATGATGAGGTTCTAGTAGGATTTGTGGCAAAAGACAGAATTGACGAAACTTTTCATGCTTGTCTGTTGGACAGGGATTCGAGGCATAAATATTGTCTCGTGGATGTCATCATTGATTGTGATACTATTATGGAGGCAAGGCGGGCATTGGAGAAGAAGATGCAATCGTATGTACGAAATAATGAGGCGTTGCAAAGAGAAAAGCCTGCAAACGATTTTTTCGTTCCTGTGGCAAAGCCAAAACAATGGCATCCAGCCTTCAAAATGCTGAAGGACAACGGATTCTTTTATGCAGCAAAGAAGGTGATAGAAGAACTGTCGTACCATTTTGAAGACAGAGATGGCAACTTTGTTGACCAACTGCAATCAAAAAATGGTTTCGATGCGAGGATATGGGAGCTGTATCTGTGGTGCTATTTGAGGGAAGAGGAGTTTAACTTCAACTATGACCATGAGGCTCCCGACTTTATGGTTGAAAAATGGGGAAAAAGTGTGGCAATAGAGGCAGTACATATTAACAGAAAGCAAAAAACAGATGATGCCTATAATACTTTTTCGTATGATGAGATAAAAAGTAAACTAGAGAATGAAATACCCTTACTGTATGGTTCTCCGCTTTACTCCAAACTAAAGCATACCTATAATACTCAGCCATATTGGGAGCTGGAGCATGTAAAGGGTAAACCATTGGTATATGCCATAGCCGACTTTCATGGGGACATGTCAATGACGTGGTCTTTTCCTGGAATAGTCAGCATATTGTATGGCATTGATCAAAAGACTTTTCTGAATGAAGACGGAAGCATTGACTTGGTAAATGAGTCGGGCATAGTATTCCAAAAGAAGGATGTGGACATCCAACCTCTATTTTTGGATGATCAGTTCAGACATGTAAGTGCGGTGATGTTTTCTCCGTGTGGCACTCTGTCCAAATTCAATAGAATGGGTGTACAAGCTGGATATGGGAATAAGAATTACACGCTGTTTGAGATAAAGATGTGCTACAACTCAGCACCAGATGCTATTATGCCTGATGTTGTCGGACATGTGATAGATGAGACGTGCAACGAGACATGGGCTGACGGCATTCAGATTTTTCACAATCCGTTTGCTGATATTCCGCTTAATCCTTCTTTGTTCTCACATGCAGGTCATCATTTCTACAAAGACGGTGTTTTGCACAGCAGTACTCCACATAATCATATCATCTCGACAATGACCTATAACATCAAGAATATGCCTGTAAAGCCTGCCCCATTTCATCTACATTCAAATGAGGCATTTAATAGTTTGAAGAAGGTTTGGAGAATGTAGGATAAAGTTAATCACGAATTTATAACTATATGATTTACAGTATTGAGTTTATATTATTATTAGCCGTTGAGCTTTTGTATTTCCGCATTGCGGATCGGTTTAACATTATTGATAAGCCCAACCAAAGGTCATCACACTCAACGATAGTGTTAAGAGGCGGTGGCATTATCTTCCTAATTGGAGCATGGGTATGGAGCGCATTCTTTGGATTTGAATATCCATGGTTCCTTGCAGGTGTGACACTTATAGCAGGTGTGAGCTTCGTGGACGATATTCGTTCGCTGCCAGATTCAGTGAGACTGGTAGCACAGTTTGCTGCAGCATCTATGGCTTTCTATCAGTTAGACATTCTGCATTGGGATATGTGGTGGATTGTGTTGGTGGCTATGATTGTTTATGTAGGAGCAACAAACGTAATAAACTTTATGGACGGAATAAATGGAATAACGGCTGGATATTCATTAGCTGTTTTACTTCCATTAGCAGCCTTAAATGCTGACAATGAGTATGTGGCGCAATCGCTGATCTTTACAACAATTATAGCAGCAATAGTGTTTTGTATATTTAATTTCCGACCGAAGGGTAAGGCTAAGTGTTTTGCTGGCGATGTCGGGTCAATAGGTATAGCATTTATTATGTTGTTCCTGTTAGGTAATGTTATTATCAAGACTGAAGATATAATATGGCTAATATTCTTATTAGTATATGGCGTGGATGGTTGTTTGACAATCATACATCGTATTATGTTGCACGAGAACTTGGGCGAGGCGCATCGCAAGCACGCCTATCAGATAATGGCGAATGAACTGAAGATAGGACATGTAAAGGTTACGCTACTATATATGACTATGCAGTTGGCTGTATCATTTGGATTTGTTTATCTATGTCCTAATACTGCGCTTTGCCATTGGATGTATTTGATTGGAGCATTAGCTGTATTGGCTATCGCCTACGTATTGTTCATGAAGAAATACTATCACTTGCATGAGGAATATCTTAATTCACTAAAGAAATAACATTTACAAATCTCAAGACATGAATTTCATAGGTTATATGAACGCCTTTCGTATAATTTATGGGGTTCATGTTTTGTTCGTTTACAACAATTATGGAAATTAATAAAGACTTTTTAGGTAAGCTCTTTGAGCAAGCTGTTGTTAATCCTCGATTGCGGCAGAATTTCGATTTGCGAACATCTGCCAATGATAATTCGCAACGCATGCTGAATGCCCTGCTGCCAGGAACCATTGTTCCTATCCATAGGCATCCACAAAGTACGGAGAATGTTTTTCTCCTGTGCGGTAAGATTGTGGAGATTATCTGTGATGAAAACGGAAAAGAGATAGAGCGTATTCACCTTGATCCTACCATTGGTAATTATGGTTGTGTTGTGCCACAAGGTGCATGGCACACTGTAGAAGTACTGGAGCCATCGGTTATATATGAAGCTAAGGATGGAAAATATGGTGAAGATGGCAGTGAGACGTTTGATGCTTTCAAGGCAAAGAAAGCGGAAAACAAGGAAGAGGCTTCAGCTACATTCTCAAACAGTCTTGGCGATCTGAAAAAGAACATCGAGTATCTGATTGGCATGGAACGCCAATCAGGAAGCATGGATGTCATTACTCCGCTCTATGTGTCGCGGATGTTGAATGTGCCTTTAGAAGAGGTGGAACGAGTTATGAAGGACATGAATGTATGAATAAATCATCGCAACGAATACTCGATTGTTGGGGCATCCTAAGAAAATGATACTCGCCACACCATTTGATATAGTGTGGCGAGCCAAGAGGAGTCTGGCAATAAAGCCCACTCTTTATCCACTTGGTTGCCCGTTGATGCAGTTGGTTCTTCCTCCTGCGAGCGAAGTACAGGTTTTCTGGCCTTCATAACGTCCACCCTAAGTTATTCAAGAGTCTGTTTAAGGTCGCTACCTCCCATAGCCGACCGAATACAAAGTTACAAATAAAATACCTAAAAAATGTCTGAAACAGGAAGAAACTTACTGAAAATAACGAAATTGGATTTATCTGGGCAAGAATTAGAAGAAATACCTGAATATGTGTATCAATGTAGGAATCTCAGAAAATTGATTTTACATGAAAACAATATAGGAAAAATTCCTTCTAAAATAAAGGCTCTAAAAAGGCTCAGATTGTTAGACCTGTCAAATAACAAGTTGTCTGTTATAAATTATCAACTGATTAAGTTACCCAATTTAAGAATATTGAATCTAAGTTATAATTCGATATTATCAATTCCAAGGGAAATCATTGCATCCAAAATAGAACAACTTATTTTGATAGGAAACGAGCTTAAAAAAGTCAGACTCAATGATTGGGAAAATCTCAAAAGACTCAATGTGAGCAATAATGATATAAAAACGATTGAGTTATATGGTGATTTATCAAACTTAGAATATTTATGGTTCGGAAACAATCCGTTACAAACAATAGTCATACCGCAGGCATCGCTACCAAAGGTAAAAGGCATTTATACATATACCCATCCTCAAAAACTAAAAGAAGTGAATATTAGGTATCAACAGCTTCTGTCGAAACGGGAAAATGTTGCATACATATTTTGGAATCAAATATACAGTAGTCAAAATAAAATAAAAAATATGACAGCTACAGAATGTAAAAAACAGTCACAACAACTTTTGGCTGACTATCTTGAAAAGTTACATAAAGCCCCTAATGATCAAGAGACAATAACAGCATACCATGATTGGTATAACAATGCGTGTGTTATGTTTGTTAATAAATTTGGAAATAATGACCCAGATGTAGTTAAGTTCCGAAATGTAAACAATAAAGGTAACGGTTATACGCTTCAAGATAATTATTACGATATAAGTTCTTCTTATGCAATACTCCTTTCAAGAATGGAAAATAACGAAATGGAATCAAATAAAAAAATGGAAAATCAAAAGCATCTAAAAGTTTTCATAAGTCATTCCAGCAAGGATAAATATTTTGTGGAAGCATTAGTGCGATTACTGGAATTTATAGGCTTAGATGATAGTACATTGTTTTGCAGTTCTGTTCAAGGGTATGGAATAGGTTTTAATAATGACATATATGATACACTCCAAGAACAATTTAAGAATTACAACTTGTACGTCATCTTCATTCATTCTAAAAATTTTTACAGCAGCAACGCTTCACTTAATGAAATGGGAGCAGCATGGGTAATGAAAACTGATTTCTGCTCTTTCTTGACTAAAGATTTTGATTTTAAAGATATGGATGGGGCGATAAAACCCAATGACAAAATATCGATAAAGGTTGACAATGATGACGCTAAGAGTCTATTGAATGATTTTAAAGAGCATATATGTCGAATTTTTAACTTGCCGTCCAAAAATGGCAATATATGGGAGAAAAGACGGGATGAGTTCTTGAAAACCGTGCTTAATCCATAGTCCCAACGTCACATTATCATAAATATTCCATCTCACAAATAGATTCTGTTATTATGTGGTCAGACAATGAAACAACGCAAGATTTATTAGGCTATCAAGTTCATGCAGACTTGCTCAGAAAGATAATATTGAATGATGCCATGTTGCCTATCTCAATTGGAGTGTTTGGTAATTGGGGATCTGGAAAAAGCAGTTTGATGTTATTGCTTCAGCAGTCGCTACAAGAATGGGAGAAGTCACAACAAAATGAGCAGCATAGCATCATACTCCAAGTATATTTCAACAGTTGGCAATTTGAGAGTTATGACTCCACCAAGCTGACAATGATAGAAAGTATATTGGAAGCAC
>OGHD01000137.1_pt1 | contig 40988 bp, 26 predicted proteins | sample 1571341 | NCBI WGS metagenome assembly OGHD01 (sample SAMEA2582026, study PRJEB24529) | metagenome | biome: Human gut stool | place: China | collected 2011 | reverse complement strand
ACCGAGATCTACACTCTTTCCCTACACGACGCTCTTCCGATCTTACTTCGGCATCGGCAGGCCGGCCGCGGCTATTGCGGGCGACTCGAAGGCGAGCGTGACGGGCTTCGGGGGCGCCGACACCTCGGGCACGGTCTCAGCCGTGACGGGGACCTCCTCGGGCGGCGTCTCGTCGGGCGCCTCGGGCGGAGGACCCGACCAGTAGACGACGGGAAGCGTCACCGCGCGCTTCGCCTCATGCCGTCCGCCCATCGTGAGCATCAGGATGAGCGTGAGCACCGCGCCCGTCACGACGAGGGCCGCCAGGGCGGCGGCGAGGCGGTCAGGAATGCCCTGCGTTGGTTGCAACGGCCACATTGGCGACGCCTCCCAGACGGATTTGGTCGATGACTTCGATGAGCAGGCCCGAGGGCACGAGCCTGTCGGCGTTGACGACGACGCTCACGGGCCTGCCCGCGGCCGCGCCGCGCACGAGTCCCGTAACCTCCTCCTTGCCCACCTGCCTGCCGTCGAACCAGATGATGTTCGAGCGGTCCACGCTCACGACGAGGGCCTCGGGCGCCGACCTGTCGTGCGAGGCCGTCGACGGGCGCTCGACGTCGAGCGTCTGCGTCTGCGTGAAGCTCGCAGTGAGCACGAAGAAGATCAGCATGATGAAGACGATGTCCATCATCGGTGTCATGTCGATGCCCGCGTCACGCTCGCGGCCGTCCCTGTGTTCAAATCTCATGATCAAACCTCATTTCATTTTTCCTGAACCTGCATTCAGGACCTGCAGCACGAGGGCCGCATGAACCTGCGCAGCCTTGCGCGCACCTTGTCCGCAAGGCGGTCGGTCCTTCGCTCGAGGCGGTGCACGGCGAAGACTCCGGGAAGCGCCGTCACGAGTCCCGCAAGGGTCGTGAGGAGCGCCGCGCTGATGCCGCCCGTGAGGCCGCCGGGGTCGGAGCCCCCTGCGGCGGAGAGCGTCTCGAAGCTCTCGATCATCCCGGTCACGGTGCCGAGAAGTCCGAGGAGCGGCAGGAGCGCCACGATCACTCTGGCCCAGGCGGCCTCGGCCGCGGCCGTGCGCCTCACGCGCACGAGGGCCGCCTGCATCATGCGGCGGCGCGACGCGGCGGTCGCGGTCGCCCACTCGAGGGCGGGCGCAGCGGTGGCGGCCGTCCAGGCCTTCTCCGCGTCCTTCAGGCGCCTCGCGCCCGTGAGAAGAATCATCCAGAGCACCGTCGAGAGGACGAGGATCGCCCAGAGGACGTGCCCGCCCCTGTCCATCAGGAGCGAGAGGTCCTCGAACCACCAGAAGCCTGCAAGTGCTTCGTTCATGGCGCCTCCCTGACTCACTCGTCCCTGCGGCAGGCGCCGCAGCAGCCCGCGGCCTCGCGCACGGCAAGGGTCGAGGCGGCTTCCTCGAGATGCGAGAAGAGCGCGTCGCGCTTCGTCTTCACGGCGCAGTGAAGAAGCAGGATCGGAATCGCGGACACAAGGCCGAGCTCCGTCGTGACGAGCGCCTCGGCGATGCCGCCCGCCAGAAGGCCGGGCTCGGCCGAGCCGTGCTCGCTCATCACCGTGAAGGTCTCGATCATGCCGCTCACAGTCCCGAGCAGACCGAGAAGCGTCGGAATGCCGGCGAGCACCGCAAGCGTCGCGACGCCGCGCTCGAACCCGGGACGCTCGGCGACGATCGCCGCATCGAGCTTCGCCTCGAGGAGTTCGTCCGTGCTCTCCTTCGCGGCCGCGAGCATGCGGCCGAGCGAATTGTCCTCGCGCGGATTCTCCATGTCCTCGAGCTGTCTGCGCACACGCCTTTCCTCAAGGGCGAGCGCCGTCCAGCGCAGGAAGCCCAGAAGAAGCGCCGCAGCAGCCACGAGTCCGATGAAGATGCCGATGACGCCTGCGGGCTTCATCCAGGCCCAGGCCGAATGACGCTCGGCGTAGCCCGCAAGCAGCCTGCCGAAGGACGGATCAAGCGCCACAACGCCCACTGGAATGCCGGGATCGTCCGCAAGGCGACGCCAGGCGCGCTCTGAAGGCAGATATCGGAGCCACGCGCCGTCCCCCGCCTTCGCGGCAAAGGGACCGTAGAGCGTCACCGTGCCCCTCGAGGGCGCGCCCGCAGCGTCGTAGATCACGGCGTCCTCGACCGTCCTCACGCCCGCCGACCCGGCGACGGCCCCGAGGGCCCTCACCCAGTGGCGGCGCAGGCGTGCGACGCCGTCCGTCTTCGAGACGGGCGCATCGTCCATGAAGGCCTCGCTCCTGCCGATCTGGGTCTTCATCACCGCTTCGGTGAGGAGTCCTTCGTGCCTTTCGATCGAGGCGAGCACGGCCTCGACCGAGGCCCTCTCCTTCTCGAGCTTCGCGCGCCTCTCGCGCACGCGCTCCTGAGCGGCCGAAACGGCTTCCTCAAGCGCCGCAACCTCGGCCTCGAGCGACTTCTTCGTTCGGGCGGCCTCGTCACGGGCCGCGCCTGCAGCGGCGGCGGACGCCCTCATGGCATCGACGGCCGCCTTCGCATCAGCCGCCTCGACCCTCGTCCCCTGAGCGACAGCTCGGTATACGTCGTCAAGCGTGATGGCGTGCGCAGCCGTTCCGGCAAGAATGCCGGCAGCAACGACTGCGGCAAAAACGGTCCTCTTGAAAACACGGGAGATCATCACTTCGCCTCCTTCACGGCCTCGCCGAGGAGCGACTCGGCGACGAGCATCAGATCGGGCGCAGCGGCGCCCGAAGCGGTCTTCACGGCTTCGGCGAGCATGGCGGCATCCTTTTCGGAGAGCTCGCGCCAGCCGTCCGCGGTCTCGATGCGAGCTCGGCGCCCGTCCTCGGAGACCTCTGCGTGAAGAAGCCTGCCGATGCGCAGGAAGACGGCGAGCGCGCCCGAGTCGTTGACACCGCGGTCGGCGCCGACCGTGAGGCCGTAGCTCGCCTCCACCTGCCAGGCATCAAGGAGTACGTCCATCTTCTGGCCGTCGGTGAGCGTCGGATCGGCAAGCACGGCGCGCAGGTTCTCGAGCCTCGCCCGGCGTTCGCCCGCAAGAAACTTCCTGTCCGCCGCCACGGCCTCGGCGAGCGAGGCCGCCATCTCGTCCATGAGGGGCCCAGTCTCCATGCGCATTCGGCGCACGGACTCACGCTCCGCCTCGATGGCGGCCTCGGAGGCCTCGAGACGCGAGAGGGATGCGGCGAGCTTGTCGCGGTAGTGCGCAAGAAGCCTTGCCTCGCGCTCCTCCATCCGCCTTGCGGCCTCGGCGTCGTCCTTTCCGTCGACGAGGCGGGCGAGCTCGGCGCCCGCCTTCTGCGCGGCAGACGTGCCCGCGGCGTCACGCTCGAGAATGTCGGGCAGGCCGGCCGCGCCTGCGGCACCCGCCATCATGAAGGCCGACGCAAACGCGAGGGCCGTTTTCCTGAAGTTCGTCATCACTTGTCTCCGGCCGTCGCGGCGCTCCTTCGGTCCGCGGGCGTCATCATGTAGGTGCGGGGCTCGTCCCCGAAAAGCGTTGCGAGAAGCCTGTTCGTGTCCTCGAGGCCGATCGCCTCGAACCGTGCGGTCCTCCCCGCGAGATCCTCGAAGGCCGTCCTCGAGCCGTCCGTCATGGCGGCGGACTCGCACCAGTAGTAGGCGTCGCGCACGTCGCGCTCATGGCGCACGCGCCACTCGGCCTTGAGCTCCTCGAAGGCCGCCGCGTCGATGCCCGTGCGGGCGAGTGTCTTCAGAACCTCGTCGGCGCGCCTTGCCAGATCCTCGGCCCTCGCGGGCGCGGACGTGAAGTTGAGGCGGCCGATGAAGTACGGGGCGGGCTCCTTCACGAGGAGCGGATTGAGGTTCACAACGTAGACGCCCGAGGCCTTCGTCCTGAGCGACTCGCGCAGCGCGCGGTTCGCCGCATAGCCGATGAGGCTCAGCCTGTCGGCGTCGGCCTCGCTCCAGGGCATGGCGGACCGATAGTGCATCTGCACCATGGCCTTGTCGGCCGTGGCCCAGGGCCAGACCTTCACGCCCGTGCCGGACGCAGGCCTCACGCCCTGATCGCGCCAGAACTCGAAACCCTCGCCGCGCTTGGCGAGCGAGGCGAGCCAGGGTGCCGCCTCTTCATAGGTCTTCTCGACGGACTCCCTCGTGACGATCGTCACCGTCATGCGCGACGGGTCGCCGAGGAGCTTCGCCTCAAGGGCGGAAAGCTTCTCGGTCGAGGCGAGCGCATCCACGTCGTCCCTGCCTGCGACCATCGTGCCGCCCGCCGTGAACGCATCGCAGGCGATTGCGTCCATGAAGCGGCGCTCGGCGGGTGCATGCTCGAGGTCCCTGATGCGGTCGCGCCGCATGTCGGCGAGCGCCTTTTCGTCGAACCTCGGAGCGGAGAGCCTGGCGTGCAGGATCGCCATCATGGCGGGCACGCCCTCAGGGTCGGCCTCGGCCCTGATGCCGTGGTGGAGCTGTTCGGCGTAGCTCATCACCGAGACCTTTGCGTCCCTTGCAACACGGCGGATGTCGGCGGCCGTAAGAGAGCCGATCCCGGACCTCATCGGCAGCGTGAGTGCGGCGGGCACGGCGAGAAGGCCGTGATCGACCGCGGACGTGCCGCCCGCAAGCCTCAGGTTGAGGGTCGTCCTGCCCGTGAGCGACGGATCCTCGATGATCACGAGCTTCAGGCCGTTGGCGAATTCGAATCGACGGGCGCGGCCCGAGCCCGTGGGCGACGGCAGAACCGTCGTTTCGGCCGTGACGGGACCGGCGGGCGGCGTGAGATCGAGCGACACGGTCCTCCTCACCTCGGTCCAGGGCTTTGCGGGCGAGGCGACGCCCTTCGTCCAAGCGGCGCGAAGCGAGGCCTTCGACGTCTTCTCGGAGGCGCCCGCAACGGCGCCGAGCTTGACGCGGGAGGCAAGGAGCGCTGAGGCGGAGGCCCTGACGTGGTCCGCCGTCACCTCGGCGAGGAAGGCCGAGACCATTTCGTCCTGCTGCGTCTCGTCGAGCATCGGCAGCCGGTAGACGACGGCGTCGGCGAAGTCGTCGGCGACGCTCGCGTTCGAAATGCGCACGGCGGCGAGCCTGCGGCTTCGGACCGCGTCGCGTCTTGCCCTCACGGCGGCGTCGAGCTCCTCCTTCGAGGGTCCGAAGGCGGCGAGCGTCTTCAGGGCACCCGAGGCGCGCTCAAGTGCGGCCTCAAGCGGCTCGTCCGTGCCGGGGCGCGCAAGGAGCAGAACCTGCGTCTCGGAGGGCGACAGGATCCAGCTCGACTCGGGCGCCTGAAGCGAGCCCTGTCCGCCGTTTTCTTTCATGAGCGCGAAGCGGCGGCCGAGGATGTCGAGGGTGAGGCGCTCGATCGTCTCGCGCCACGCCTCGTTCACCGTGTCGGAGGTCGACTCGAGCGTGCGCTGGAGTTGGATCTGCACGAAGCGGTCCGAGACCTCGGGGTCGAGCACGAGCGTCGTCAGGCGATCCTCGTTTGCAACGGGTTCGAAGCGGCCCCAGTCGGCGGGCGTCTCGAGCCCGCGGGCAGGTTCGGAGGCGAAATAGCGCTCGATGAGCTCGTCCGCCGTTGCCTCGTCGAAGGCGCCCACGAGAAGGAGCGTCATGTTCTGCGGCGAGTACCAGCGCTCGTAGAAGGCCTTCGCGCGCTCGACGGGCGCCGTGCGGATCACGTCGATGAGACCGATCGGATCGCGGTCGCGCGAAGCGCTTCCTTCGTAGCGAAGGGTCTGGAGCGGCCCGTTGATGCGTGCGCCCACGCCTTCCCTCAGGCGCCACTCCTCGACGATGATCTCGCGTTCACGCTCGAAGGCCTCGGGCCTGAACGTGATGTTGAAGGCCCATTCGCGCATGATGTGCAGAGCCGTGTCGAGCCCCGTGCGGGTGGCCTGGGGGACGGAGAGCCTGTAGGTGGTGCCGCCGAGAGACGTGACGGCGTTGACGTCCGCGCCGAGCATGATGCCGTCGGCCTCAAGCGCCTTGAAGGCGCTCTGGTCGGGGAAGTCACGCGTGCCGTTGAAGGCCATGTGCTCGACGTAGTGTGCAAGCCCGCGCTCCTCCTCAGTCTCCTGAAGGCTGCCCGCGCGCACGACGAGGCGCACTTCGAGGCTGCCCGTCGCATCCCTGCGCGGATAAAGGAACACCGTCATGCCGTTGGGCAGAACACGGCGCTTCATGGCGGATGCCGTCGGAAGCACGCCTTCGCTCACGGTCGCCTCGCTGCGGGCGGCTTCGGCGCCGCCCGTGCGGTCCGCGGCGGTGCAGCCCGTCATGATGAAAAGCGCCTCGCACACGGCCGCGGCCAGCAGTGCGGCGCGCAGGTCTGTCCTGATTTTGTTCATGCTCGTTCTCCGAGATCGTAGAGGCGGTCCGCAATGCGATGGACCGCGGGCTGGTGCGAGACCAGAAGGAAGGTGGTGTCGGGGAGCCGCTCCCTGAGGAGCGTCAGAAGCCTGACGGCGAGCGCGTCGTCGAGCCCCGAGGTCGTCTCGTCCATGAGGATGGCGGCGGGTCTTGCGAGCAGCAGGCGCGCGAAAAGCACGCGCTGCTGCTCGCCGCCCGAGAGCGTGTTCATCCAGCTGCGGGGCTCATCTTCGTCAAGAAGCGGGACGAGCCGCTCTAGCCCTGCGTCGCGAAGCGCGGCCTCGCAGCCGCTCCTCGAGACGGCATCAGCACCGTGCGGATAGGCAAGCAGCTCTCTGAGCGGCATCGGCGCGAGCCACGTGCGCTGCGTGAGCCAGACGGCGCCCGGCCTGTTTTCAAGACGTCCCTCAACCCAGGGCCAGAAGCCCGCGAGGGCGCGAAGGAGCGTGGTCTTGCCGATGCCGGAAGCACCCCTCACGACGGTGAGGCGGCCGGGCTCGGCCCCGAGGCGGAGGTCTTCAAGAAGCGGCTCGCCCGTCTTCGAGCGCACGAGGCCGCAGGCGGCGACGCGCTCGCCCTGCCTGACGCAGCTTCCCGGAAGGGGCGCGCTCAGGGCGGCCTCGAAGCCCGCGAGTCGGTCGACCGTGGCCGACCACTCGGCGATGTCGCGGTAAGCGTAGATGAACCAGCCGATAGCGGAGGCGACCTGCTGGAAGGCGATGCGGATCTGCATGAGGCCGCCGAGCTGGATGGCGCCCGAGAGGAACTTCGGGAGCGCGAAGAAGATGGGCACGAGCTGCGTCACCTGGCCGAAGCCCACGGTGAAGAACGCGAGGTCTCGCTCCCTGTTCATGAGCGAGCGCCAGTTGCCGACAATGCGCTCGAACGAAGCCCTGAGCCTCGCCTGCTCGGCCTCCTCGGCGCCCAGGCCCGCAATCGACTCGCCGTGGCGGCGGATGTCGAAGAGCGAGGTGCGGAAGTCGGCCTCCCGCCTCTGCTGCTCGAAGTTGAGCTTCATCAGGGGACGGCCGATCACGTGCGTGAGCCCCGTCGCGACGAGCGTGTAGCCGATGCAGGTCCAGACCATGTAGCCGGGAAGCGCCCACTCGGTGCCGAACATCGTCCACTCGAGCGTGCCCGACAGCGTCCAGAGGATGGTGACGAAGCTCACGATGGTGAGGAGCGAGCGCAGGAAGGAGATGACGAGCGTGAGCGACGATTCGATCAGGAGCCGCACGTCCTCGGCAATTCGCTGGTCGGGGTTGTCGGGCTCAAGGCCCGCGAGCTGCAGGCGGTAGTGGCGGCCGTCGACGGAGAGCCAACGGCCGAGCAGGTCCTCGGTCATCCAGCGGCGCCACTCGATCACGAGCTTCTTGCGCAGCCAGTCCGCATAGACGAGGACGAACACGAAGGCCGCGACGATCGCGATGAATTCCAGAAGAAGCGGGTAGATCGTCCCGCCGTCCATGGCCTGAATGGCATTGAAGAAGGCGCCGTTCCAGGTGTTGAGGCGCACGGAGAACCAGACGGTCGAGAGCGACAGGCCGATGACGGCCAGAAGCAGCAGGCGAGCGCCCGTGCGCCCTGTGCTCTGCATCCAGAAGGGACGCACGAGCCACCAGAAGGTCTTGAGCTGATGCATGGGACTTGTATTGAAGTGAGGAGCGGGCCGGGCGGCGGAGTCGTCCGCCGTCCGGCCGGGTCAGGATTTGAATGAGGCCCGGCTGAGCCTCGGCTGAAGCCGGAGCGCGGATCAGTAGTCGTAGGAGAGCTGGACCCAGAACTGGCGGCCCGGGTCGTAGCTCTTGTACTGGGTGCCCTTGTAGACGAAGACGTCAGAGGCGTTGCGGTTGTTGGTCACGTTGTAGACCTCGAGCGAGACGCCCACGCCGCGGGCCCAGTCGGGCCTGTAGAGGACCTTCGTGTCCCAGGACCAGGCGGAGGCGAAGTCGACGCGGCTGTACTTGCGGATCTGCTCGGTCATCGGGCCGTACTCGCCCTCGTGCGTCCAGGCGTAGTACTCGCCGTCGTCGCGCACGGCCTGGCTACGGTCGAGCGAGAGGTGCAGGAAGTTGTACCAGGTGAGTCCCCACTGAGCCCATTCGGACGTTGCCTCGAGGTCGAACTTCACGGGAATGTTGAAGTCGGTCGAGTCGAGGTCCTCGGCGTCGATCACGCTGCCGTCGTACCAGACCTTGTCCATGTTGACGGTCTTGCCGGACTCGAGCTCGCTGTAGCCCTGGTCGATTGCTGCGTTGCTCTTCGTCTCCTGCCATGCGGCGGAGAAGCGCACCCAGTGGTTCGCCTTCGCGAACTTGAGGGGCGCGGTGTTGTTGATGCTGAAGATCACGGAATCGTGCTCGGACTCGCCGCCGTTGTAGAACTCGCGCACAAAGCGCGTGTCGTAGCCGCTGCCCTCGGTCCTCGAGCGCGAGCGCACCTCGTCGTGGCCGTTGCGGTGCACGTAGGCGGCGGATGCGGACCAGTCGCCGAGGCGCTGCGTGAGGCCGATGCTGAACTCGTCGCTGAAGGGGGTCTTCAGGCGCTCGAGGCCGTCGAAGTCGTTGGCGGCGAACCAGCCGTCGGCGGCGGGACTGTCGTCGGAGGCGTAGTCGTAGATGTTCTCCATCCCGCCGTTCTGCGCTTTGTAGAGCGCGTAGGTGAGGATGTTGCGGCCGTAGTAGCGGTTGGCGCCCACGGTGATGACGGAGCCGCCGTTGCCGAAGAGGTCCCACGAGGTCGTGAAGCGCGGCGCGATGTTGACGTCCTTCGTGAAGTCGTCGTACTCGGCGCGCAGGCCCGTGCGGATCACGAAGTCGCCCACGCCCATCCTGTGCTCGCCGAAGAGCGCCGCCTGGTTGTAGTCGGCCTCGTACGTGCCCGCCTTCCAGCGCGTCGTGTAGAAGTCGGTCTGCGAGAATTCGCCGTAGTCCGACTGCATCACGGACTGCGTGACGCCCCAGCGGTAGTAGTTGCTGCCGCGCCTGTACTCGGCGTGCGTCGAGGAGAGGTCCGCGCCCGCGCTAAACTGATGGCTGACGCTGCCGACCATGACGGGCTCGCAGTCCATCCTCGTCTTCGCGTTGATGACGGACTGCGTGCTCTCGAGGTCCCCGAGACCGCCCGAGGCGGCCGAGGTCATGCTCGTCGTCGAGGTGCTCCCCGTGTCGTCCATGCCGATCGTATAGCGGTCGAGCTGCGTCCAGTTCTTGACGTCGCTCGTGCGCTTGTCGGTCATGCGCGTGTACGCGAGGGACGAGTCGAGCACGCCCGCCTTCATGCGGTGCTTGACGCTGGCCGTCAGGTTGAGGCCGTCGTGGTGATCCTCGTAGCCGGAGTCGGCGACCGTCGTGAGGAAGCCCTTCGACTCGTAGCCCGAATAGGTGAGCGCGAGACTCGCCTCCGTCCAGGGCGTCGCGTAGAGCGTGGCCTTCGCGAAGAAGTTGTCGGCCGTGCGGCGCTGCGTCTGCGTGCCGCCCGCGACCGGCGTCTCAAGAACGCCCCAGCCGGTCCAGTTCTGGTCGTCGGGCACGATGGAGACTCGGGTGCCCGGCACCTGAACGGTCGGGATCTTCGACTCGCGGCGGGTGTAGCCCACGACGACGCCGAGATTGTCGGTAATGCCCCATTCGCCCGTGAAGCCGTAGGTCTTCTTTTCGAAGTCGGTCTGGAACTGGGCGGGCTTCGAGACGTCCGCGTCGCCCGAGCCGACGTCGAGCGCGGAATCGGTGTGGATGCGGCTCCAGCCCGACTTCGTCATGCGGCCGAACACGCTGATGTGGTTTTCGCCCGACCAGCTGCGGGTCTGAGCGTCGATGACGCCGCCCGTGAAGCCGCCGAAGGAGGCGGGAATATTGTGGTCGTAGACGGTAACGCTGTCGATGAGGCGGCTGTCGACGTAGAAGCCCTGCTCGTCCGAGCCGCCGAGGCGCGTCGTCGTCACCGAAGTCTGCTCGGCGGGATCGAGGTCGCTGTTGGTCGAGATGCCGTCGAGCGTGTAGTTGTTCTGATAGGCGACCGAGCCGTGGATCGAAATGTTCGACGGCTTGATCTCGCCCATCTGCAGAGAGCCGTCGCCGTGATTGGAGAACTGGACCGCAGGATTGCTCTTGAGGAGGTCCGTGATGTTGCCGTCCTCCGTCGGACGCCTGGCGATGTCCTCGCGGGTGAGATGCGTGAACGACGTGAGGCTTTCGCCCGCACGGTCGCGCACGACGACGGATTCGCCTTCGTCTGAGGCTGGTTCGGCGGCGTCCGCCTGCGCAGGCTCCTCGACGGCGCGCGCAGCCTCTTCGGTCGAGGCCCAGGCGGGAGCCGTCGCGGCAAGCACGGCGGCGGCAATGAGAGTTCGGTGAAGCACCATGATCCGGTAGTCCGATTGAAAAAAGTCCAGAGATGTGCCCGTGCGCCCACGGGCGCGCAGTTCCCCGAATCTTATATGAGAATGGTTCTCATTCTTTCATTATTCTTTCTATCTGCGGATGCTTCTCATTTGCATTCGCCCATGGTGGACGACGATCATCACATAGTTGAGAATGACTCTCGCCTACTCGCAGTGCGAAAGAGCGTGGGCAAGTGCCGTCACCCGTCCTCGGACACGTTCGGGGTCGGACGCGCAGACCGATACCGCAAACACGTGATGTCTTTACGCAAATCCCAAGGGTTTACCCGCGGCTCATTCAGGCAGGAATCCGCGGCCGTCCGGGATCCAGAGAACGACGAAGCCCCTCGTCCGATGCAGGACAAGGGGCTTTCCGGAATTTCATTCATGCACGCCCGAAGGCGCGCGGACTGCGTCCGTCATTCGAGCACGGCGCCGCTCATGCCCGAGGTCACGAGCTTGGCGTAGCGGGCGAGGTAGCCCGTCGTGATGCGCGGGGCGCGGGGCTTCCAGGCGGCCCTGCGTCGGGCGAGCTCCTCGTTGGTGAGGTCGACGCTGATGGTGTTCGCGGGGATGTCGATCGTGAGCATGTCGCCTTCCTCGAGGAGTCCGATCGGACCGCCCACGGCGGCCTCGGGCGAGACGTGGCCAATGGCGGCGCCGCGGGTTGCCCCCGAAAAGCGGCCGTCGGTGATGAGCGCGACGCATCCGCCGAGGCCCGAGCCCATGATGGCGGAGGTCGGGTTGAGCATCTCGCGCATGCCGGGACCGCCCTTTGGACCTTCGTAGCGGATCACGACGACGTCGCCGGGATTGATGCGGCCGCCGTAGATGGCCTCGAGCGCATCCTCCTCGCAGTCGAAGACGCGGGCCGGGCCCGTGTGCATGAGCATTTCGGGCGCCACGGCCGAGCGCTTGACGACGCAGCCGTCGGGCGCCACGTTGCCCTTGAGGACAGCGATGCCGCCTTCCTTCGAGAACGGATCGGAAACGGGACGGATGACCTCGGCGTCGAGGATCTCGCGGCCCTCGATGTTCTCGCCCACGGTTTTGCCCGTAACGGTCGGCAGGTTCGTGTGGAGCAGGCCCGCGCGGGCGAGCTCGTTCATGACGGCGGGGATGCCGCCCGCCTCGTCGAGCTCCTCGATGTAGCGGTGGCCCGCAGGAGCGAGGTGGCAGAGGTTGGGCGTGCGCGCGCTGATGGCGTTGGCCTCCGTGAGGTCGAGCTCGAACCCGCACTCGTGCGCGATGGCGGGCAGGTGCAGCATCGAGTTCGTGGAGCAGCCGAGCGCCATGTCGACGGTGAGCGCGTTCTCGAACGCCTCCTTCGTCATGATGTCGCGCGGACAGACGTTGTTCCTCACGAGCTCCATCACCGCAAGGCCGGCCTCCTTGGCGAGGCGGTAGCGCGCGGACATGACGGCGGGAATCGTGCCGTTGCCGGGCAGCGCCATGCCGAGCACCTCGGTGAGGCAGTTCATGGAGTTGGCCGTGAACATGCCCGAGCAGGAGCCGCAGGTCGGACAGGACTTGTTCTCAAGCTCGAGGAAGGTCTTCGCATCGATCTGGCCCGTGCGAAAGCGGCTCACGCCCTCGGAGATGTCGGAGTAGGAGAGTTTGCGGCCGCAGGCGCGGCCCGCGAGCATCGCGCCGCCCGAGATCACGATGCTCGGGATGTTGAGGCGGGCGGCGGCCATGAGCAGGCCGGGCACGTTCTTGTCGCAGGCGGCCACCATCACGAGGCCGTCGAACGGATGCGCCGTGGCCATCGCCTCGACGCTGTCGGCGATGAGCTCGCGCGAAACGAGCGAATACTTCATGCCCTTGTGGCCCATCGCCAGACCGTCGCAGACGGCGATGGCCGGGAAGACGATGGGCACGCCGCCGCCCAGGGCGACGCCCTGCTTCACCGCGTCCGTAATCTTGTCAAGAAAGACGTGTCCCGGAACGATGCCGTTCTGCGAGGAGACGACGCCGATGAGCGGGCGCTCAATCTCCGCATCGCAGAGACCGAGAGCCTTGAGAAGCGCGCGCTGGGGAGCCGCGTTGATGCCTTTCTTGAGGGGATCAGAACGCATGTAGAAGTTTCCTGTGGTGAATTGATGAAGAGGGCCTTTGAAGTGGCCGTCCGATCATTCTATGGGAGCCTCCGGAGCGATTCCGACGCATCTACTCGAGATGTCTTAGGAGAAAAGTCCGAGGAATCTCGAGCGACGTCAAGAGGTACGCAAATATAGGCAGGAAGCCTTCCTCCCCTTCGCTTCCCGCTTGAGGGACGTGCCTTCCGGCATGCCGTCGTACAATGTTCGAAACATCCGGTCAGGACTCAAGACTTCGATTGCGGCCGCATCCGCCGCAGGAGACCCGCAACATGAACTTCTCGCCTCTGCAGCTCCGCAAGCCTGCACTCGCCGCTCTCGGCGAACGGGCCGAAAACCTCTTTCGCGACCACCACTACCGCGAGTGCACGCAGGTCATGCGCCAGTTTGCCGAGGGCGTGCTGCGCACGATCCTCAAGGACGACAGGCACACCTATTCGGAGATGATGCGCACGCCGCTCGTGCGCCAGCTCGCCGACAGCCTCACGTTCGAATACTTCCGCCGCATCCGCGATCTGGGCAACGAGGCCTCGCACTTCAGGCTCGGGACGTCCGGGACGATGCTCGAGACGGGCGAGCGCCACTACCGCGTGCGCACGGCCGACGACGCCGCCGAGTGCCTCAAGTACGGACACGGGATCGCGGTCTGGCTCATGTCGCTTCTCGACCGCGAGTTCCGCTATCCCGACTTCAGGCCGCTCACGCCGCCCAGGGCGAGGAGTGCCGCGCAGGGCGCCCCCGTCGTCTTCAACCCCGACCAGCAGGCCGCGATCGAGCTCTCGCAGGGGCGCCATCTCGTGCTCGCACCGCCGGGCTGCGGCAAGACCGCCATCCTCACCGAGCGCATCGCCGTCGCGCTCAAGGACGGCGTGAACCTCTCCGACATGCTCTGCCTCACGTTCACGAACCGAGCTGCGCGCGGCATGAAGGAGCGCATCGACGAGCGCTTCACGGACCGGTGCATGGACACCCTTTACGTGGGCAACCTCCACCGCTTCTGCTCCCGCCTTCTCTTTGACAACGACGTCGTCTCCGAGATCTCGACGATCCTCGACGAGGACGACGTCCACGACGTGATCGAGGGCCTTCTCATCGAGAACATCCCCGGCGGCTGCAGAGGACGGTCCCTGCCGGGCAACGCCGCCGACTACATCATGGCGCGCTCGGCAAGGCTCTTTCAGGAGGCGAACGGCTTCCCCGAGGAGACGTTTCATCGCACGCCAGAATTCGACGTCAACAAGAAGAACCAGGACGAGCTCGACGCCTTCGGACTGATCAAGGTCGACGACTTCGGCCGCTGCATCGAGCTCGACCATGCCGCGATCGACGCGGCCGCAAGGCGCTACCTCGAGTACAAGACCGCGCAGCACCTGCTCGACTTCAACGACCTGCTCCTCAAGGCCTGGGCCTGGCTCGACGCCACCCCCGAGGCCTGCGGGCGCTACGCCTGGATCCAGGTCGACGAGGTGCAGGACCTCTCGCCCCTGCAGCTCGACATCGTCAAAAAGCTCTGGAACGACTCGATCGACAGGAGCGTGTGCGTCTACTTCGGCGACGAGCAGCAGGCGATCTTCTCCTTCATGGGCGCCAAGCTCGACACGCTCAGGGCCCTTCACAAGACGCACGAGATCCACCGCCTCTACAGGAACTTCCGCTCGCCCGACTACCTGCTCAACATGTTCAACACCTATGCGCAGCGCGTGCTCGAGTGCGATCCCGAATTCCTGCCCAAGGCCGAGAAGACGGTCGCAAGACCCGAAGGGGCCCTGCGCGCCATCCGCACGGCCACGCCGCAGTCGCAGCTGATGCTGCTGTGCGACCTGCTCGAAGGGCGACGCCCCGAGGAGACGACGGCCGTCATCGTGCCGAGCAACCGCGAGGCCGACGCCGTCAGCGCCGCCTTCAAGGCACAGGACATCGAGCACTTCAAGATCTCCGGCAGCGACATCTTCAGGCAGAACATCCTCAAGGCCGCCAAGGCCTACCTGAGCGTGCTCAAGGACGACTTCAGAAGCGCCCCCTGGGCCCAGCTCGTCTATCGGCTCAGCTCGAAGAAGAACCTCTCCCTCAAGAAGATCCGAGACTACCTTGCCGTCGAATTTCCCAGGCGCGGGCTTCTTGCCTCCGACCTCATGCTCTACAGCACGCATGACGAAAAGGAGCCCGTCAGCGCGCTCGAGGACTTCATGCGCGCCTACGAGGGCGAGCTCGTCGTCTTCGACACGGAGACCACGGGCCTTGACATCGGCCTCGACGAGGTGATCCAGATCGCCGCCGTCAAGCTGCGTGCGGGCGAAGTCGTCGAGCGGCTCGTGCTCTACCTTGAAACGGAGCGCGATATTCCGAAGATGCTCGGCAACATCCCGAATCCGATGCTCGAGGAGTACGAGGCGCACCGCGCCGAGCTCGTCACGCCCGAGGCGGGCTTCAAGATCTTCCTCGACTTCGTGGGCTACGCGCCCGTCGTGGGCCACAACGTCGAATACGACGCCAACATCGTCAACGCCCAGTACGCCGTCCTCAAGGACCAGCTCAGGCGCGTGCGCGGCGATGCGGCGGGACCCGACGAGGACGTCGACCGCACCGAGCTCGTGCGCCGCTTCGACACGCTCAAGCTCTCCCATGCGCTCGAGCCCGCGATCCTCAAGGCCGCGGGCCTTGCGCGCCTTCCCTCGCACAAGCTCAAGGACCTCATCGCGGTCCTCGGACTCGAGGGCAGCAACACCCACAAGGCCGACGACGACGTCGAGGCGACCGTCAGCCTGCTGCGCTGGTTCCACGCCCAGGCCCGTCCGCTCGTCGAGCTCCAGCGGCGCTTCCTCTCCAACCCGAGCGTCGTGCGCATGTCCGACACGCTCAGGAAGATCGTGCTCCCGATGTTCCTCGAGCACAGGAACCTCATGTACCGCAGAATGCCCGCCGACGACGAGGCGATCCTCGTCCTGGTCTTCAGGCAGTTCATCGAGGCCCTGCCCAACTACACGGACGACGAGGGCGAGATCGAGAACATCCGCAAGAAGCTCCCGCTCATCTACGAGTACCTCGACCGCGTGCTCATCAACACGACCTCACAGCCGACGCTCTACGCGCAGCTGCAGAGAAACCTCGTGCAGATCAACTCCCTCAAGGAGCCCGACCTCTGCTCGAGCGACATCGTGCGCGACCGCGTCTTCATCTCCACGGTCCACAAGGCCAAGGGGCTCGAGTTCGACAACGTCATCGTCACCAGCGTCATCGACGGCACGTACCCGTTCTTCAAGAACCACGACAAGGCCGACATCCTCGAGGACGCCCGCAAGCTCTACGTCGCCATCAGCCGAACGAAGCGCACGCTCGTCCTGACGATGCCCGCGGCGAACGCCTGGAACTACGCCCAGAGGCCCTCGCGCTTCCTCGAGAGCATCTCAACCTACTTCGAGAAGTCCTCGGCATAGCCGCTGGAAATCCTCTCGAACAGAAACTGCCCCTGCCTTCACGGTGGCCGTTTTCGTTGACGGACACGACGTCAGGCGGCTTCGGCTTCGAAGGCGCGCTCCTCGAACCTGCGCTTGATGCGCTTCATGAGTCGCACGTAGAGGTAGAGCAGCGGCACGACGGTGACGGCCCAGCTGATCGGATAGACGATCATCAGGGTCACGTAGTCGGGGCTTGCCGCGAAGACGGTCCAGACCCAGATGAGGCGCACGGAGCACACACAGATGAGGGTCGCCATGGCGGGCGGCATCGAGTAGCCGTAGCCTCGCATGGCGCTCGAGGAGACCTCCATGAGCACGCTGATGGGCTCGAAGCTCGCCACCCAGAAGATGCGCGCCATCGCGAGCTCGACGACGGCCGGCACGTCCGTGAAGAGTCCGAGCATCGTGCGTCCGAAGACGAGCACGAGCGCCACCATCAGGACGGTGGCGACCATGTTGAGGCCCGTGGCGACGTAGGTCGCGCGCTTGCAGCGCTCGAGGTTCTTCGCGCCGTAGTTCTGGCTCACGAAGGTCGTGGCGGCCAGACCGAAGGCGTTGATGAAGCAGTAGATGTTGATCTCGATCGTGAAGGCCGCGACCGAACCCGCCATGGCGTCCGCGCCGAGACTGTTGATGGCGGACTGGATGACGAGGTTCGAGATCGAGAAGACCGCGCCCTGAAGGCCCGCGGGCCAGCCGATCCTCACCATCGGGCGCAGCGCCGTCATGTCGATCCGGAACACCTCGCGCGGCTCAATGTGAAGCGGGCCCTCGGCCGTTATGAGGCTGAAGAAGAGGAGCGAGGCGGCGAGCGCGTTGGCGAGGACGGTCGCGAGCGCAACACCCGCCGTTCCCATGCCGAAGGCGAGCACGAAGAAGAGATTGCCCGCAATGTTGACGAGGGTCGCCGCCACCAGCGCCCAGAGCGGCGTCTGCGTGTCGCCCTGGCTTCGCATCACAGCTGCGAGGAAGTTGTAGATCGCAATGAAGGGCATGCCGAGAAGATAGACGCGCAGATAGGTGAGCGCATCGTCTCTCACGGCCTCGGGCACCGACAGCCAGTCCATGGCGGGCCCCGCGAAGCACTCGCCGACGATCGCCGCGCCTATGCCGAAGATCACCGCCGTGGCGAGCGCCGTGTGCACGGCCCTGTTCGCCCGCTCGGGCTCCTTCATGCCGAGCAGCCTCGCCACCACGACGTTGGCGCCGAGCGCAAGACCCATGCAGAACGCAATGATGAGGCCGATGACGGGCACGTTGTTGCCCACGCCCGCCATCGACTCGTTCGAGACGAAGCGCCCGAGCACCGCAACGTCGGCAGCGTTGAAGAGCTGCTGGAGCATGCCTGTGAAGGCGAGGGGCAGGGCGAAGACGATCATCTTGTCCCAGATCGATCCGTTGAGCATGTCGATCTTCTTGTTCTTGCGGCGCATATCCTTGCGTTGTCCTTTGGCTGGCTGTTGTTCTGCCGTCGAGTCCGGCACTTTCGTTCTTCCGTTCATTCTACCGCCCCCTCCCGCCCTTCCAAGAGTCCCGAAACGAGCGCGGAGCAGTCTTTTGAGCGACCTCACCCGCGCTTGGCGCGTCGGCCCTTCGCGGCGAGGCGATAGCGCTGCCTCGGGTTCTGGCGCGCCTCGGTGGGCTCGATGACGCCCGCCTCCACAAGACGCTTCACGCGCTTGGCGGCCGTCTGGCGGGAGACGCCCGCAAGGAGCGTGATCTCCTTGACCGAAAGACTGCCCGCCTCCGCGAGCCTCTCCCTGAGAATCGTCTCGAAGTCGGCCTGATCCGCACCCGCCAAAGGCGCTGCGGACTCGTCCGGAGCCTCCGCCCTCACCTCTTCTCTTATGTCGGCTTTTTCCTCCTCGGCCGCCTTTGCGAAGATGACCGTGAAGGCGGCGGGCGTGGTTTCGACGCGCACGGCGAGGCCGTCGGCCCCGCAGCCGAGGATCGCGGCAAACCCGAAGCCCGTGCCTTCGGCGGCGAGGCCGCCTGCGAGCGGCGTGAGGGAAAGCATGCGCGCGAGCCTTTCGTTTCGGCTCGCCCTGAGGCCCGCGTCCGAGGCGAGCGCCTCGGGCGCCATGCCGAAGAGTCCGCCCGGGCTCCTGATGTCGACGGCGTCCTCGAAGACGCGCACCCGCACGGGCATGCCTCGTCCTTCAGGCGAATAATCCCTGTGCTCAAGGGCGTTGACGAGCGCGGCGCGAAGGGCTCGGGCGAAGGCCCCATCCGTCGTTTCCGCGGCGGGCGCCCACGACGCCATGACGATCCTCTCCGCCTCCGCGGCCATTTCGGCGGCGGGGCCGGGCACGGGCTTCATGAAAAGCACTCTGCGGCCCTCGTCCGCGCCGTCGCCCCTCGGTCCCTCGAGGACCGACACCTCGAGCACGAGCCTCGGAAAATGCTTCTGCGGGAAGATCGAGCCGGCGACAAGGCCGCCGAGCGTCGGGCAGATCCTGCCGTCGACGCGGGTGAGGACGCCGAGCTGCATCAGGGCCGTCTCGTCGGAGAGTCTCGCGAAGACGTTCGGATGACGCTCCCTCGCAAAGCCGAGCATCGCGGCGATCCGCTCGGCCTCGAGCTCGTCGGGATTCGCGTGCTCGACGGGCTCAATGTCAAAGAGCGGCGGACAGCGCTCCTCCATCATGCGGTAGCGCTCATAGGCGGTCAGAGGCCTGGTGCCCTCGTCAGTTCTCAGAAAGGCGCCCGCACGGCCCGCGCCCTGCACGCGGGCGGGCCTGCGCCTGCGGTCGACCTCATGCACGCGCAGCCAGGCGACGGGCCGTCCGTCAACGGACGCAATCCCCGCCTCCGCGCGCACCTCAGGCTCCACCGCCCCGAGCGCCCCGCGAAGGGCCTCGACCGCCGCCTCGGCATCGAACCCCACCGCAGACCGCCATCCGTCCTCAGGATCGGGGCCGATCAGAATCCATCCGCCCGCCGTGTTCGCAAGGGCCGAAACCGTCGCTGCAAGACTCTCGTCGGGCGCCTTGAGCACCTCGACGCTCCTGCGCAGATTCGCGCCCCTCATGAGACGCGCCAGCACGCCGCCCGCGTCCTCATTCCCGACTTCAGACATGCCGTCCTCCCGACTTGACAAATCAACTGTAAACCCTTCCGCCGGGGTGCACTCCGTCCGCTCCCGCAGCCCCGTCGCGCAACCGGAAATGGCCCCGCGACAGCTCAAACTGTAAACATGCGGTACCGGAACTGTCAACCCCGCCCGCTGATAGTAACGCATACTTTAAACTACAGATCAGACATATTTTACCTTTACACTTGCCGACTCTCTTCCTCCGGCCGGCTCACGGAAAAGCATCCCGGTCATTTCCACTCATGACTGTAAACCACGCCAAACCACCTTTCCACCCTTTACAGTTGCAATCCCTCCGTCACTCGAAAATGCATCGTCATGCAACAACTGGAGCTTCAGCTCGACGGGTTCCGATGCGCTTGTCTTCAGAGCCTGCGAGCCCGCCGTCTCGCCCCGAAGGACGGGCTGAACGCTGGTCGAAGATACTTTGCGAGCTGATTTTCATCGAGCGGCCTCGGCGCATTTTGAGGCCCTCTTTGGCGCGAAGACCGTACGTCCCCTTGAAGTGGCCTTCAAAATGCACCATGCCGCAACGGACGTTCTGATCCTCGAACCGATCCTTCGGGTATGGGCTGCACGAGGTTCCATCATCCCGGATACCTCAGGCGCGCCCGCGTACTCGGAGCCGCGGACGTCGTCGAGCGCTTCATCGTGAAGCAGTCCTGAAAACAATTCGGGCGCCCGCAGCATCTGCCGCAGGCGCCCGAATTGTTCTTGCCCGTCCCTCGACGGCGCCCTTTCCGGGCTTAGCCGCAGACCCAGAGGGCCGTGCGGTAGACGACGAAGGAGAAGGCGTAAGCGAGGAGCGTGTAGGCCACCCACAGGACGGCCGGCGCCTTCCAGGTGCCCATCTCGCGCTTGATGGCGGCGAGCGTCGCGAAGCACGACGGGCTGAAAACGAAGAAGGCGAGGAAGGAGAGGCCCATCGGGATCGTCCAGCTGTGCTGCAGGATCGGCACGAGGGCGTCCTCCGCGTCGCTCGCGGTCGCGTAGAGCGTGCCGAGCACCGAGACGGCCACCTCGCGCGCGCCCATGGCGGGAACGAGCGAGATGCACATCTGCCAGTTGAAGCCGATCGGCGCAAAGAGGGGCTCCAACGCGCGGCCGAGCATGCCCGCGAAGCTGTAGTTGATCGCGGGATCGGTCGCGCCGGCGGGCGCGCCCGGGAAGGTCGTCAGCACCCAGAGGAAGACCGTGAGCGCCAGAATGATCGTGCCCACCTTCTGCAGATAGATGCAGGCGCGCTGCCAGAGGCCGTGCGCGAGCGCGTCGATGCGCGGCAGGTGGTAGCTCGGCAGCTCGAGCATCAGCGTGCGGTTCTCGCCCTTGCCCGTCGTGTGCTTGAGGATCCAGGCGACGACGAGCGCGCCCACCATGCCGAGACAGTAGAGCGCGAAGAGCACGAGGCCCTGCAGGCCCACGCCCCAGACGGAGACGTCGGGCACGAAGGCCGCGATCATCACGGCGTAGACGGGCAGCCTCGCGCCGCAGGTGAGCAGCGGCGCAATGGCGATCGTCGCCCAGCGGTCGCGTTGGTTGCCGACGATGCGAGCCGCCATGATGGCGGGCACCGCGCAGGCGTAGCCCGAGAGAAGCGGCAGGAAGGAGCGGCCCGAAAGGCCCACCGAGCCCATCGTGCGGTCAAGCAGGAACGCCGCTCGCGGCAGGTAGCCCGACTCCTCCATCAGCAGGATGAAGAAGAAGAGGATCAGGATCTGCGGCAGGAACACCACCACGCCGCCCACGCCGCCGATGACGGCGTCGACGAGCAGGTCCTTCACGAACCCGTCGGGCAGGTGCTCGGCGCACAGCTCCCCAAGCATGTTGAAGCCCTCCTCGATCCACTCCATCGGATAGGCGGACCAGGCGAACACCGCCTGGAAGACGAAGAAGAGGATGATCATCAGGATCGTCACGCCGAGCCAAGGATTGAGCACGACGCGGTCGATGCGGTCGGAGAATTCGTCGGGGAAGATCTTGTCAAGCCCGAGCTTGCGCAGGATCCTGTTGAGGCGCGCAAGGTCGTCCTCCTCGGTCGCCTCGGGCACCCAGGACGACCAGGCGGACGGGTCGGAGAGAAGCTCGGTGAGCCTGTCGATGCCCTGCTTGCGCACGGCGATCGTCTCGACCACGGGCACGCCGAGCTCGCGCGAGAGATCCTCGGCCTTGAGCTCGATCCCGCGGCGGCGCGCGAGGTCCATCATGTTGACCGCCACCACGGCGGGGAGCTTCAGGCGTTGCGCGGCCATGACGAGCTTGAGGCCGCGCCTCAGGTTCGTCGCGTCAAGCACGCAGACGACGAGATCGGGCCTGCGCTCGCCGCGCGCGATGCCCTTGAGGACGTCGACCGTCACCTTCTCGTCGGGCGAGCGCGGATGAAAGGAATAGGTGCCCGGAAGGTCGAGCACGCGGATCTTCTCGGGCGCGCCGATGAGTTGGCCCTCGACGCGCTCGACGGTCACGCCCGCATAGTTGGCGACCTTCTGCTTCGAACCCGTCAGAATGTTGAAGAGCGACGTCTTGCCGGCATTCGGATTGCCGAGCATCGCGATGAGCGGCCCGGACGGATAGATGTCAACGGTGGAGACGGCCATCAGTCGCGCCTCCTCACCTCGATGCAGCGGGCCTCGACCAACCTCAGCGCAAACGTCGAGACGCCGATGCGGACCGCGATCGGATCGCCGCCCAGAGCGGCCTTCTGCAACACCACGCACGGTTCGCCCGCGGTGAAGCCGATTTCCTCAAGCCAGATCTCCCAGTCTTCGGGAGCGCCTTCGGCATGGACGCCGACCACCTCGAGCTCGTCTCCGATGGCGGCCTTGTCCAGAGTGAATGTGTCGGACATTTTTATATATGGGGGGCTGATCCTTCGTGCCTCGGGCCGCCTCAGGGGTTCGGAAGCCCGGGTCCAGCCCCGTGGGTGAGGGCTGAGAAGGAAAATGATTCTCTTTTAGGTGACTCGCATTTTACCCGTTTGCGCAGCCGTCGGCTCGATTCCCTGAAAAAATTCCTCGCCCGCTTGGACCGCCTCCGCCTCCCGAAGAGGCGCGCTGTCACCCAAAAATGACAGTTTTCCCTTACGACGAATACTCCCAAGGGGGTATTTGCACCCATTTCACCCTAGTCAATCTGATGTATAACCCTTGAAAATCAATGGGTTAGAATGAAAGAATCCCCTGCCATTCAATGCGGTTCGCGCCTGACGCCGAACCCGCCTCACCAACGGAGTTCCCCCCTGATGACCGAGATGACCGCTCCCGCTCGCGTTCGCGAGATTCCCTATAACTACACGTCGCTCTCGGACCGCGAGATCGTGATCCGTCTCCTGGGCGAAAAGGCCTGGGACACGATTGAGTCTCTTCGCGGCTCTCGCCGCACCGGCCGTTCCGCCCGCATGCTCTTCGAAGTGCTCGGCGACATCTGGGCGGTCGAGCGCAATCCCTATCTGGTCGACGACCTGATCGTGCACCCGAAGCGCCGCAAACTGCTCGTGCGCGAGATGAGCCGCCGCCTCGAGGCCGTTCGCCAGCGCGCCGAGGGCAATGCCGACGTGCTTCGCCTCGTCTCCGAGGCGAGCGCCGCCGTGTGCCGCTTCGACAACAGCTTCCCGAAGCTCATCGAGCGCCGTGCCGAAGTGAAGCGCCGTCTGTCCGCGATCACCGATCCGGACAACATCCGCTTCGACGGCTTTGCGCGCGTCACGCACGTCACCGACGCCACCGACTGGCGCATCGAGTATCCGTTCGTCGTCCTCACGCCCGACCGCGAGGAGGAGATCGCGCCCCTCGTGCGCGCGCTCTTCGAGCTCAAGCTCACCATCATTCCGCGCTCGGGCGGCACGGGCTACACGGGCGGCGCCGTTCCGCTGCACCCCGACACGGCCGTGATCAACATGGAGAAGTTCGACCGCCACAGCGGTCCCGTCATGCGCCGCCTGCCGGGCGTCGAGGGCGAGCATCCCGTGATTGAATGCGGCGCGGGCTGCGTCACCCGCCGCATCGAGGAGGCCGCGGCCGCCGCAGGCCTCGTCTTCGCGGTCGACCCCGCCTCGGCCGACGCCTGCTGCATCGGCGGCAACGTCGCCATCAACGCGGGCGGCAAGAAAGCCACCCTCTGGGGCACGACGATCGACAACCTCGCCTGGTGGAAGATGGTCGACGTCAACGGCCGCATGATCCGCGTCGAGCGCGTCAACCACAACTTCGGCCGCATCCACGAGGTCGAGACCGCCGAGTTCGACATCCACGAGCTCTCCGACGAGGGCGCGGTCGTCAGGACAGAGCGCCTCTCGATTCCGGGCCGCACCTTCCGCAAGGCGGGCCTCGGCAAGGACGTCACCAACAAGCTTCTCAACGGCCTGCCCGCCATACAGAAGGAAGGCACGGACGGCATCATCGTGAGCGCCGCCTTCGTGCTGCACCGGATGCCCGACTTCGGCCGCACGGTCTGCCTCGAGTTCTACGGCACCGTGGCCGAATCCACACCCGCCATCGTCGAGGTGCGCGACTTCGTGCGCGGCCATCCGACGGTCGAGCTTGCGGGTCTCGAGCACATCGACTGGCGCTACGTGCGCGCCGTCGGCTACCGTGCCAAGCTCGAGGGCCGCGGCATGCCCAAGATGGTGCTTCTCGCCGACATCGTCTCCGACAACGAAGCCGACCTCGACGCCGTGGCCGAACGCTGCTGTGAAATGGCGCGCGCCCGCGGCGGCGCGGGCTTCATCGCCCGCACGTCCGCCGATCGCAAGGCCTACTGGAAGGAGCGCTCCCGCACGGCAGCCATCGCCAAGCACACCAACGCCTTCAAGCTCAACGAGGACGTCGTCATTCCGCTCGAGCGTCTCGGCGAATACTCCGACGAGATCGAGCGCATCAACATCGAGTTCTCCTTCAAGAACAAGATCCGCATCGCGGGCGCCTTCATCGAGCTCCTCGCCGACACCGCGCTCGACGAGCGTCCCGGCATCACCTTCGCGCGCGACCTCGCGGCCCGCGTCAGGACCCGCTGGGAGGAAATGCGCGCCGCCATGGACGGCGACGCCGCGCCCTATCTCGCCGAAGGCGTCGAGCCCCGCGAGGGCGAGACCGTGTTTCTCGCCATGCGCGACGGGCGCCTTCGCATCTCCGTCAAGCGCGAGATCCTCGAGATCCTCGCCGCGACGCTGCCCGCCGACGTGATGGCCGAGCTTCACGCGCTCCACAAGAAGCACGTGAGGAGCCGCCTCTTCGTCGCGCTCCACATGCACGCGGGCGACGGCAACGTCCACACGAACATCCCCGTCAACTCCGACGACTACGGCATGATGCAGGACGCCGAGCACACGCTCGGGCGCATCATGAGCTGCGCCGTGAAGCTCGACGGCGTCATCACGGGCGAGCACGGCATCGGCCTCACGAAGTTCGAGTTCGTCACCGACGAGGAGCTTCGTCCCTTCCGCGAATGGAAGAACAGGATCGACCCCGAGGGCCGCTTCAACAAGGGCAAGCTCATGCCGGGCGGCGGCCTCGAGCGCGCCTACACGCCCTCGTTCGAGCTCTTCCGCGCGGAGTCCCTCATTCTCGAAAATTCGGGCCTCGGCGCCATCTCGCAGTCCGTCAAGAGCTGCCTACGCTGCGGCAAGTGCAAGCCCGTCTGCACGACGCACGTCCCGCGCGCCAACATGCTCTACTCGCCGCGCAACAAGATCCTCGCGCTCGGGCTGATGACGGAGGCCTTCCTCTATGAGTCGCAGACCCGCCGCGGCCTTTCGCTCAAGCACTTCAACGAGCTCGTCGATCTGGCCGACCACTGCACGATCTGCCACCGCTGCGTCAAGCCCTGCCCCGTCAAGATCGACTTCGGCAAAGTGACCACTGCCGTCAAGGCCTTCCTCAACCGCTCGGGCCACAGGGATCTCAATCCCGCCGCGCTCGCGGGCGGCGCGCTCGTCGACGCCGTCAACCCGATCGCCGTGCGTGCGCTCCACGCGGGCGCCGTTCGCGCGGGCTTCTCGCTGCAGCGCCTCGGCAACGAGCTCGCCGAGAAGTACCTCGCCGCGGACCTTGCGCGCATTCGTGAAAAGCCCGCCAACACCACGGGCCGTCCGAGCCTCAAGGACCAGGTGATCCATCTCGTCTCGACGCCGCTTCCGGGCCGCATGCCCAGACAGACCATGCGCGCCGCGCTCGGCATCGAGGACGAGATCACGATCCCGATTCTTCGGCGTCCCGACATGCCCGCCGACGCCGAGGCCGTCTTCTACTTCCCGGGCTGCGGCTCCGAACGCCTCTTCGGCGACGTGGGCCTCGCCGTCGAGGCGATGCTCATGCACGCGGGCGTCCAGACCGTGCTCCCGCCGGGCTACCGCTGCTGCGGCCACCCGCAGCTCGCCTACGGCGAGACCGCCAAGGCCGAGAAGATGATGACGGAGAACCGCGTGCTCTTCCACCGCATGGCCAACACGCTCAACTACCTCGACATCAAGACCGTCGTCGTGAGCTGCGGCACCTGCATCAAGGCGCTCGACGAGTACGAGTTCGACCGCATCTTCCCGGGCTGCCGCATCATCGACATCCACGAGTTCCTGCTCGAGCGCGGCATCACCCTGCCCGTGCACGCCGACACGTACCTCTACCACGATCCGTGCCACACGCCGCTCAGGCTCAACCCGCCGCTCGAAACGGTCAAGAAGCTCACCGGCGCCAACGTCGTGCAGTCCGAGCGCTGCTGTGGCGAGTCGGGCCTCTTCGCCGTCAAGCGCCCCGACATCGCCTCCCAGGTGCGTCACCGCAAGTTCGAGGAGATCGAGAAGGCCAGGGCCAAGGCCGGCATCAAGGGCCACGTCAAGATGCTCACCACGTGCCCCGGCTGCCTGCAGGGCCTCTCCCGCTATGAGGAGTGCGCCGACATGGACGCCGAGTACATCGTCGTCGAGATGGCCCGCCAGATCCTGGGCGCCAACTGGCGCGACCAGTTCATCCGCACCGTGAAGAACGGCGGCATCGAGAAGGTTCTCGTCTAGGAACGCCTTCTCTCCGGGCCGCCCCCTTTCCCTGCCCCGCAGTTCGCAGCCGCGTCCGACGGCTTCGCGCCCCGGCGTCCAAACACGCCGCCTCATGGTTTTTCCTCTCGCGCGTGCGTTTCGAAATGCAAGCGTATTCTTCAGAACAGGCTCGGGGCGCGCGCCCTGACTTATCCTTCGGCTAAGAGAAACAACACAAAGAAGGAACCCACACATGCTCAACGACTAGCAGAAGGCCGTCGTCAAGGCAACTGCTCCCATCCTCGCCACCAACGGCGAGGCGCTGCTCGCTCACATCTACTCGCGCCTCCTCACCCACAATCCTGAGTTCCAGCAGCTCTTCAACATGACGCACCAACGCACGGGCTCCCAGCCGCGTGCGCTCGCACATGCGGTCCACGCATACGCGACCCACATCGACGATCCGTCCGTGCTTGCGGGCGCCCTAAGGCATACCGCCATGCGGCACTGCTCGGTGGGCGTTCGCGCCGAGCACTATCCGATCATCGGCCGTCATCTGATTGCCGCCATCCGCGAGGTGCTCGGCGAGATTGCGACGCCCTCCGTCATCGACGCCTGGTCCGCCGACTACAACCAGCTGGCCGCCATGATGATCGCGTTGGAGCAGGACCGCTACTCGAGCGCCGCCCAGGCGCCGGGCGGCTGGAGCTGCTGGCGCGGCTTCGTGCTCACCGACAGGCACGAGGAGACGGCCGACGCCGTGAGCCTCACGCTGGGCCCCGCCAACAACGGCTCCGTCGTTCAGGTCCGCCCCGGCGAATACGTCTCAGTGCGCGTCTACATCCCCGGAGAAAACCTCGTCCAGCCCCGCCAGTACACGGTGACGGCGACCAATGAGAACTCGATCCGCATCACCGTCCGCCGCATTTCCGCAAGAGACAGCCTCCCTGCAGGCATGGTCTCGAACGTCCTCTGCGACCTCGCGGCCGGCGCCCTCGTCGACCTCTCCGCGCCGACGGGAGGCTTCCGCCTGCCCGAGGGCGACGCCCCGCTCGTCTTCATCACGGCGGGCATCGGCGTGACGCCCGCGGCCGCCATGCTCCGCAGCGTGGACGAGATCGAGTCGCGCATCAGCGGCCATGAAGGCCGCCATCTCATCCTGCGCACCACGGCCGACCATGGCCGTCCGTCTGCGGAGGACTTCGCGGCGCTTGTCACCGACAACGCCGACTACCTTCTCTGCGGTCCCGCAGGCTTCATGAAGGCCGCCGCCGAGGCCCTCAGGGCCGCAGGCGTCCTGTCCGCCCGCATCCGCACGATGTATCCGAAGGAAGAGTCGCTGATGTGCTGGCACCTAGTGAATCCTCTCCGCCCAATTATTAATTGGACGGGGCTTCCCTGCCTTTTACCGGCACGGACTGCCTGGGCACAGATAGCGAGCAAGCTCAGAAATCTGCGTTCACATGGAACGCAGCTCCGCGCAAACCCGAATTAGGGTGTCCAGGGTGCGTGTGACCCTCTTGGCACATCCCGGAACTTTTGCCGAGATGCGCCGCCATTTCGTCACCGAAATGGACTTCTCGTACTCCCTCAGGAAGTACCGAGCTCCTATGTTGTACGAAGCAGACAGGTCGCACGAATAGCGCTTGCCTGTCTGAAACGTACACATGCTGTAGTTGTTCGTGTCTCTTGTAACGACACCGGTGCCGTCAAAGGCAAGCTTCGACGTGTTCCAAGCACAGACGCGACGAATGCGGATTCCGCACCGGTGCGCCTTGTGCTCCACCATCTTCTGGACAGACTTGGCTCGCCAGTGATGGAGTCGCTGACGTTTCGAGCCGCGTTTACGGCCCGCGAGATCAAGGGGTTCCATGACAATGACGTCGACCTTGAATTCGTTCGCAACTCCTGCGATGAAGTTGGCCGTCTTGACGGCAATGTCCTGGTTGACACCATTCGCTCTCGCCCAAAGCCTCGGCGTGCGTTTTGCACCGTTGCTTTGAGCTTTCCTGATGCGCCGCAAGGCACGTTCCAAAGAGTCTTGCTCTACCGGCAGCTTCTTAAAACGTCTGCCGATGATAGTGCCCTTTGAATCCATGACCGAGCACACGCATGCATTGTTGATCCCAAGATCAACGCCCAGGACGCGCTGCGTGTCAAGAGACACCTTATCCAGAATAACCTTCTCCTCAAAGGAGAAGTCCAGATACCATTTCTTCCCGCGCTTTCTCAATGCCGGCGACAATTCGTTGCGGGCAGCGCAATGAAGTGCAATGTAATCAACATCGTGCTTGTCGAGCTCGACATCAACCCAGTCCCAAGTATTGCGAATGCGAACTTTGAGTTTCACGCTGTTGCGTCCGGCTCTGATGAACGTATTGTCGCGGTACATGACCGGAAAGCTTCTGCCGGCCTTCGGCAGACCGGGCTGCCGGCCCTTTTGCCCCGGCTTCGCTTTCCATTGAGCCAGACGCGTTTGATACGACGACACCTGTCCGTATGCCGCCTTGATGGCGGCTCGGCGAAGGTAGCTCGGAAATTTCACGAAGTCGTGGCAGAAGTTGTAAGGCGTCATCAGACGCTTTTTCGTACGAACGCTCAGACCTTCGGCAACACGAATGCAATCGTTGGCATGACTGAGATTGGCGAAGTGAGTATTCCAATTCGCCATCACGAGTTCGATGAAGTAATCCACGGCGTGGCGATACACCTCAACCGTGTCGTCAAAGACGCGGTTGAAGTTGCGCAAACGCACGGAGTAAGTGGACGTGATCTTCATCGTTGCATGGCGATGGGTTGGCGGGAATACTCCGTATGGTATCAAGCATCACACAACCTGACACGGTTAATCGACAATTTTATGAGTACAAGCAAAAGTGCTGCATCAGAATCGCAAAATGATCCAGTGATTTTGCGCTCGTTTTACTACTTAATCCCTGTGCAAGAAGGGATTTAAGAACTTATCCACTGGATCATCTTGAATAACTTGAGATTGACTGACTTCGTCAGCCCCGCTTGACCCCACCCATGTGTGCCACATGGATGGGGAATGCGCGGGGAATCCGTTCAAGGGCGGCACGGCTGAAGTCATCCGCCGTTGGATCGAGAACATCAAGACCCGCGGCGGCGAGCTTCTGACGAACACCCGCGTCACCAAGCTCATCATGACCGACGGCCGAGTCACGGGCGTCGAGGCCACGACGAAGTCGGGCGACAAGCTCATCATCCACGCCAAGAAGGTCATCATCGCCACCGGCGGCTTCGCGGCCAACAAGGAAATGCTCGCGCAGTACGTCTTCGACTCCTCCGCTCTCGGCATGGTCGAGCCGATCTGGCTCCGCAGCCCCGTGGTCGACGGCCGCACGGGCGACGGCATCAACATGGCCCGCCTCGTCGGCGCAGGCGTTGCAGGCATGCACGCCGTCGCAGGCAACGCCCCGTACCTGCCCGACACGCCCCCGATCAACCAGTTCTCCGGTCCGGACGAGCTCAAGCAGGGCCGCTGCGCCCTCGCCCAGCCCTGGCTCTGGGTCGACCACACGGGCCGCCGCTTCTTCAACGAGTCCCGCGGCTCCGTCTTCGTCGACGTCTACAACGCCATGACGACTGCCGGCGGCGTCTCCTACACGATCTTCGACCAGAAGATGATGGACCGCATGATCAACAAGGGCGCCGTGCTTCCCTTCAATGCCATCGTGCTCGCCGACACGCCGCTCAAGGCCCTTCCTAAGACCTGGGAGATCGGCAAGGAACGCGGCTGGGCCTTCAAGGCCGACTCGATCGAAGAGCTCGCCCAGCAGATCGGCGTCCCGCCCGAAAACCTGAAGGACACGATGAAGAAGGTCAACGGCTACGCCGAAAAGGGACACGACCCCGAGTTCGGCCGCAAGCCCGAGCATCTCGTCAAGTTCGATCTGGAACACGGCCCCTACTACGCCCTCAAGGCCATCCGCGCCTTCTTCCTCACGCTCGGCGGCGTTCAAGTGACGCCGGCCTTCGAGGCCAAGACTCCGCAGGGCGACGTGATCCCGAACCTCTACGTCATCGGTCAGGACATCGGTGGTCTCTACGACTCGTCCTATGACCTACGCTGCGAAGGCTCCGCTTCGTCCTTCGCCATGACGTCGGGCCGCTATGCTGCTGAGCACGCCCTCAAGCGGATTCAGGAAGGCAAGTAAGCAAACCTCCTCGGCAACAACCTGAATAATCAACGCCAGCCAACAGCCGGTCGTCCGCATCATCGGACGACCGGCTTGTTTTCGTTAAAATCGGATGGCTGTTCCACCTCTCAGGAGATCCCCGATGTCCGACTTCCGCTATGCGCCGATCTACGGTCGAAATCCATGGCTCATGGTCGAAGACGCTGACGAGGTCGCCGATTTCTTCAGGAATTCGGGCACGCCGTTCGTCAGCCACCGCCGCGACATCGTGCATTTCGGCAGTCAGCCTCATGTCTACTGGATAGAGAGCGGACTTGTTGCAAGCTCCGCGACCACGGACGTCGACAAGGTCCGATGGATCGGCCTCTTCTCTCGCAGGACACTGCTCGGCAGCGTGCGTGCCATCGGTCACGGCAAGGCTGCCATGACTCTCATGGCCACGGCCGTCACCGACGTGAGCGGCTTCGCCATCCCCCTCGAGCTCTACGCCCGCTGGGTCTCAGAGAATCCCGAACGCGAGCGCGCCATGCTTCTCAACTGCATCGCCAAGTCCGAGTGTCAGGTTGAGGGCGATCTCGTCAACGACCTCTGCTCCGTCGACGACCGCGTCGAGATCGCCGTTGCGGTGCTCTTTCGCGCCGCAGGCATCACCGAGGCGCAGCTGCCCGCCGCGCTGCCGTGGGACATTCCCGTCTCCGACATCGCTAGCCTCGTGCACGCCGAGCGCGCCATGACGAGCCGAGCCGTGGGCAGGATGGTCTCAAGCGGTCTGCTCGAGCGTTCGGGCAGGACCTTCGTGCTCAAGGCGGTGCCGCCCGCAGCCCGCCTCTGGTGGGACGCCTGAGCGCCCCCGCTGGTCCTCAGTCCTTCCCGGAACGGCGGGACTTGGGCGCAGGAAGCTGCGCGAGTACGACGGCGCCCGCCATCAGCACGCAGCCGAAGAGCTCCCTCTGGGAGAGCACTTCGCCGAGCAGCAGCCAGCCCGCGATCACGGCGATGGCGCTCTCGAGGCTCATGATGAGGCTCGCGACCGTCTCGTTCATGCCGCGCTGGCCCACGATCTGCAGCGTGTAGGCGATGCCGTTGGACATGATGCCCGCCCAGAGGATGGGAAGGAGCGCCCCCTGAAGGCCTTCAATGGTCGGGGACTCCGCGATCAGCACGGCCGCCGAGGCGATGATCGAGCCGCAGACGAACTGTCCGCAGGCGAGCTCGACGCCGTTGACCTTCGTGACGAAGTGCGAGATGACGAGGATGTGAAGCGAGAAGACGAAGGCGCACAGCAGCGTGTAGAGGTCCCCGAGCCTCACCGAAAAGCCTTCGGGCGGCACGCAGAGAAACCAGAGCCCGCCGATCGCGACCGCCACGGCCGCCCAGACGAGCCAGCCCGTCCTGCGGCCGAGCGCAAGCCCGATCATCGGCACGAGCACGATGTAGAGCGCCGTGATGAAGCCCGCCTTGCCGACCTCGGTGTCGTGCACGAGCCCGAACTGCTGAAGCGACTCGCCGCCGAAGAGGCACAGGCCGCAGGCCGCGCCCCCGAGAAGGAGCATCTTCATGTAGGCGGGCGAGGTGCGGCGCGCGTGCTCCGCGGGATTCGAGGCGGCGAGCCTCGAGCGGTTCCACAGGACGAAGGGCAGCAGCACGAGGGCGCCAAGGAACATGCGCGACGCCGTGAAGGTGAAGGGACCGACGTGGTCCATCCCGACCGACTGCGCGACGAAGCTCAGGCCCCAGATCGTGGCCGTGATGAGGAGAAGAACGGTTTGGCGAAGCTGAAAGAGCGACATGACGGGTCTGTTCTGCTTGGAATGTTGTTTTTCTTCAGGGCTGAATCCGCCCATTCTATCAGAGGCCCCGACGCGCGCCGCGGGCACGATCCCGCCCCGGAAACGCCCGCGCGGGGCCGCATTCGCGCACCTTACCCTACCGTCCTCCGGAGCGTGATCCCGAGCTTCTCGAGCCTGCTCCTGAGCGTGTTGGGATGCATGCCCGCCCTTTCGGCCGCGCCGCCCGCACCGCTCACGCGCCCGCCCGTGCGCTCAAGAAGCGCCCTGAAGTAGGCACGCTGCATGTCGTCGAAGGTCATGTCGGCATTCACCTCCGCCTTCATGTCCGCAGGCCCTTCCTGCGCGCCGTGCACGTCCGATGGGCCCGTGACGCCGAGTCCGCGCACGGCAAAGGGGACGGGGTGCACGTCGGGCGCGGCGCCCGTGCTCACGTCAAGCGTCCTGATGACGGGCTCGCCGCTCAGGACGGCTCGGGCCATGACGTTTCTCAATTCGCGCACGTTGCCCGGCCACGGCCAGCGCCTCGCGAAGTCGAGCGCCTCCTCCGCGAGCCTCGGGAGCACGGCCATGCCGTATCGTCTTGCGATCTGCCTGATGAAGTGCGAGGCGAGCGGCTCGATGTCCTCGGGCCTCTCCCTCAGGGGCGCGACGGGAATCGGATAGACGTTGAGGCGATAGTAGAGGTCCTCGCGGAACTTTCCCTCGACGACCATGCTCCTCAGGTCCCTGTTCGTCGCGCAGATGATGCGCACGTCGACCGTCACCTCCTTGTCGCCGCCCACGCGCCTGAAGGACTGGCCCTGCAGCACCCTGAGCAGCTTCGCCTGCACTTCGGGCGGCAGCTCCCCGACCTCGTCGAGAAAGAGCGTACCGCCGTCGGCCTGCTCGAAGAGGCCCGCATGGCGCTCGCGCGCGCCCGTGAACGCCCCGCGCTCGAAGCCGAAAAGTTCGCTCTCGATGAGGGATCCGGGCAGCGCCGCGCAGTTGACCCTCACAAAGGGCGCATTGCGCCTCGCCGACATCTGTTGGATCGTCGTCGCCACGACCTCCTTGCCGCAGCCCGACTCGCCCGTCACGATCACCGTCGCGTCATAGGGCGCCACGCGCCTGATGCGCTGCGCAATCGACTCGAGCGAAGGAGACCTCGCGAGAAGCTCCCTCAGGGGCTCCTCCGACGCCTTCACCGCGTTCTCCCTCAGACGCCGGTTCTCGGCGCTCATCTCCAGCCCAACCGTCCTGAAGTACACGGCAAGCGAATACCCCACGTTGATCGCGATCGGATTGTGAAGCTGCCGCACGATGTCGGCGTGCCGCTCCCCGAAGGCCTTCGGCCTCGTCGAATAAAAGCACACCACGCCGTAGTGGATCCCGTCCATCAGAAGCCTGAGCATCACGTAGGAGCGCACCTCGGGAAGCACGTTCCTGAGCACCTCGTCGGTGAGCGGGTCCTCCCGCCTCTCGTTGACCACCAGGCACTGCCCGCGCCGCTCGTACGACATCTTGAGAAGCCAGTCGTGCGAGACGGGCACCCTCGCCGTCATCGCCTCGGCCCGGGCCTTCGTCGCGTGCGCAAGAAACTGCACGACGAGCTCGTCCTTCATGAAGAAATTCACGAACACGCCGTCGGCGGGCAGCACGGGCGCAAGCGTCAGAAGCGTGGTCCTCAATGCCTGCTCGAGCCTGAGCGTCTCGGAAAGACCCGCATAGGTCCTCAGACGCAGATCGTCGGGAAAATAGGCTTCGCTCATGTCTTGAAAGAGTACGTAATATCGTAAAAGAGAGAAATGTCGTTTCTCATGTTACGACATTTCGTAACTCCGCATGCATGAAAGGTCGGATCTTCAAGGGTTAACACCTCGGGCGGGTTTCTCCTAGGTTTTGCGCGAACGCTTGCGGCACAAGGCCCGGCACGCGCGCACCAAAGTTTGGCATGCCTCTTGCTTTTAAAAGAGCATCCAGACCAGTCATTCCAAGGAGAACCTCATGACTCAGAACATCAACCGCACCCGCCGCAGCCTTCTCGCCGGCGGCACGATGGCCGCTCTCGCCGCCGCCACGGGCGCGGCGCACGCCAAGGAAGGCGCTCCCGCCTTCGACAAGATCTACGACGTGATCGTCGTGGGCTCGGGCTTTGCCGGCCTTGCCGCCGCGCTTCAGGCCCGCCTCAAGGGCGCCGAAGTCCTTCTCATCGAAAAGATGCCCGTCTTCGGCGGCAACTCCGCCATCAACGGCGGCGCCTTCGCCGTCGCGGGTTCTCCGCTTCAGGAAAAGGAAGGCATCAAGGACAGTCCCGAACGCATGCTTCAGGACATGATCCGTTCCGGCCGCGGCCTCTCCCACGTCGACCTGCTCAAGATGATCGTCGAAGGCACGCGTCCCGCCTTTGACTTCACGCTCGAGCACGGCGTCCAGTACAAGCCCTTCGTGCAGCACTTCGGCGGCCACAGCGTCCCGCGCATCATGCAGACCGTCGAATCCACGGGCGGCGGCATCACCCGTCCGCTCGCCGACAGCTGCCGCAAGCACGGCGTCGACATGCACCTCAACGCCAAGATGGAATCCTTCATCCGCGACGCCGACGGCCGCGTGATCGGCCTCAAGGTCCGCGAACGCTACCAGTTCCCGAAGGAAGACTCCGGCGTCCTCCAGACCTACGGCACACGCAAGGGCGTGATCATGGCCACGGGCGGCTTCTCCCGCAACCTCTGGTTCCGCATGCAGCAGGATCCGTCGCTCGACGACCGTCTTGACTCCACGAACCACCTCGGCGCCACGGGCGAAGGCATGCTCGAAATGTTCGCCATCGGCGGCGCTCCGGTCCAAGTCGACCAGATCCAGCTCGGCCCCTGGTCCTCTCCCGACGAAAAGGGCTTCGGTCTCGTCTCCCAGTTCAACACGATCGCCGGCTTCCCGATGGGCATCATGGTCGACGTGCGCACCGGCAAGCGCTTCTGCAACGAGCTCGCCGACCGCAAGGCCCGCACCGACGCCATTCTCGGCCTGATGGAAAACGGCAAGCCCGTCTACCCGGTCTGCTTCACCGACAGCAAGGGCGTCGCCAAGGCCCAGACGCTGCGCAACGGCCTCAAGTACAAGGTCATCTGGCAGTTCGACACGGTCGAGGCCCTCGCCGACCACTTCAAGATCCCGGCTGCCGAGCTCAAGGCCCAGGTCGCCCGTTGGAACGAAATGGTCGCCGCCGGCAACGACAAGGAGTTCGGCCGCGCGCTGCAGCTCGCCATCCAGCTTGACAAGCCGCCCTTCTACGCCTGCCGCGTCTGGCCGAAGGTCCACTACTGCATGGGCGGCGTCGGCATCGACCACCAGGCCCGCGTCCTCACCGTCCACGGCAAGCCGATCGAAGGCCTCTACGCCGCCGGCGAAGTGACGGGCGGCGCCCACGGCGCCAGCCGTCTCGGCGGCTGCGCCATTGCCGACGGCCTCGTCTTCGGCCGCATCGCTGCCGACACCGCCGTCGCCGCCAAGCCCGCCGCTCTCTAACGATTTCGAACCAAAGGACTCCCAATGCTCAAGACCAAACTCTTCGCTGCGGCCATGCTCGCCGCCGCGCTCGGCCTCTCCACGACGGCCAATGCCGGTCCCGCCGAACTCAAGCCCCACCACAAGGCCCTCGGCGACTGCGCGCTCTGCCACACCCAGGAAAACGCCGTCGCCGGCAACGCCTTCGTCGTCCCCGACAACAAAGCCTGCCTCGCCTGCCACGGCTCCTGGCAGGACCTCGCCGAAAAGACGAAGCCCACCGATCCGCATGAGCCCAATCCGCACAAGTCCCACCACTACGGCGAGAACATGTCCTGCACGGCCTGCCACGCCGAGCACAAGGAAAGCCGCGTGATCTGCAACGACTGCCACGCCTTCCCGTTCAAGCCGATGAAGTAAGGCCCGTCGCGCCCCGAACCACGCCGTACACTAAAGGAATTTCAACCATGTACAAGTTCTTCAAGATGACCGCACTCTGCGCCGCTCTCGCCGCGGCGGGCGCCGCCGGCGCCGCCACGATCACGCTCGACGGCACCAGCCTCTCCATCGAGGACGCCTGGAAGATCGCCGCGGGCGAAGCCGACGTCGCCATCGCTCCCGAAGCCGTCAAGCTCCTCGAGGACAGCCACAAGCTCGTCATGGCCTCCGCCGCCAAGGGCCAGGCCGTCTACGGCCTCACCGTGGGCGTCGGCCTCAACAAGGACCAGAAGCTCTTCACCGCCGACGGCAAGCTCTCCCCCGAAGTGCTCGAAGCCTCCCGCGCGTTCAACTACAACGCCCTGCGCTCGCACTCCGCCGGCGTCGGTGAAATGATGCCCGTCGACCTCGCCCGACTCTCCATGGTCGTGCGGCTCAACACGCTCCTCGCCGGCAAGTCCGGCGCCCAGGTCCACGTCGCCGAGCTCTACCGCGACATGCTCAACAAGAACGTGACGCCGCTCATCCCGTCCGAAGGCTCCGTCGGCGAGGCCGACATCCTGCTCGCCTCCCATGTCGGCGCCGTCATGATCGGCGAATGGAAGGCCGACGTGAAGGGCAAGGTCATGACGGGCGCCGACGCCCTCAAGGCCGCCGGCATCAAGCCGCTCCAGCCCGAAGGCAAGGACGCGCTCGCCATCCTCTCCAACAACTCCGTCGCCATGGCCTACGCCATCGACGCCGCCCGCAACGCCGAGCGCATCGTCGAGATGACCCCGACCGTCTACGGCCTCTCGCTCGAAGGCCTCAACGGCAACGTCGCCCCGATCCTCCCGCAGACGATCGGCGCCCGTCCCTTCGACGGCCTCTCCCAGACCGCCGCCGACATGCGCGACGTCCTCAAGGGCTCCTACCTCTGGAACGTCGACGCCACGCGTCCGCTTCAGGACCCGCTTTCCTACCGCGTGACCGTCTACGGCCTGAGCGAAGCCCGCCGCGCCGTCAAGGACCTCAACGACCAGATCGCCGTCCAGATCAACTCCACGGACGACAATCCCGCCACGATCCTCAACGCCGACGAAGCCTATCGCTCTGAGTCCACGCAGGTCGCCAACTACTTCGTCGAGGGCAACGGCGTCAAGGGCGCCATCATCCCGTCGGGCAACTTCAACCCGCTGCCCGTCGCCCTTGCGCTCCAGCGCACCTCGATCGCCATGGCCCACCTCTCCCACTACTCGGTCCAGCGCACGGTGCACCTCTCCTACGACCAGTTCACCGGCCTCACGCGCTTCCTCACCGACCCGAGCAACAAGGGCCACGCCTTCGGCGCCATCCAGAAGTCCTTCATGGGCCTGCACGTCGACAACATGGCGCTCGCCCAGCCCGTGAGCCTCTACGGCATGCCCGTCGCCGGTGAAATCGAAGACACGTTCACAAACCTCCTTCAGGCCTCCAAGCGCCTCGGCAGCATCGACACGAACCTCTATCAGATCTACTCGGTCGAAATGCTCCACGCCGCCCAGGCCGTCGACCTGCGCCGCAACCTGAAGAACAAGGACCTGAAGCTCGCCGACAAGACCGGCGCCTTCTACACCGCCTACCGCGCCAAGGTGCCGTACGTCAAGGCCGACCGAATCTTCACCGACGACATCCGCGCCGGCGTCGACCTCCTCAAGAACTACAGGTTCTGAGGCGGACGCTTCGCCGCATATCCGACAGAATCTTCCGCCGCAGTCAGGTTCGGGGAGCCGTCTCGCAATGCCTCCTGACGAGACGGCTTCCCGGGGGATCCCGCCGGTTGCTCTCTTTTCTTTCCGAAGGACGGTTCTCCTGCGTCCTTCTTCATGAAGAGGATCTTCCCCTCTTTTTGGAGCGGCCTTCCCGAGGTGTGCGTATCGGGACGCCGCTCCTTTTTTTTCACGTTCCCGACCCCTTCCAGGACGCCTTCCTCGTTTGCGTCTTCATCCGCCTTGGGCTACATTTGAAGGACTGCGTCCACTCATTTCTCCAAGGCTTTCCATGCTTGATCTGATTCTTGCCGGCCCCGGCGTCACCCCCGATCTCGTCTGCGACCTCGCCGACGAATTCATGGCGGGCGAAGTCCTCACGCGCCCCAATGCCGCACGCTTCTGCGGCCTCTCCCCGATGACGGCCCGCTCGATCGCACGGCGCCTGGCGGACGACGAATCGATCGACGTCCTCGAAGTGAAGGCGGGGCTTTCCGTCTGGGACTTCCGCGTCATCTGCCTCGACATGGACGGCACCGTCATTCAGAACGAGTGCATCGACGACATGGCCGCGCTTCACGGCGTGGGCGAGGAGGTCTCCTCAGTCACGCGCGCCGCCATGGAGGGCGGCACGAAGCTCACCTTCGCCGAAAGCCTCGAAAAGCGCGTCGCCTTCCTCAGGGACGCCCCCGTCTCGGTCATCGACGAGGCCCTCGCGAGCGTGCGCCTGCAGCCCGGCGCCGCACGCCTCATCGACTTCTGCAACGCCCACGGCATCCGCAGCTACGTCCTCTCGGGCGGCTTCACGCACTTCACGCACGCGATCGCAACCCGCCTCGGCATGACGGGCGACTTCAGCAACATGCTCGGCATCGACGCCGAACGCGGCGTCCTCACGGGCACCGTGACGGGCCCCGCGGGCGGCCGCATCCTCGACGCCGACGGCAAGCGCCGCACGCTCGAGATCCTCTGCCATCAGGCGGGCGCCACGCTCGAACAGGCCATCGCCGCAGGCGACGGCGCCAACGATCTCGAGATGATCGGCGCGGCCGCCCTCGGCATCGCCTACCACGCCAAGCCCGTCGTGCGCGCCCAAGCCCGCCTCGCCGTGACGGCCTCGGGCCTCGACGCCATCACGCTCCTCTTCATCGAAGCCTGGCGCTGACGAGCCGCCCGTCCGCCGCTCATCCGCAGGACGCCGGCAGCCCGTTTTCGCCTGTTCCCCGACACCCGCAGCGCACCGCTCTGCGGGTGTTGTCTTTAGTGTTCACGTTTTCCCTCGAATCCCCTGCCGCAGGCCTTTTGCGTCTTCTTTTGGACCGCAGGTTTGGCTAAAATCGTGTCACCCCAAAACCACCCCCACAAACCGTCTTCAAGAAGAAAATAAAATGATGAAGCAATCCCTTTGGGCGTTGGCGGCTGCGGCGCTCTTTTCCGTCATGGCGGCATTCGTCAAGCTCTGCAGCGACGTACACGGCCCCATCGAAATGGTCTTCTACCGCTCGCTCTTCGGCGTGCTCGTGATCTCCCTCTTCGTCTTCCGCAACCGCGCTACCCTCACCCTCAAGACCCCGCACATCGCGGGCCACATCAAGCGTTCCGTCCTCGGCACGCTCTCGATCATGCTCTGGTTCTTCACGCTCGGAAAGATGCACTTCGGGACCAACATGACCCTCATCTACACGACGCCGCTCTTCATGGCCGCCAACTTCGTGATCCTCGCCTTGATGCGCCACAAGCCCGCGCCGTGGGCGCTCGTGCTCGCCACGATCGCGGGCTTCACGGGCGTCACCATCGTGCTGCAGCCGAGCTTCAACGAGGGCGAGCTGATCCCGGCCCTCATCTGTCTGGGCGTCTCGCTCCTCGACCTCGTCATCTACTGGCAGATGAAGGAGCTCGGCGACATGAAGGAGCCCTCCTGGCGAATCGTCTTCTACTTCACGCTCTTCGGCACCATCGCGGGCCTCATCGCCTGCTACGTCGTCGAGGGCGGCCTGCACATGCCCAACGCCCAAGGCCTCGTCGGCATTCTCGGCATGGGCCTGTGCGCCACGCTCGGCCAGATCTGCACGACCCGCTCCTACGCCTACGGCAACATGCTCCTCTCCTCGTGTCTGGGCTTCTCCGCGATTCCGTTCTCGGTCATCATCAGCTTCTTCTGGTTCGGCGAGAGCGTGACCGCCGCGACCCTCACGGGCGCCGCCGTCATCCTCTGCTCGGGCATGATGGCCACGGTCGCCACCAAGCGCACCGAGGCCGCCGAAAAGGCCGCCTACGAGGCCAAAGCCGGCCACCCCGTACACGATTTTTACTGGTTCACTGACCTGTACAAGCAGATGCCTTTCGGCAACCCGGCCTACCATGAGCTGTTCCGCCTGCTGGAGGAGCATCGCGTACCGCTGCTGTTCCACTGCACCTGCGGCAAGGACCGCACCGGCATTGCCGCTATGTTGGTACTGCTGGCGCTGGGTGTGAGCCGGGAGGATGCCATCGCCGACTACATGCTGACGAACGTTTACCGCAAAGCCATCATCGATAAATTCATGCAGGATAAACCCGCCGACCAGTACGACCTGCTGCTGCCTGTGGAGGGCGTAAGCGAATCGATGGGGGCAGGGTCCATCGACGTACTGCTGGAAAAGTACCCCAGCTATGAGGCGTATTTTGAGGCTGAATACGGCCTGACCACGGCACGCCTGGCCGCGCTGCGGGATTTTTATCTGGAATAGCTGGAATAAAAACAACCGCTCCCTTGCCGGAAAAATGGCAGGGGAGCGGTTGTGATTTGCAGGGAAAATCAGCCCAGGCTGATGCCCATGGCGCGGGCGACGTTCAGCATGTCGCAGTCGCCGGGCACGCCGCGGGTGTACGCGCGCATCTTTTCCGCCAACAAGAGCAGTTGGTGCACGCAGGCGGGGCAAAAAAGTAAGGCGCAGCTGCGCGGATTTTCGGATTTTTACAGATTTTTGCAAAAAAGTTTGAAATAGCTGTTGACAAACGGTTTCCCACACGCTATAATATATGAGCGTTGAGGGCAGACGCCCACAACGATGATTGCGATGGGGATTC
>OGHD01000113.1_pt1 | contig 44042 bp, 29 predicted proteins | sample 1571341 | NCBI WGS metagenome assembly OGHD01 (sample SAMEA2582026, study PRJEB24529) | metagenome | biome: Human gut stool | place: China | collected 2011 | reverse complement strand
GGCACCGGAATTGTTGGTACCTACGCTTTTCCGTAAAAAAGCAAGCCATAGATGCGTCAATGCGTAAAATTTTTCATCAAAATGAATAAAAATAGTAGAAAAAGTTTGGCCATTTTTATTTTTTTTGTCTACATTTGCAATTGCTACACATGGCCGATAGGGTTGACTGTCTATTTGCTGTTGTGAAAGAACAAACAGATTACCTATACCTAAAACCTCATAAAAGATGGTTGAAACCTTAAGAATCAACAGCGGTGAATATGTTGGACTCAATATATTGAGAATAACAACTATCCCACATTTATCTATACTCACGGATGACCAGTCCGTGCAAGGGCAGCAATGTGCTGTAATCAAAGCTGGTCAGGATTTTTCCGGTATGCTTACTGAAGCATATCAACAATATAAGGATTCTTTTTTGCAGACAGGAAGTGCCGTAGATATCTCCTTCGAACTTTCTTGGATTTCCAGCCCGGTAGTCAATCAGCCGTATGCGGCTGACGTAAGTCTCTATTGTGTGATTCGTACCATACAACAGCAGGAGGCTCTCTGTACTCAGGTCATTTCCACTTATATGTCCGTTTTCAAGGCGACACTTGATAGCTGCAAGTACGAATATCAGGAAGAGACACTCGGTAATTATACTTCAGTCTTCGGGCGTGTAGCAATGGGACATTCTGCTAAAGCCATCGTCAGAGAAGAACGTATGGAAGATTTACAGAATGCTTATTTGCCTGCTTGCTATTCCTACGACCGCTTGCCCGTCGACTATCCAGAACTCGATCGTATTGCCAATATTCTTACTTCACATCCTTATTGTGCTGTTTGTTTTCAGTTGATTCCTACCTATTTCACAAATGAGGAACTACAGGAAATCAATCAGTTGAATCAGAATATCAGTATGTTGAATCGGGGTGTCAGCGATCAGCAAGTAGGTACCGTGAGCATATCTTCAGCCGACAGACTGGCTTTTCTTTATCATTATTATAATGACAACAAGAGTCGGGCTCTTTTCGACTATAATATACTTGTGTTTGGAGAAGAAAAGGATGTGACGAGTATTGCCACACGAACCATGGGACAGATGGCTGCCACTCAGCAGATGACTGCTCCTAACTTGAGTTTTGTTAGTCTTACTCCCTCAGAAGCTTATCCTGGTGAACAGTCTCTCTTCTCCATGCCTTGGGTGCTGAGCGACCAAATTCTTAATAAAGGTAGAAACACTTCTCTGTGGAGCAGTGGTATGGTTTCTCCAGCTTTATATCGTCTGCCCTATATTGTCACAGCTGATGAGGCTGCTTCTTTCTTCCGTCTACCGTTAGGAAGTGATAAAATCAATGCAGGCTTTGTAGTCAACGAGGCAGGAAAGAGCAATAAGACTTATTCCGAGAATATTATCAACGCGGGAGACATCGAGCTCGGTAAGTTGCGTGCAGCTATGGGCAACAATGCCATAGGCTTGTCTCTTAAAGATTTGGCTAAGCACATGCTTATTGTGGGAACGCCAGGATCGGGCAAGACAACCTTCTCGGTTGGACTTCTCGACCGCTTATGGAAAGAACATCATATTCCTTTCTTGGTCATCGAACCTGCCAAGAATGAGTATCGTGCCCTTGTGCAGAGTATTCCCGACCTGCAGGTCTTCACACCCGGCAAGAATTTTATCTCGCCTTTTGTCTTTAATCCATTCTGTCCACCCAAGAATGTAAGACTTGAAACTTATAAGTCTACACTCAAGACGGCTTTTGCAGCAGGTGTTTCTATGTCAACTCCTCTCGATAAGATCTTTGAGGACACTATCAACAACTGCTATTCAGATTTCCGTTGGCTCGACAATTACACCATTGCCGATAAGGGACAGGTGTTCAATATCACAGACTTTATCAAGTGTTTTGAGGAAACTTTCGAGGAGATTGGATATACTGGTGATGCAAGAAATATAGGCAGGGCTGGTGTTGTGCGACTCAAGAGTCTTGTTAATCTCTTTGATAATTATTTCTCTATACCGATAGAAGATCTCCTCTCCAAACCTACTGTTATAGAATTGGCTGCCATAGAAAATGCTGATCAGAAGGCACTCATCATAGCTCTCTTGTTGCTTTCCATCTTGGCTTATGTCAATGCCAACTATGTAGGAGAGGGCGGACTGCGTAACTTCATCCTTCTTGAGGAAGCTCATGTATTGTTGGATGCAGAAACTAATGCTGGAGGAGAAGGCTCGGCTAATCCTGCATCTATAGCGCAAGGATTGGTAAAGCGTATGCTTGCTGAGATACGTTCTTATGGAGTGGGAATAGCTATTGCCGACCAGTCTCCCCGTAAGGTAGGAATAGACATTGTGGCACTTACCGACATCAAGGTGGCGTTCCGACTTGTAGAGCGACAAGACAAGGAAATACTTGCCGACTCTACAAGTATGAGTGAGTTGCAAACCAATCGGTTGGCAAAACTGAAACCAGGAGAGGCTTTTCTTTTCTTCAACCGACTTGATGAGCCGGAGGAGATTATAACTCCTGATTATCGACTCAACAACAATATCAGCATCTCTCTTGCCGATGAGGGAATCAGACAGCTTTCTACTTATTGGAATGATAAACAAGACAAACTCAGACCTTATCCCGAGTGTAAGTTGTGTCCATATTGTGATGTAAGTTGCGACTATAATCGCAGGATATTGGCAAAGGAAGTCGCCCGGCGGATATTCAAAAAATATATCGGAAAAGGATGTAAGGATATAGAAAGACTCAAGGTCGTATTGGGAAGAATCAGTAAACTTATTGTGGCTGAGCTCAATGATGAACCTTTTAGCCGCGAACTCCTCTCCTGTGTGAAAGTATATCTGTGGCGTCATGTCAAATATGATTCGCACCTTCGTGTGGCTCAGAATGTAATAAACAATTCTTTATCTAAAAAGTAATGGCTTATGTGTGAATTTGATGATGGATATGATGGCGGTGATGTAGATTGCGGCTCAGACTTGGGCGGTGATATGGATTGCGGCTCTGACTGGGGTGGTGATACAGATGATGGTTCCGACTGGGGTGATGATATAGATGATGGTTCCGACTGGGGTGATGATGGCGGTGATGGTGGTAATGGCGCTCCCGAAGATAGTGATACTGGTAATTCTGTAGACCCAGATGGGTTTGATCAGTTTTTTGGGCAGCCAGGTGGAGATGGCTTTGACCAGGTTTTTGACCAAGATGCTCAAGGCGATGGATTCGACCAGTTCTTTGGACAGTCGGGTGGCGATGGTATGGATCAGTTCTTTGGTCAAGACAGTCGAGGCGATGGTATGGACCAGTTCTTCGGGCAGACCGATAATTTTGAATATACTGGTGAGACAGGTGAACACCTTTCAAATTCTGATGATGTTTCTTCCGAGGAAGTTTCCGAGGATGCTATTCCCGAAGATGATTCTGAGGCGGAAGAAATCGGCGACAATTCGTCTGAAGAACAGGAAGATAATTCTGACGTAAACAATGAGGATGAAAACTGGACTGAAGATAAAGATTCAGCACTTTCTGAACAATCGGATAATGATATGGAGGAAGAAAATTCAGAACAGGAACTTGCTGAAGACGATGAGACCAGTGATAGTGAATCGGAACAAACAGAAGAAAACAATGATTCTGACGATTCTGAAAACCCTGATGAAGATAATGACCCTCCTAAAGATGACGAACCGCCATTTGAACCCGACAATGCTCGAGGATACAGTAACGAACGTGAATATAGTGGTGGTGGAGGAGAAATAGATAATGATGACGACGACAGTTCTTCTTCGTATTGGGATGAAAATACGGATGATGGTGGTGCAGATGCTAATGAGCAGGATCGCAGAAACTTAGAGGAATTCGAACGTCAGCAACAAGAGGAGGAAGAAGCTGAGGAAGAAGAGGCTCGTGAGCGTGAAGCTGAGGAAGAAGAGGCTCGTGAGCGTGAAGCTGAGGAAGAAGAAGCTCGTGAGCGTGAGGCTGAGGAAGAAGAGACTCGCCAGCATGAGGCTGAGGAAGAAGAAACTCGCCAGCATGAGGCTGAGGAAGAAGAGGCTCGCCAGCGTGAGGCCGAGGAAGAAGAGGCTCGCCAGCGTGAGGCCGAGGAAGAAGAAAACTATAAGAAAGACCTCGATTCGATGAATGAGCATTACAATGAGCTCGACCGTAACTATGCCAATATCAAGAACGATATCGAGATGAGCAAGAGTCCTGAAGAACAAGAGTATTGGACTCGGCGTGGCAATGAGGTTTGGGAACAGCGTGACAAACTTGGTGGGGAAATCGATGACTATATTCGTAAACATAAAAAATAACCTTTTAAAAACGATACAATTATGGGATTATTTCACAGAAATGAGAATGATGCAAACTTTGCCGGCGGCAGTAGAAACATCGTAGAGTCCATACAGCGACATACCGATGTGGACGCTCTGATTTATCTTGATCCAAGACAGGACTTTAATACAGGCTCGGTGATAACTGTAGCACCTAATGAGCAAGCTATTTTTATCAAGGATGGTGAGATATACGGTGTGCTCCCTTCAGGTCGTCATTCAGTGGCAACTGAGAATTATGCGATATTGAGTCGCATTCGCAACATGCTTTCTGGTGGTGTCACTACCTTTACATGTCAGGTTTATCACGTCTCTACCTCAGAGATCGTGATGCTTTGGGGGGCATCCGACTTTATCCAGTGTCAAGATTTCTTTTTGGGTAATGGCGTGATAGGTGTACCTACATCCGTAAAAGCCAATGGTAAGTTCCGTCTCTGTTTTAATATTAACGAAGACGACAGCTCTTGTGTAAAAACGTTCATGAAGTTAATGGGCAACAAGAGTTCCTTTGGAAGTATGGATCTCGACAATCTTTTCTCAACGGAGATAACACAAAAGATATGTGTGGCTTTAGGTAAAACGCTTACATCCATGTCTCGTCAACAGTCTATCAATGCTATAGCCATGCTGGCAGATGACATTGTGGCTCAGGTAATGCCAAGTCTCAATGAACTGTTTGCTGATTATGGTCTGAGTGTTGTCAACTTCTCGTTGGAGCCTCTTGTTATTGTCGAAACCGACGAACGTAAAAAGTATATGGATCGCCTGATAGCTGCAGCTAATGTAAGCAATCCTCTTTACAATATGGCTGTTCAGCAGGAATTGCTCAAAGATGTGGCTGTAAACCCCGGAGCTGGTGGCGTGGCCAGTGCTGGTGCTGGATTAGGCATGGGTATGGCGGCAGGTAGTGCTTTTGCTACTATGGCTTCTACAGCTTTCAATCAGGTTCCTCAGCAGCAGGCTCCTCCTCAGTCAGCAGGTTTTGGTGGCGCCAATCGATTTGGTGGTGCACCTCAACAGGAAGCTCCTGCTCAACCAGATCCTATGGAAACCTTGGCTAAGATGAAGAAAATGCTGGAGGCTGGTCTCATTTCTCAGCAACAGTACGACGACAAGGTGGCAGAAGTGTTAAGCAGAATGTAATGTTTCACATATATATAATTAGGTAACATGAAAAGTTCAATTATCAAGATTATCATATCTTTAGTGTTCCTGGCATTATTCAATGCCATGTTCTTCATTTTGGGCGGAACCAAACATACAGACATAGAGTGGGTGAGCTATGGATTCATCCATGCAGCCTATCTCATGGTGTTGCTGACTCCTTTATTTTGTTTAGGCAATCCTCAGGGTGTGTCGGTTCAGTCGGGCAGTCTCTATCTCCGTGCTACATTCTATTTCTTTACTGAACTCATTGTGGGTGCCGCTTTCCTTATTGCTAAACCCGAGGAGATGACGTGGCCTCTTATCGCTCAGTCAGTACTCTTTGCTGTCTTCATCGTGTTGCAGTTGGCGAGTGTCTTGGCTAATGATGCCACTAATGACTCCATAAAAAAACAACAGAACGAGTCTCTTCAGATTCAGACCATGGTGTTGCGTTTGCGTACGGCCTTCAAGGCTGTGACTGATGAAAAGGTTCGTTCACAGGTCAAGAGATGTATCGATGCTGTGGAGTGCAGTCCTTTGGAGAGTTTCCCAGAAGTTGCCGATGCCGAGGTGGCTGTTCAGAGTGCTGTCGATGCCTTGTGCTTTGACATAGAGTCAGAGGTAAGTGCCGAGACGATACTGAATGATACCAAGAATGTACTGTTGGCTGTTTCCAAGCGAAATGCTGCCATTAGTCTTCGTCGCAGATACAAATAAATAATAAACATTATATATTCACCTTTAAAACTTTAATCAATATGGCTGAAACCAGAGAATTGCAGGTGCTCAGATGCCCTGCTTGTAATGCAAAGTTTACTAACTTTAGTGTGTATAAGAAAACTGTGACTTGTCCTGCTTGTCACAATGTCATCACCAATCCAGTAGCCGAGACTCGCAAGGAAGATATGCCAGAGCGTATGATTCCTTTCTCTACCCAGGAGTCAGACTTCGAGAGTGCGCTTACCAATACCTTGATCAATCAGGATTATGTTCCTCGTGATATCTTCCAGGCTATCAATGCAGGCAATGTGTTCCGTGCTTACCTGCCTATGTATCTGTACGAGGGTTCTTATCAGGCATCTTGGAGCTGTGAGTCATCTTACAGAGACCAGGAAGTGAAGGTTTCAAGCAAGAGCGTTTCTACAAGAGAAGTAAAGAAGTGGCGCCCACAGAATGGTAACGCTTCTGGTAACTTTGCCTTCCTTTGCCTTGCCAACGAAGGTCAGGACGACCTGCCACAAGAGCTTCGCAACTTTACTTATCAGTTCCCTTACGACGTGATGATGTCGAAAAAGTTCGATCCAGAGATGCTGGGCGAGGACGATGAGCGTCTGATTACTGTTGCCCGAAATGCGGATGAGACTATCGTATGGCAGAAGCATGGTAAGGATTTGGTCAATGATACAGCAGAGCGTGCTGCCCTCAACCAGATTGGCAACCAGGAGATTCGCGACTTCCGTGCATCTTCCAGCTTTAACCTTACTACCAAGGGCGATTATATGTTGGCACCATTCTGGTTTGTTTACTATACCTATAACAACAGCCGTTACAACTTCATGATGGATGGTACTGGTCAGCATACCTCTTACAGTTATCCTGTAGATCAGGAGGAAGTCGACTTCGTCAATTCTAAGGAGAAGGTGAAGAAGACGGTCAAGTGGTTGTGGCTCATCGTATTCTTGCTCCTTTTCGTCAACTTTAAAGTAGCTGTTGGTTATCTTGTTTGCTGGTTTATTGCCAAGATTATCGTCAACAAGAAGATGAATCAGGCTATTCAGGATCGCTTGCAAGAGTCGCGGGATGCCCGTGCGGCTGCAGCCAGCCAGTTGTAAAAGAAGCTTGCTTCTATTTATGACAGATTAGAGAACAGAATCATATAAAACAAAGAAACCTCCCAATGTTCTTTCGAACGATGGGAGGTTTTGTTCTTTTTAGCAAATTGCTCAAGATTACTTGCGGAGACCGAGGGCCTTGATGATGGCACGGTAGCGATTGATATCGCGGTCGTACAAGTAGTCGAGCAAAGCGCGACGCTTTCCTACAAGCTGTGTCAATGCACGTGTTGTAGTATAATCTTTACGGTTCTGCTTAACATGTTCCGTCAAATGAGCAATACGGTATGAGAACAATGCTATCTGGCTCTCAGCTGAACCAGTATCAGAGTTAGACTTTCCGTACTTGCTAAAGATCTCTTCTTTTTTTGCTTTGTCTAAATACATTGCTTAAAAACTTAATAATTGATTGAATAAAATATTGTGCATTTTAAAAATGCGGTGCAAAGTTACAACTTTTTTGTTATTCATGCAAACTTTTCCGATATTTTTTGTAATTTTGCACCCAAATTCATAAAGTACTTAAGGTAAAAAAATGCAAGACATTAGAAACATTGCAGTTATTGCACACGTAGACCATGGTAAGACTACCCTGGTAGACAAGATGATGCTCGCTGGCAAACTCTTCCGTGATGGCCAGGATAACAGTGGCGAAGTTCTCGACTCCAACGACTTGGAGCGTGAGCGTGGTATAACCATTCTTTCAAAGAATGTGTCTATTAATTGGAAAGGTACTAAAATCAATATCCTCGATACCCCTGGTCACTCTGATTTTGGTGGCGAGGTAGAGCGTGTACTCAATATGGCGGACGGCTGTCTGCTTCTTGTCGACGCTTTCGAGGGTCCTATGCCTCAGACTCGTTTTGTGCTGCAGAAGGCTTTGCAGTTGGGTTTGAAGCCTATCGTTGTAGTTAATAAGGTGGATAAGCCTAACTGCCGTCCTGAGGAAGTTTACGAGATGGTGTTCGACCTGATGTGCGACCTCAACGCTACTGAGGAACAGCTCGATTTCCCTGTAGTCTATGGCTCTGCCAAGAATGGCTGGATGGCTGAAGACTGGAAGACTCCTACCGACAACATCGACTATCTGCTCGATAAGATTGTAGAGGTCATTCCTGCTCCTAAACAGTTGGAGGGTACACCTCAGCTTCTCATCACCTCTTTGGATTACAGCTCTTATACGGGTCGTATTGCAGTGGGCCGCGTTCACCGTGGTACCTTGAAGGATGGTATGAATATCACTATCTGCCATCGCGACGGAACTCAGGAGAAGACTAAGATCAAGGAACTCCACACTTTCGAAGGTATGGGACACCAGAAGACCGACCATGTGGATTCAGGTGATATCTGTGCCGTTGTCGGTCTGGAGAAGTTCGAGATTGGCGATACCATCTGCGACTTCGAGAATCCTGAGCCTCTTCCTCCTATTGCTGTCGATGAGCCTACCATGAGTATGCTCTTTACCATCAACGACTCACCTTTCTTCGGTAAGGAAGGCAAGTTCTGTACCTCCCGTCACATTCAGGACCGTCTGAACAAGGAGTTAGAGAAGAACCTTGCCCTTCGTGTACAGCCTTACGAGGATTCTACTGATAAGTGGATTGTCAGCGGACGTGGTGTGCTCCATCTCTCTGTGCTTATCGAGACAATGCGTCGCGAGGGCTATGAACTTCAGGTAGGTCAGCCACAGGTTATCTATAAGGAGATCGACGGCGTGAAATGTGAGCCTGTAGAGGAGTTGACCATCAATGTTCCAGAGGAGTTTGCCTCTAAGATGATAGATATGGTGACACGTCGTAAGGGCGATATGACCTCTATGCTCAACATGGGCGACCGTGTGGATATCGAGTTCGATATTCCTTCACGTGGTATCATCGGTCTTCGTACCAATGTGCTGACAGCTTCGCAGGGTGAGGCCATTATGGCACACCGCTTCAAGGAGTATCAGCCTTATAAGGGCGAGATCAGCCGCCGTAGCAACGGTAGCATGATAGCTCTGGAGACAGGTACCGCCTATGCTTATGCCATTGATAAGCTGCAGGATCGTGGTAAGTTCTTCATCGACCCAGGTGAGGAGGTTTATGCAGGCCAGGTAGTGGGCGAGCATGTTCACGAAAACGACTTGGTCATCAATGTTACTAAGGCCAAGCAGTTGACCAACGTACGTGCGTCTGGTTCTGATGACAAGGCTCGCGTGATTCCTAAGACCGTGATGAGTCTTGAGGAATGCCTTGAGTACATCCGCGAGGACGAGTATGTGGAGGTCACACCAAAGAACATGCGTATGCGCAAGGTTATCCTTGACCACTTGGAGCGCAAGCGCAGCAACAAAGATTAAGCTATAGCTTTAATATAAATGGAGTTAAAAAATCCTCTTGAAGTCAGCCTTGGTTGACCAAGGAGGATTTTTTTCTTTTCGTTAAAACATGTCCGTATGATGAAGGTGTTTTCGTTTTTCAGGAAGTTTGCCTTGCCCTGTTCCCTTGTCTTGGGTGCCTTGGGGTATTTGATTTTTGCCAATGTTCCCTTCTTGCAGCCATTGGGTGACGTGGTGGGTCCACGCCTTGTTGAACTCATGCCGGTGGTGCTTTTTGCCCTGTTGTATGTTACCTTCTGCAAGATAGAGATTAAGGAGATGAAGCCTAAGGCATGGCATTTCGTGTTGCAGCTCATCCGCACCTCCTTGGCATTGCTGATGGTGATTGCCATCTGTCTTTTTGGTAAGAATTATGAGACGAAGGTCATCCTCGAAGGAGCCTTTATTTGTTTCATCTGTCCTACGGCAGCTGCCGTGGCGGTAGTGACCGAGAAGTTGGGAGGCAGCATAGGCTCCCTCACCACCTATACCGTGATAGCCAATATCTTCACAATGATTATTATTCCTTCTCTTTTCCCGATGGTAGAGAAGGGAGCCGATGTGTCATTTCTCTATATGAGTATGATGGTGTTCCGCAATGTCACCACCGTGCTGGTGGTTCCCTTGTTGCTTGCCCTGCTGAGTCGCAAGTTCCTGCCCCGTTTTGTTGATAAGGTGAAGAGTGTGAAAGACTTGGGATTTTATATGTGGTGTTTCAACCTGACGATACTCATGGGTGAAACTCTGCGCAACTTCCTTCATGCCACCGTTTCGGGTTGGATACTTGCCCTGTTGCTCTTCGTGCCGCTGCTTGTTTGCCTCATCCAGTTTGCCATAGGTAAGGCTGTGGGGCGCCATTGGGATGCGAGCATCAGTGGCGGTCAGGCTTTGGGTCAGAAGAATACGATTGTGGGCATTTGGCTCACACTTACCTTCCTTAATCCTCTTGCTGCCGTGGCTCCTGGTGCTTACGTGGTGTGGCAAAACTTAGTCAACGGTTGGCAACTATGGTATAAAGAGAAGTATGGTCACCTGAAATGGTGATGGGGTTATCAAAAAGAATTATCGACGAACAGTTAGCTTATAACCCTGAGTAAGGTAACTGTAATCCACAGATTAGTTATATGAGGTCTTCGGTTTTATTACCTCCTATAACCGCACATCAACTGTTGTGCGGCTGCATATCAGTTGTTGTGTAGCCTTCCGACAGTTGTTGTACTCCTTTCCATCAGTAGTTGTGCAGAGTCTTCGGTCTTTGATTGTTAGCCATTGAATCAAGTTTTGTATTTCTTTTGTTTTTTGCTGCATATTTTTCTCTTTAGAGGTATGAAATAGATCGAAATCTTTACAGTTTCGTGTTTTATAGTGTTTTTCGATGATAATCCACCATGAAAAGACGATAATCCACATATGAAAAACCATTTATCACTACTTTTGCCGCAGCTTTTCAATATACAAACAAGAGATAACTAATAATTAAAACATTCATCAAAAAACTAAATCATGTACAGAATGACAAAACGTTTATGCCGCATGATGCTTGTATTGTTGGGCTTGATTGTTGCTTGCCCGTCAATATGTGTGGCAGCTCAAACCGTAGTGGCATCATGGGGCTTCTCACAAGGATGGGAAGCATCGAGTAATGGAAGTGTAGTAACTTATACACCAGATGGTAGTGGGTGGACTGCACTTACAAATACCGCATGGAAAACTAAGCAACCCGTATTTTTGCCAAATACTTGTAATGGTGTTTTGGATCAGTACAAACTTACGCTGAAGACCAGTGATGGAAAGTGGGAGGTGAAGCAAAGCAAAGATAGTTACTTGTTGCGCCTTAACACAGCATCTATCAATAAGTTTACCTCCAAGGCCGACTATCATGATGCTTCTAAGCACGATCAATACTTTGAAGTGAGCTTTCCGACAGTAAGTCTTCATAATGTGAAGTTGAACTTCTCGATAGGGGATGGGTCGAGTAGTTCTACACCCTTTGGCGTAGCTTATTCAGTGGATGGAGGAGTCACATGGAAAATTCTCGACGACTATGTGAGTGGAAGCCATTGGAATACCTATGTAGATGCGAAATATGACCTCGATGCTGATGATAAGGAGAGCGTGATAGTTCGTCTTTTCATTACCAAAGCAACGAAAAACAGTAACTACAATCTGAAATACGTGAATATTCTTGCCGATGACCATGAGGCTCCAAAGTTTCTAACAAGTCGTCCTGCTGATATGCAGACTAATGTAGCTACGAAAGGTTTTATAGTAATCGACTTCAATGAGAGTGTGCAACTGGCAGAGGGTGCGATGGCAAAACTCACTAACGTTGCAACCAATAAGACGACAGCGATAGAACCCATTGTTAATGGTAATAGCTTGCGTTTTGCCTATTCTTCGCTTGCTAAGAGTAGTACGTATCGTTTTGAGTTGCCTGCGAATACAGTTATTGACCTTTCTGGTAATGTAAGCGGAGAAGCCGTAAAGTTCAGCTTTACCACAGCAGATACCGATCCTATTGCAGCTCCTGTTATTGAGAGTAAAAACCACTTATGGTATAACAAACCTGCTGGTTATTGGGAGGAAGCACTCCCATTGGGAAATGGTCGTCTTGGTGTTATGCATTCGGGTAGTGTAGCCTGTGACACACTGCAACTCAATGAAGACACCTTCTGGGATCAGGGACCTAACACCAATTACAATTCCCATGCACTGGGAGTGTTGAAGCAAGTACAACAAGGTATTTTCAATAAAAATTATGCTTCGGTGCAGAATCTTGCTATCACCAATTGGATGTCACAAGGGTCTCATGGAGCAAGCTATCGTGCGGGTGGTGTGATGCTTATCGGATTCCCTGGTCAGCGCTTCGATGATATGGAAGGAGCCCAAACCGAGAATGCTGTTGATGCACAGGGCTATGTACGCTATTTGGACATGAATACAGCCACGAGTCATGTGGAATATCATATAAAGAATGTGGGATATAAGCGCACGGTGTTCACATCGTTTAAAGATAATGTGACGGTAGTACGTCTTGAGGCCGACCAGGCAGGAAAACTCGATTTCAACGTATCTTATGCAGGTTGTAACAAAACGAATATCGAAAAACTTATTTCCAACGAACTGTATGACAGTCGTACCATCAAGGCAGTGATGGGTCCAGCTCGCAACCAATGCGAAAATGTGGATAACAAGTTGCAACTCTGTACATATATTCGGGTGATAGATTGTGATGGTAGTATCGATGACGACCTGACTACTATCTATGGACAAGGTACGGCAGGTGCTGCAACCAATGCTCCCCGATTGAATATCACAGGAGCCACCCATGCTACCATCATTATATCGCAGGCAACAAACTTCAAAAAGTACAATGATGTGAGTGGTGATGCAAACGCTGCAGCTCTCACCTATTTGCAGGATTACGAGGCAAGTGGGAAGGATTATGCTACGACACTGGCCGACCACAAAGCTATATATAAGAATCAGTTTGACCGAGTAGACCTTACTCTCCAAGGCAATGCAGTACAAGAGGCTAAGGATACAGAACTTCGCATCAAGGAATTTCACAAAACGTCCGATCCGCAGCTTGCTGCTAACTACTTCCAGTTTGGGCGTTATCTTCTTATTTCCTCTTCGCAGCCAGGTACGCAACCTGCCAACTTGCAGGGAATATGGAATCCTGATGCACGCCAATACCCTGCCTGGGATTCCAAATATACCTCTAACATCAATGTGGAGATGAATTACTGGCCTGCAGAGGTTACTAACCTTGCAGAATGCCATGAGCCATTTGTAGAGATGGTGAAAGATGTAAGTGTGACAGGAGCCGAAACCGCACAAAAGATGTATGGCGCACGTGGATGGGCACTGCATCATAACACCGATATTTGGCGTACTACGGGTGCTGTAGATAATGGTACGGTAGGAGTATGGCCAACCTGTAATGCTTGGTTCTGTTCACATTTGTGGGAACGTTACCTTTTCTCTGGAGACAAACAGTATCTTGCTGAGGTGTATCCATTGATGAAAGGCGCTGCCGAGTTCTTCCAGGATTTTCTTGTGAAAGATCCCGAAACAGGTTATATGGTAGTCTGTCCAAGCAACTCTCCAGAAAACCATCCAGGCATTGGCAAATTCACCAAGAGTGATGGAAACACGGCAAGTATAGCTCTTTTTGGTGGTGTGGCAATGGATAATGAAATGGTGTACGACCTCTTGAAAAATACGGCTCTTGCAGCTCGTGCTTTGGATAAAGATATCTCTTTTGCTGATGCCCTCGATGATTTGAAATCGAAGATTACCCCATGGAGAATAGGTAAGTACGGACAGGTGCAGGAATGGCAGGAAGACTGGGATAAGGAAACGTCATCCCATCGTCATCTCTCACATCTCTGGGGTGCCTATCCTGGCAATCAGGTATCTCCTTACGAGAATCCTACGCTCTATCAGGCTGTTCTTAAGAGTCTTATAGGACGTGGAGATGCAGCTCGTGGCTGGTCCATGGGATGGAAAGAGGCCATGTGGGCTCGTATGCTTGATGGCGACCATGCCATGAAGATTCTGAAGAATCAGCTTGTTTTGCTCGATTCTAATGTCACTATAGCTTCTTCGGATGGAGGATCTTATGCCAATATGTTTGATGCTCACCCTCCATTCCAGATTGATGGCAACTTCGGTGCTACTGCTGCCATTGCTGAGATGCTTGTACAGTCGCATGCGGGATTCTTGCACATCCTTCCTGCCTTGCCTTCTGAATGGAAAGCTGGTGGCGAGGTTAAGGGCCTTCGTTCACGTGGTGGATTTGTGGTGACCGACCTTCAATGGGCTGATGGTAAAATTGTGAAGTTGACGATTAAGTCTACCATTGGCGGAAATCTTCGCCTGCGTTCAGCATCACCTCTTTACAAGACCGGTGGTGTTGCTCTTAAGACAGCAGAAGGTAATAATACAAATGTGTTGATGCAGCCTTATGGAATGCCAGAACCTATCGTGAAAGATAAGAGTAAGATTCCAGCAACCCTGCTTGAAGATACCTATCTCTATGATATCCCAACTCAGGCTGGAGAGGAAATCATGCTTGTGAGTAGCACTACAGGTATTGTAGATGTATCAGTCGATAAGCCTTTTCCAGGCAACCATCATGTCCGCTATAACCTCAGCGGTCAACAAGTATACAAAAGTTATCATGGTATTGTGATAAAAGATGGGATTAAATATGTGCAGTAAAGCAAAGATAAGGGTCTCGTGCAATACGTCATATATTTGATGGCTAAGTAAGCTACTTATCTATCATATAGGGAGGATGCTTCAAAGAATAATGGCTTTGAAACATCCTCCCTTCTCTTTTGTTGCTCAATGTTGGTATAGCTGCGGATAGTTCAGTCCATTCTTATTTCGGATGGAGTTACTCCCATGGCTTTTTTAAAGCAACGGCTAAAATATTTAGGATCAGAGAAACCGCAACGATAGGCTACTTCTGATACGTTGAGGCTCTTTTTTTCAAGGAGCATTTGGCGAGCTGCGTTCAATCGGATGTCAAGAATGAAATTGTTGGGGGTGCAGTCCAACTCTTTCTTCATAATTATATATAAAGAGGAGCGACTCGTACACATTTCCTTGGCAATGAAATCTACATTCAGGTCGGTGTCGGATAAGTGTTCGAGGACAATTTTTTCCACTTTAGATCTGAAGGTAGATGACTCGATGGAATCTGTGTTAGCGGGTTCTTTAGCATTGTGGTCTATCATGTCTGCCACTCTCACCTTGATGTATTCCATCTTTTCGCCAGCAGAGAGTTTCAGAGTTTTTATCTCATTCTGCAATCGCCGTATGTATCTATACAGTCTGAATGAAAGTACGCATGCAATAAGTATGAGTCCTCCATAAAGCATCCAGGCTATAGGACGTTCGTTGAAATAAGGAGTGCGGTGAATAGTGACAAATGTCTCATTGTCACACCAGATTCCGTCTCCGTTAGTCGACTTGATCTTTAGGCGGAATGTACCTGCAGGGATGTTAGAGAGATTAATATGGTTCTCGGTTGTATACATCCAGTGGGTATCTACACCTTCAAGCATATATGCATATTGTATATGCTCATTCTTGTTAAGGTCGATGGCAGCAAACGAAATTCTCAGACTTTTCTCTTGGGGCGATAGTTCTATATGAGAAGGAACGTCAAAAAGTATTTTGGGCACGAAGTTACTTTTTCTTATAGTCTTTTCATTGATTGTCAATGCGCCTTGTGTCGTACCGAAGAATATCGTATGGCTTTCTGAGACGTAGAGAGGTTTTGCTTCAGAGAAGGAGAAATGGCCCGTGAAGAGACTTTCTGAATAGTTGGTGAACGAACGTTTCTTGGGGTTATACTTCATCAGGCAGTATTCTGATACCAGCCATATCATGCCTTGGGCGTCCTCACACATGTTGAGTACCACGTCAGACATCATACCATTTTCGGTCGTTAGTGCCGAAAATTTGAGATGATGAGTGTGAAGGCTTTCCTTTTCTATGATATTTAAGCCCCCGCCATAAGTTGCTACATATATCGTTCCGTCGTTAGAACGTAGTAGTGCCATAGCTTGATTGTTGCTGATAGACAGAGGGTCGGCAGGTATTCGCTTGTTTTGTAAAAACCGAATCTTTTGTACATTTTTATCTATATGAGCAGTAAAGATACCATGATTGGTGGCAAGTAGTAATGTACTGTCTGGAGTCAGAAGCATGTCGTATATGGAATTTGCCTCCTTGGGGAATTGTAAACCATGATTTCTATTGATGAACTTAGGACTGTCGCTCCACGGATTCTCGATAATGTTGAGTCCACCATTGAATGTTCCTACGAGGATTCTGCCTGATGGGTCTTCTTTTATGGCATACACATTGTTGCAACTGATGCTGTTAGAGTTGGCTTTCTGAGTAAATGACTTTACAGAGAAACTTCCGTCTTTTGATTCTCTTAGTCTGAGAAGTCCGTTAGGCTTTGTGCCAATCCATAGAAAACCATGTGAGTCTTGCAACATGGAATACACACTTGCACCGAATGACATTCTTGTCTTCGATATATTCCCATTCTTGGTAAGGTAGCCTATTGGTAAGCCCTTTGTGGTACATATCCTGACGAAACCATTCTTGTCGGCTATGAATATGCGGTTTTCTTTGTCGCAGAACAAGGATCGTATCACCTCCTCTCCATGATGGCTAAACTTGGTAGGACCTACTTTTTCCTTTCCGAAAAAGAGTCGATCGAGTCCTCGGTGGGTGTATATCCAATAGCCTCCTTGTCTGTCTTTATACAATATGCGTGTTTCTATATCCTTGTATTCGGGTAGAGAACTGATGATTGCTGTCTGTTGTGGGGTGGGGCGAAAGCGATCACCTTTGTCTGTCTTCTTGTTTTTTAGTGCAACAAACTTCTTTTCGTTAGTCTTGAATAGATAATAACCGTCGGGGCACTTGCATAGGATGTCTCCTCCTTTCGTTTCGCGAATAAAGTAGATGCGATTAGTGATTAGTGGACAATTATCTCCCTGTCTGGCCTTGAAATTGGAAAAGGAGTATCCATCGTATCGGCTCAGTCCGTTCCATGAACTAATCCATATATAGCCTTTACTATCTTGAGTGACGCAAGTGATGAGGCTTTGGGGTAGTCCGTCGCTTTCTGTAAAATGCTTTATGCTTGTCGATGCGTTTACATCAACAAGCATAAGTGAAAGGATAAGCGTAATAAAAAATATATGTATTCTCATGTTTTTTTGTGTTTCCATTTTGGTGTCGCAAGTTTAGAAGTTGTTGTTAAAGAAGATATCTAACTTCCACATTTGCGAAAGATGTGTTTATGATTATAACACAAGAAGTCTACTCATGGTTCTTTGGAAAGGTTGTGCCCAATGGAAGTGTTTATTCCTGAGTAGGATAAATGAGGTTTTCTTCCTTGATGCAGTTGAGTACTTCCTGCAAGTATTTCCTTGACTCATATTTTGCCATAGGAAGGTCGTGGAGCAGATAGTTGCCGCAGTCTTTTGCAGCCTGACCGGGAATCTCTCCCTCAAAGTCGGCAATGAACTTAAAGGTGCGCTTCATCAACTCTACGATGTCCTTGCTCTCCAGGTCGCCGCGTATCAGCAGGTAGTTGCCTGTAAGGCAACCCATTGGTCCCCAATAGATAATACGGTCTTTCCACTCTTCGTCATTGCGAAGATAAGTAGCAGCCAGATGCTCTATGGTATGAATGGCACCATTGTGCAGACAGGGTTCCTGGTTGGGAACCTTCATGCGGATGTCGAAGGTGGTTACTGTTTCTCCGCCTACCTCGTCTTTGCGGCTGACGTAGATGCCGCGGAGCAATTTGTTGTGATTGATTGTAAAGCTGGGTATCTTGTTCATTTCTTTTTAATGTTTGGTATTTAATGTTTAGTGTTTAATTTTAAGTCCACAAAGCATTTGTCTTAACTCCTTAACTCCTTAACTCCTTAGCTTCAGAAAAATCTTCTTATAATCTTTCCAGGAATGCCTTGGTGACTTGGAAGGAACCTTCAGCCATTTTGGCCCAGAAGTCGAAGTACTGCTGAGCCTTGGTGTCCTTGAGAGGCACATCGCTGATGATGCGGAAGGAGATGAAGGGAGTCTGATAGATATGGCAGGTCTGAGCGATGGAACAGCTTTCCATATCCACAGCCATAGCCTGTGGAAAATGGTCGAGGATGGAGCGCATCTTCTCTTTGCTGTCTACAAACCACTCGCCGCTGACTATCTGTCCGGCATGAATCTTAGGGTGGATGTTGCCCGGATCGTCATTGACAGAGAGTGCTTTCTCTACATATTCAGATGGTGTGGCAAAGGTGGCAGGCATACCGAGAATCTGTCCGAAGGCACATTCCTCACCACAGTAGGCGTCATGGTAGACACATTCGGTAGAGACCACTACCTCTGTAACGTTGAGGCTGATGTCGGCTCCACCAGCCACACCCGTCGAGATGACGAGGTCGGGATGATAGCCGTCTATCATCTCCACGGCACCTATGGCACTGTTCACCTTTCCTATGCCGCATTGCTGCATGATGACTTCGTTGTCTCCGATGGTGCCTGTCACGAAGTCTTTATGGTTCCTGTGCTCAGTCTTGCTGTCGCTGAGTAGCGTCTTGAGTTGCGCGAACTCCTTGTCCATCGCAACGATAATTCCTATTTTCATACTGTAAAAATGCTATTTGGAACAAATTAGGATGCAAAAATACAAAAAATATCTTATCTGTGGCATTCCTTATAAGAGAAAATTACTATCTTTGCACAAGAAAATATAAACGTTTATATAAGATAATGAAATTTTTGAAGAAATATCTGCTTGACATTTTAGCAGTGGTCATGTTTGCGGTTATCTCTTTCGTGTATTTTATGCCAGCCGACATAGATGGCCGCATCCTGTATCGTCATGATGCCTCAGCCGGTGTGGGCGCAGGACAGGAGAGATCGCAGTTCGAGAAGAAAACTGGTGAGGAAACACGTTGGACCAACTCCATCTTCGGAGGTATGCCGACCTATCAGATGGCACCTTCCTATAAGAGTGGTGCGGTGCTGAAACAGGCTTCCAACTTCTATCATCTGTGGTTGCCCGAAAATGTGTGGTATGTCTTTGCCTATCTCTTAGGATTCTATATCCTGCTGAGGGCTTTCGATTTCCGACAGTCGTTGGCAGCCTTGGGTTCCATCATCTGGGCATTCTCGTCCTACTTCTTTATCATCATTGCGGCAGGACATATCTGGAAGGTCATGGCTTTGGCCTATCTGCCTCCGATGATAGCCGGTATCGTGTTGGCTTACAGGGGAAAATACCTTTGGGGACTGCTCGTTACCGCCATCTTTACCGCCTTCGAGGTCTATGCCAACCATGTGCAGATGACCTATTATTACCTCTTTATCATCCTCTTCATGGTGATTGCCTTCTTGGTGGATGCCATTCGCAAGAAGGAGATGGTACGTTTCGGCAAGGCTACAGCGGTTTGCATCGCTGGTGCTGCCATAGGTATCTGTCTCAATCTGTCCAACCTGTATCATACATGGCAGTATGGGCAGGAGACCATGCGAGGAAAGAGTGAGTTGGTAAAAAAGAATGCTGCCAATCAGACCGACAGCGGACTGGACCGCGACTATATCACACAGTGGAGTTATGGTATCGACGAAACCTGGACGCTCCTCATCCCTAATGCCAAGGGCGGAGCCTCTGTGCCTTTGAGCCAGAGCCAGACTGCCATGGAGAAAGCCGATCCCAACTTCATGCAGGTATATCAGCAGTTGGGCCAGTACTGGGGCGACCAGCCAGGTACCAGTGGCCCGGTATATGTAGGAGCCTTTGTGATGATGCTCTTCATTCTGGGACTCTTTATCGTGAAGGGCCCTATGAAGTGGGCACTCTTGGCAGCCACCATTTTGAGTATCCTCCTCTCTTGGGGTAGGAACTTCATGCCGTTTACCGATTTCTTCCTCGACTATGTGCCGATGTATGCCAAGTTCCGAACCGTGGCTTCCATCCTCGTGATAGCCGAGTTTACCATTCCTCTTTTGGCCATGATGGCATTGAAGCGCATTGTGGATGAGCCCGAGCTGCTTGCCAAGAAGATGAAGCTCGTATACGTCAGCTTCGGACTGACAGCCGGTTTCTGTGCCCTTTTTGCCTTGATGCCTGGCACTTTCTTCAGCGACTTTGTGTCGGCTGGCGAGTATCATGCCCTGCAGCAGATTCCAGAGGAATATCGCATACCATTGATGAACAATCTGACAGAGATGCGACAGGCAGTCTTCTCTGCCGACTGTTGGCGCTCGTTCTGGATCATCGTCATCGGTACAGCCTTCCTCTTCCTTTACAAGATGAGAAAAGTGGGTGCCGAAGTGATGATAGCCGGTATTGCCATCCTGTGCCTCGTAGATATGTGGTTGGTCAACAAGCGTTACCTTTACGACGATATGTTTGTGGAGCAGACAGTACGCAATGCTCCTCAGCGCATGACCGAGACCGACAAACTTATCCTGCGCGACAAGTCGCTCGACTACCGTGTGCTCAATCTCGCATCGAATACTTTCAATGAGAACGAGACCTCTTACTATCACAAGAGTATCGGAGGCTATAGCGCTGCCAAGCTGCGCCGCTATCAGGAAATGATAGATACCTATATCGCCAACGAGAAGAACAAGGTATGGAACAGCGTGGCTGAGGCTGGAGGCGATATGACCAAGGTGAAGGGCGACAGCCTCTTCCCTGTGCTCAATATGCTCAACACCAAGTATTTCATTATGCCTCTGCAGGCAGGACAGACGGTGCCTGTGCAGAACCTTTATGCCTACGGCAACGCATGGTTTGTTGACAAGGTGAACTATGTGAACAATGCCAACGAGGAGATAGCCTGTGTGGGCAAGTACAACCTGCGTCATGAGGCTGTGGCTGATGCCAAGTTCAAGGAGCAGTTGGGACAGAGTGTTCCGCAGGACGATACATCTATTGTCAGACTGACACAATACAAACCCAACAATCTGGTCTACGAGGTCAACTCCAACAAGGGTGGAGTCGTGGTGTTCTCTGAGATCTACTATCCCGGATGGACAGCCACTGTCGACGGACAGACCGCAGAACTGGGACGTGTGAACTATATTCTCCGTGCCCTTCAGGTGAAGCCTGGCAAGCATACGGTGGTGCTCGACTTCCATCCCGCTTCGCTCCGCAAGACCGAGACGGTGGCTTATGTAGGGTATGGCATCCTCGTACTCCTTATTATAATAGGTATAGTAGTGGAGATGAAGAAGAGAAAGAAGGAAGATGCAGTTTAGGACTGAGGTAGATATTGCGAAGGCCGACTTCGAGATACAGCCGGCAGAGCGTATGCTCTTTGTGGGCAGTTGCTTTGCCGACCGCTTGGGGCATCGCTTCGTGGAGAACCGCTTCCGGGCTACGGTCAATCCCTTTGGGGTGATGTACAATCCGGCAAGCATCCTGCATACGGTAGAGAAAAGTCTGCAGGTCAGTCCGCGCGTGGCGGTCTTCACCTTAGGCACCAACCATGTCTATGTGCTCAAGGAGACGGGCGAGATAGTGGACAACTGCCAGAAGCGGCCGCAACGCCTTTTCGATGAGCGCGAGCTTTCGGTAGACGAGTGTGCCGATTACCTGCAGCAGGCTGTCGACTTGCTGAAGGATGCCTGGCAGAAGAGCGGGCAGAGTGGGGAAGACCTGAAGGTCGTCATCACCGTGAGTCCCATCCGATACGCCAAGTATGGTTTTCATGGCAGCCAGCTCTCCAAGGCCACCCTGCTGCTTGCCGCCGACCGGTTGGTGAGGCAGAATCCAGGCATCGTGAGCTATTTCCCAGCCTATGAGCTGATGAACGACGAGCTGCGCGACTACCGGTTCTACGAGGAAGACATGCTCCATCCTTCCAGTCAGGCGGTGGAGTTTATCTGGCAGCGCTTCCGTGCCGCCTATTTCGGCAGGGCTGCAGAACAGTTCCTCGAAGACTGGCGCCCCATTCGAGAGGCTCACGGTCATAAGCCCTTCCATCCCGACAGCGAGGCGCATCAGCGCTTCCTTGCCAAGACGGAGGAAATGGAAAGAAAATTCAATGAGAAATATTTTAATTCATAGAATATGACATATACTATTGAAAAGGTAACCACACTGATAGGTGCGCGTCGTTATGGTGATAGAGACGGCAATGTAGGATTTATCCTTACCGACAGCCGTTCGCTCTGTTTTCCGGAGGAAACTCTGTTTTTCGCTCTCAAGTCAGAGCGTAATGACGGTCACAACTATATTCCAGAGTTGTATCGCCGTGGTGTTAGAAATTTCGTAGTTTCCCAGGTACCTAAGGGATATGCCTCCGATTATCCAGAGGCCAACTTCCTCAAGGTGGTCAACACGTTGGAGGCTCTCCAGCGTCTGGCAGAACGTCATCGTGATGAGTTCAACATTCCTATTGTGGGCATTACGGGTTCCAATGGAAAGACGATGGTCAAGGAGTGGCTCCATCAGCTGCTCTCGCCCAGCATGTTTGTCACACGAAGCCCACGCAGCTACAATTCCCAGATAGGTGTGCCCCTCTCAGTATGGTTGCTCAACGAGCAGACTCAGGTGGGAGTCTTCGAGGCTGGTATCAGTCAGCCCGGCGAGATGCTGGCGCTTCGCGACATCATCCAGCCCACCATTGCTGTGCTTACCTACTTGGGCGCAGCCCATCAGGAGAACTTCGAGTCGTTGGAGGCAAAGTGCCGTGAGAAGATCATCCTCTTCCACGATGCCGAGACCATCGTCTATAATGGCGACGACAAGACGGTGAGCGGAGTGGTCAACGAGTATAAGGACTATAAGGGCGAGAAGCTCTTCTGGTCGTTCCGTGACACCAAGGCTCCTTTCTTTGTGAAGAATGTGGAGAAGAAGGGCAACCTCTCTATCATCACCTATATATATAAAGGTGAGGAAGACAGTTATTCGCTGCCTTTCATCGATGAGGCTTCCGTCACCAACTCTATCATTGCCGCTGTCGTCTCACGCCGCCTGGGTCTTTCGGCTGAGGAACTCGACAAGCGCATGGCATTGCTCGAGCCTGTCGCCATGCGATTGGAGGTGAAGGAGGGACAGCATGGCTGCACCCTTATCAACGATAGCTACAACTCGGATATCAACTCGCTCGACATCGCGCTCGATTTCATGAGCCGCCGTCCCGACCATAAAGGCCGCCGACATACCTTGATACTGAGCGATATCTTCCAGAGTGGAGAGTCGGCAAAGGACCTGTATCACGAGGTGAGCGATCTTTGTCGCAAGCGTGGTGTGGTCAAGTTTATCGGCATCGGTCCTCAGCTCTGCTCACAGAGCGATGAGATTCAGATATCAGAGAAGTTCTTCTTCAGCAATGTGGAGGAGTTTATCGACAGCGAGGTGTTCAAGTCTTTGCGCGATGAGGTCATCCTGCTCAAGGGTGCACGCCAGTTTGGTTTCGACCAGCTCACCGAGCTCTTGGTACGCAAGGTGCATGAGACCACGCTTGAGGTGAACCTCAATGCAGTGGTAGCCAACCTGAACTACTATCGCTCGTTTATGAAGCCCGAGACCAAGTTGGTCTGCATGATCAAGGCCGACGGCTATGGAGCGGGAGCAGTGGAAATAGCCAAGACCCTGCAGGATCATCGTGTGGACTATCTTGCCGTGGCTGTTGCCGATGAAGGTGTGACGCTTCGCAAGAACGGTATCACCAGCAATATCATGATCATGAATCCAGAGATGACCGCCTTCAAGACCATGTTCGATTATGATCTTGAGCCTGAGGTTTACTCTTTCCGTCTGCTCGACGCCCTTATCAAGGCTGCCGAGAAGGAGGGAGTCACTGGTTTCCCTGTGCATATCAAGTTGGATACCGGCATGCACCGCCTGGGCTTCGATCCCGAGAACGATATGGAGGAGCTGATAGGCCGACTGAAACATCAGAACGCCATCATCCCTCGCAGCGTGTTCTCTCACTTCGTGGGAAGCGATGATGACAGCTTCGATGCATTCTCTGCCCATCAGTTCGAGCTCTTCGACAAGGGCAGCAAGCAGCTGCAGGCTGCCTTCGACCATAAGATATTGCGTCATATCTGCAATTCGGCGGGTATCGAGCATTTCCCAGAGCGCCAGTTGGATATGTGCCGTTTAGGATTGGGACTCTATGGTATCAACTCTCGCAACAATGAGACAATCAACTGCGTGAGCACGCTGAAGACCACCATCCTGCAGATGCACTACATCAAGGCTGGTGAGAGCGTGGGTTATAGCCGCAAGACGATTCTGGACAAGGACAGCGTCATCGCTGCCATCCCTATCGGCTATGCCGATGGCTTGAACCGCCGTTTGGGCAACCGTCATGCCTTCTGTCTTGTCAACGGACAAAAGGCAGAGTATGTAGGCAACATCTGTATGGATGTGGCGATGATCGATGTGACGGGCATCGACTGCAAGGAGGGCGACAGCGTGGAGATCTTTGGTGAACATCTGCCTGTTCAGACTCTCAGCGATATCCTGGAGACCATTCCTTACGAAGTGATGACCACCATCAGCAATCGTGTGAAGAGGGTATATTATCAGGATTAACTTCCCCATTTGCGAAAGTAGAATAAGGTATAAAAAGGTAGAGGAGCATGTCGAAAGGCATGCTCCTTTTTTTTGTTTTTTTTATGCGTCAATATAAGGGCTTTTGCGTAATCCATTTTTATAATTACTGCTGCAATTTTTATAATTAGTGTTGCAATTTTTATAAATACTGCTGCAATAAAAATGCCTACTTATGGCACAATAGTGCCCTGCTTGGGGCACAAATGTTCCCTTTAAGCAGCAATTATACAGAAAGGGAAGTGATATTACCAACTATTGGTGCTATTTCCGCCGAGAAGCCGGAGGTAGTGATTTGATTAATCACATCCCTCTGTCAGCTTGGCTACGGCATTAATCCAAGGTGCTGATTTGATCCTTGGAGATTTCAAAAATGTGTTGTTGTGTTGAAGACTTGAAACGGTTTATTGTGTTGCCACCATGTTGCTTACGACAGAGGTGTTGCCACAATCGTTGTTATCATCATTTTCGATTGCAAAATTATCATTTTATATAATGTATAAGGTGGAAAAAAAATTTTTTAGTGGAGAAAAAATGTCGAATGTCCGAAATTTGTTATTTTTTGTAACATGTCTGACTGATTATTGAACCTTTTTACTTAATATTTCTCAATTAAAATGTTGTTTTGCAGAAAAAATGTGTATCTTTGCAAAATCAAAGGTACATTTTGTTATGAAAGAATGAAAATTCATCATTTCGTGTGTTCCTTGAATAATAATTAAACTAAAAACAAATCAAAGAAGCAAGGTACGGCAACGTGCTCTTGCAGGCAATTTTATTAATTATCAGTAGTAATATGGAACAAGTGTTTAGCTATATCATTAGCTTAGGTGCCAGCGTGATGATGCCTATCATCTTCACGGTAATCGGTCTGTGCATCGGAATGAAATTTGGCAAGGCCCTGAAGTCTGGTCTCTTTGTAGGTGTCGGCTTTGTGGGCTTGGGTGTCGTAACTGCATTGCTTACTAAAAACTTTGATGATCCCCTGAAGATGATTTCAGACATTTATCATCTGCAACTCAATGTCTTCGATATGGGATGGCCTGCAGCTGCGGCTGTGGCTTACAATACAGCGGTGGGAGCCTTGATTATCCCCATCTGCTTGGGTGTCAACTTTCTGATGCTTATCACCAAGACCACCCGTACCGTGAACATCGATCTTTGGAACTATTGGCACTTCGCCTTTATCGGTGCTGTGGCTTACTTCGTAATGGGCGAAAGCCTGATGTGGGGCTATTTCGCTGCTATCGTGTGCTATATCATCACATTGATATGTGCCGACCTCACCGCTGAGAAGTTCCAGAAATACTACGACCTGGACGGTATTTCCATTCCACAGCCTTTCTGCCAGAGTTTCATGCCTTTCGCTATTGGTCTGAACAAACTCTTGGACATGATTCCAGGTTTCTCCAAGTTGGATATTGATGCCGAAGGACTGAAGAAGAAGTTTGGTGTACTGGGCGAGCCATTGGTGCTCGGAGTCATCGTAGGCGCCTTGATAGGATGGGCAGCCCAGCTTGATATCAAGAAGATATTGTTCCTCGGTGTCACCATGGGAGCTGTGATGGAGTTGATTCCCCGTATCACCTCTTTATTTATAGACGGACTGAAACCTATCTCGGAGAAGACTCAGGAGTTGGTAAAGAAGAAGTTCAATGGCAAGAAGGTACACATCGGTATGAGTCCTGCCCTTGTCATCGGTCATCCTACCACATTGGTGGTGTCTGTGATTCTGATACCCGTCATCCTTGCCATCGCCGTATTCCTGCCAGGCAACGAGTTCTTGCCATTGGCTTCGTTGGCAGGTATGTTCTATCTCTTCCCACTCATCTTGCCTTTCACCAAAGGTAACGTGGTGAAGACTCTTATCATCGGTTTGATAGCTCTTATCATCGGACTTTATTTCGTTACCGATATGGCACCCGACTTCACGATGGCTGCCGATCAGGTGTATAAAGCCACAGGCGATAATGCCGCCCATATCCCTGACGGATTCTCGGGAGGCGCACTCGACTTTGCCTCATCCCTCTTAGGCTGGTTGATTTACCGTGGTGTCAAGTTGCAGTATGTCGGTATGGCCTTACTCTCTGTCATTACTATTGTCTTGATGGTGGTCAACAACCGCAGAATCGTGAAAGAAGAGCGAAAAATGAAGAATAAAAAACAACAATAAAAATGAAGAAAACAATCTTATCTTTAGCAATGTTGCTCCTTGCCAGTGCGGGTTTTGCACAGTGCGGCAAGAATGCAGGTTATGAGGTAAAGGCAGAGAATGCCTATACCAACTACAATGTGCGTTATGCCAGCAATCCTCGTGACGCAAAGAATTATGACACCAAGCGTCTTCGTGGTGAGTTCGCCATCGAAAAGGTGATGGTTCCAGGTCAGGTGAACTGGACTTACACCATGTTCGACCGTTTCCTTATCGGTGGAGCCGTTCCTACAGCTACACCATTGAAGCTCACATCCATCGCACCTCTCTATACAGAGAAGCCCAATGACCAAAAGAATCTTCTCGACAACAGAGAACTGGGTATCATCAATGTAGGAGGCGAGGGCATAGTAACCGTAGACGGCAAGAACTATACCTTAGGTTTCCAGGAAGCACTCTATGTAGGCCGTGGTGCCAAGGATATCACCGTTGCCAGCAAGGATGCTGCCAAGCCAGCCCATTTCTATATGAACAGTGCTACAGCCCATAAGTCTTATCCCACCAAGAAGGTAACGCTCAAGGAGGCTAACAATATCAAGGCAGGAAGTCTGAAGGAGAGCAACGACCGCGTGATCCATCAGTTGATTATCGATGGCGTGGCAGGTGTTCGCACATGTCAGTTGCAGATGGGTGTAACAGAGTTGAAGGAGGGTTCTGTATGGAACACCATGCCAGCCCACACACATCTTCGTCGTATGGAGACCTATTTCTATTATAATGTCCCCGAGGGACAGAAGATTCTCCACGTAATGGGTGAACCACAGGAGACACGTCCTATCTGGTTGAACAACGAGCAGGCTGTGATTGCTCCAGAGTGGTCTATCCACTGTGCAGCAGGTACCAGCAACTATACCTTTATCTGGGGTATGGCAGGCGAGAACCTCATCTATAACGATATGCAGGTAGTGAAAATTCCGGAATTGAAATAAATAACATTAAGACTTAAAAACTATATCAATGAATGCAATTCAAACAAGTAAAATGTCCAACTTCCGTTGGGTGATCTGTGCGTTGCTCTTCATCGCAACCACCGTCAATTATATGGACCGTCAGGTCCTTTCATTGACATGGAAAGACTTTATCGCACCAGAGTTCCACTGGACCGACGATCACTATGGTACTATTACCGGTCTTTTCTCTATCTTCTATGCCGTAGCTAACCTCTTTGCAGGTAAGTTTGTAGACTGGATGGGCACTAAGAAGGGTTATCTCATCGCCATCTTTGTATGGTCAACAGGTGCTGTGATGCACGCCGGCTGTGGATGGGTAGCCATGCAGATTGAGGGTTATGACTCTATCGAGGCACTTCGCCTGGTACAGGCAGGCAGTGATGCAGCAGTAGCCATTGCCACCATCAGCGTGTGGTTGTTCCTCTCTTGCCGTCTGATCCTTGCCGTGGGTGAGGCAGGCAACTTCCCTGCAGCCATCAAGGTGACAGCAGAGTATTTCCCAAAGAAAGACCGTGCTTTCTCCACAGCCATCTTCAACAGCGGTGCCTCGGTAGGTGCTTTGGCAGCTCCAGCCACTATCCCATTGCTGGCTCGCAGCATGGGTTGGGAGTGGGCATTCATCATCATCGGTGTGCTCGGTTATGTATGGATGGGTCTCTGGCTATGGCTCTACGAGAAACCATCAAAGAGCAAGCATGTCAACAAGGCAGAGCTTACCTATATCGAGCAGGATGAGGAAGCTGAGCAGGCTGCTCCTGCTGCTGCAGAGCAGACAGAGGAAACCGAGGAGAAGACTATCGGCTTCATGAAGTGCTTTACCTTCCGTCAGACATGGTCATTCATTGTCGGTAAGTTTATGACCGATGGTGTATGGTGGTTCTTCCTGTTCTGGGCTCCAGCTTATTTCTCTGACCAGTATGGTTATTCTTCAGACTCTGGCATGGGTATCGCCCTCATCTTTACTCTTTATGCTATCGTAACAGTACTGAGTATCGGTGGTGGTTATCTACCAACCTACTTCGTAGACAAGAAGGGAATGAATCCATATATCGGCCGTATGCGTGCGATGTTGATCTTTGCTTGCTTCCCATTGCTCGGTTTGATAGCCCAGCCTATGGGTGAGTACAGCGCATGGTGGCCAGCTGTCATCATCGGTCTTCTCGGTGCAGGTCATCAGGCATGGTCTGCCAACCTGTATTCTACTATTGGTGATATGTTCCCTAAGAGTACTGTAGCAACCATTACAGGTATTGGCGCTATGGCAGGTGGTATCGGTTCCTTCCTTATCAACAAGGGTTCCGGTATGCTCTTCACCTATGCCGAGGGCCAGGGTTCTGCTTTCAGCTTCATGGGCTTCGATGGCAAGCCAGGTGCCTACATGATTGTGTTCTGCATCTGTAGTGTGGCTTACCTCGTAGGATGGTGCATCATGAAGGCTTTGGTTCCTAAGTACAAGCCTATCGTAGTGGAGTAATGACTCAACTTTCGCACATGCGAAACTTCAATAAAAAAAGAAGCGCATCAGCAAAATAAATGCTGATACGCTTCTTTTTATTTTCTCTTTTGGGAGCCTTTTCCCTTTTTCCCTTTTTCCTTTTTCCCCTTTTACTTTTTTACCTTTTTACCTTTAAATAAATCCCTGCTTTCTGAGCGCCTCCATGAATCCGGTGCTCATGGCTTCGCAGTCCTTCTTGGTATATCGAATGTCGGTAAATACCTGTGCCAAAGTCTCTACCTGGTTGGTGCGAACAAACTCCTTGTTCTCTTCGAGTGCTTCTTTCTCGGCATAGAAGTCATCAATCTTCTCGGGGGTATAGTCGTCGAAGGCTTCGCTGTGTACGATGGAACGCAGTGGCAGACGGTCGGTCTGTGCAGGCTTTTCGTCGGGCCATCCAACGGTAAGGGTGGCAACAGGCATGACGAGTTGGGGCAGATGTAATGTGTCGATAATCATCTGTGGCATGTAGACCGTAGTGCCCAAGAAGCAGGTACCTAAGCCTGCCGCTTCTGCCAGGACTGTGAATGTCTGGGTGAAGAGCAGGGCATCGGTGGCGGCATTCATGAACGACAGGATGTTGTCGTAACCAGGATGAGCCTTGCGATGATTTGCCCATGCTGTAGTGCGGCGATAGTCGGCGCAGATGGTCAGTACAACTGGTGCTTGTGTTACCATAGGCTGGTTGAAATGGGCAGGCGCCAAGGCCTTCTTGCCTTCCTCGCTACGGGTTACCACAACGCTGTATAGCTGGAGGTTGCCCATGGTAGGAGTGCGCTCAGCTTCCTGCAGCAGGCTGTTGAGCAACTCTTCTGATATCTCGCGGTCGGCATATTTGCGAATGGATGTTCTGTTTTTTATTGATTCCATAAATTCCTATATATATAATAATGTGTAAATTCTCTTACTGTCACATTGATGACAGCAGATCAATGCGTCATCGTTCGACTATGTTCATGCAAAGTTACACATTCTTTCTTGATTTCGGTGTATTCTTTTTCCTTTTTGTTTCATTTGTGCTGCAAAAAGTTGCATAGTTGGGAAATAAAAGTTAAATTTGCATCCAAATTTAGTAGAATATTCATAGAACATACTGCGTAAATGGAGAATATAGATCATATATCATTCGAACAGGCTTCGGCTGAGCTGTTGGAGAAAGTGCACCATACCCTTTCGGCTTTCCGGCAGCGTTTTGAAGGCGAGGATGTAGATTTCGCCAAGCTGCATCGTGAATTGGTGAAGCGGGTGAATGATGAGCTGGACGTACAGCCTTGCCATCCCGAGGTGGTGGAAGTGCGGCCCAAGGTGTTGGACTGTGATGTGGTGAGATTTCAGAACAATAAAGACAAGTGGGTGGCGCTTATCGGCTTGCTCGATGGTCATCCTTATGAAATATTTACAGGTCTGCTCGACGACGAGGAAGGCATCATGCTGCCCAAGTCGGTGATGAAAGGCCGAATCGTGAAGGAGGTGAACAACGATGGCACCAAGCGTTACGACTTCCAGTTTTTCAACAAGCGAGGATACAAGATGACCATTGAGGGACTCAGTGAGCGCTTCAATCCTGAATACTGGAACTATGCCAAGCTGATATCGGGCGTGCTCAGATACCGCATGCCTATAGAGCATGTCATCAAGTTGGTGAGTCAGCTGCAGTTGACCTCCGAGAGTATCAATACCTGGAAGGTGGGCGTGGAGCGTGCGCTGAAGAAGTATGTATGCGAGGAGACTCAACAGTCGGAGAAGGAGGATGAGCATGAAGGTAAAGAATAGCCGCATCTTCCTGCGCAATGTCAGGTTTCATGCCTATCATGGAGTGCTGGAACAGGAGCGCAGCGTGGGCAATGACTATGTGGTGAACATCGTGGCAGACTGCGATTTCACCCATGCCCTGCAGACCGATGAGTTGCAGGACACGGTGAGCTATGCCGACATCTACACCCTGCTGAAGGAGGAGATGGCTGTGCCCAGCAAGTTGCTGGAACATGTGGCAGGAAGAATAGGGGAGCGCCTCTTTGCCGAGTTTCCTGCTATACAGAGTCTCGACATCAGTATCATGAAGGTGAATCCGCCCTTTGGTGCCGATTGCGACGGAGCAGGAATAGAAGTACACTTAATGAATTATAAAACTTTGTGCTAAATTTAGGTTTTCTGATTGGAAATGCTTAATTTTGCACCATCATAAGCAAATATATGTTTAGCAAGAATATATTATCCTTGGTGGCCATGTGGCTTTTGTTGGTCTTGAATGCGTTCTCGGCCAACAAACGTTTTACGCTCGTTATCGATGCTGGTCACGGAGGACATGATGCGGGAGCCTTGGGAACCATCTCGAAGGAAAAGGACATCAACCTGTCGGTGGCGCTGGCTTTCGGACGATACGTGGAGCGCAACCAGCCAGATGTCAGGGTGGTGTACACCCGTAAGACGGATGTGTTCATACCCCTGAAGGAAAGAGCCAATATCGCCAACAGGGCGAATGCCGACCTCTTCATATCGGTACATACCAATGCCTTGCCTGCGGGCAAGATAGCACGAGGATTCGAGACCTATACCTTAGGTATGCACAGGGCCAAGGACAACCTCGATGTGGCTATGCGAGAGAACTCGGTTATCTCGATGGAGAAAGGCTATCAGCAAACCTATCAGGGATTCGACCCCAGGTCGTCGGAGAGCTATATCATCTTCGAGTTCATACAGGGAAAGAATATGGAACGAAGCGTGGAACTGGCGCGAATGATTCAAAAGAGTGTATGCACTGGTGCTAACCGACCCAATAAGGGAGTACACCAGGCGGGATTCTTGGTGCTGCGCGAAACATCTATGCCAGGCTGTCTAATAGAGTTGGGCTTCATCACCACACCCGATGAGGAGCAACTCCTCAACTCGACTAACCGTGTGGACGACATAGCACGTGGCATCTATCAGGCTTTTGCCCAGTATAAGGACAGATACGACAAGGGCGTGTCGGTACCTTACCGTCCTACGGATGACGACAAGGCAGAGGTGCCTACCATCGTACCTTCAGACTATAAGGAAGAAAAGGCACCGGCAGTGGCAAAGCCAGCTACTCGATTAATCCGTGCTGCCCAACCCCGTACGGCATCCGTGAGAAAGGTGGAGGAGCAGGAGCATAAGCAGAACCAAAAAAAAGTGGTCAAAGCTCAGAACCAGACGAAGGATGCCCCCGTGTTCAAGGTGCAGATTCTGGCAAGCAGCAGGGTGCTGCGGACAGGAGACAGCCATCTGAAGGGTGAGACCGAATATGATTCCTATCAGGAGAACGGCATGGTGAAATACACTATGGGAGCCTCGACCAACTATAATGAGATATACCGACTGCGCAAATCGCTGCTCGAAAAGTTCCCAGAGGCTTTCATTATCGCCTTCAAAAACGGACAGAAGTATGATGTAGGTCAGGCAATAAGAGAGTATAAACAGAACAAGAACAAATAAGAAATGAAAATGAGCAAGGAAATAAAGATAGCTCTTGTGGCTGTCGTGGGCATATTGATTATGTACTTCGGAATCAACTTTCTGAAGGGCATCAACCTTTTCTCGTCACACAACTACTATTACATTACCTTTAACGACATTCAGGGATTGGGAGCCTCTACTCCTATCTACGCCGATGGTTACAAGGTGGGAACAGTAGACGCGATAGAATTTGACTATGGTCAAGAAGGACCTATCAAGGTGAAGGCTGATATCGACAAGGCTTTGCGTATACCTGCCGGCAGTAAGGCAGAGATAGAGAAGGACCTCATGGGCAACCTGCAGGTGAATCTGCTCCTGGCCACCAATCCCCGTGAACGCATAGAGCCGGGAGGCATCATCCCCGGTGCTGTGAATGCAGGAGCCATGGGAAAGGTGGCAGATATGGTGCCTGCCATCGAGAAGATGCTACCCAAACTCGATTCTATACTGGGTAGCCTTAATGCTCTCCTTGCTGACCCTGCCCTGGCAGCATCACTGCACAATGTACAGACCATCACATCCAACCTCACCGTGTCTACCCGTGAGCTGAACACCCTGATGACAGGTCTCAACAAGCAGGTGCCTGGTATGATCAACCGTGCCAATGGTGTACTCGACAATACCAACAAGCTGACTGCCAACCTGGCCGGTCTCGATGTGCAGGGTACACTCGACAGGGTGAACCGTACCTTGGCAAATGCAGAGGAATTCACCAACAAACTGAATAGTGACAAGGGAACACTCGGACTGTTGATGAACGATCCGCAGCTGTATCATAATCTCAATGCCACCATGCGCGATGCCGACTCGCTGGTTGTCAACCTGAGACAGCATCCTAAGCGCTATGTACATTTTTCAATCTTTGGCAAGAAAGATAAATAAAGATTTGTGTATTTGCTATTTATTTTATAACTTTGCAGACAGGTTCGCTTTGTTTGGAGCTGCCTGTAAAGTAAAAATAAATAGTAAATATATCATATAGAGAATGTTAGCAAGTCCAAAACCACTCTGGGATAATTGTCTCGCCGTTATTCGCGATGCAGTGAAGCCCGACCAATACAAGACTTGGTTTGAGCCCATCGTCTTCGAGTCGTACAAACCGGCTACGAAGACTTTGTTGCTTAGGGTGCCCAGTACCTTCTTCTATGAGTATCTGGAGGCTAACTATGTGGACTTGCTGAGCAAGGTGCTGCAGCGTAACTTCGGTGAGGGAGTAAGATTGACTTACCGTGTCGTTGCCGACTTGGAACACAAGAAGACGATAGTCCTCGAAGCCGATCCTAATGATGTGGATGTGGCTGAGCAGAGACGTATACAGGCCGAACAGCCTAAAGTGCAGCAGCCCGAAGACATCGATACGCAGCTTGATCCTAAGCTCACGTTCAACAACTATGTGGAGGGTGCCAGCAACAAGTTGCCACGTTCGGTAGGCTATTCTATTGCCGAACATCCCAATACCACTCAGTTTAACCCCATGTTTATCTATGGTCCGTCAGGTAGTGGCAAGACGCATCTTGTCAATGCCATCGGTGTGCTGACCAAGAAGACTTATCCCAAGAAGAGAGTGCTGTATGTCAGCGCACGCCTCTTCCAGAACCAGTATATAGAGGCGGTGCTTCACAACTCCACCAACGATTTCATCAACTTCTATCAGACAATAGACATGCTGATAGTGGATGATATTCAGGAGTGGGCAGGAAAGACCAAGACCCTTAATACCTTCTTTCATATCTTCAACAGCCTCTTTCGTAATGGAAAGAGAATCATATTGGCGAGCGACCGTCCTCCGGTAGACCTGAAGGATATGCCCGACCGACTGCTTACCCGATTCTCTTGTGGACTGGTGGCTGAGCTGGAGAAGCCGAATGTGCAACTCTGCGTGGACATCCTGGCAAGCAAGATACGAAGAGATGGGCTGCAGATTCCTGCCGATGTGGTGGCTTTCATTTCACAGACTTGTAATGGAAGTGTGCGTGATCTGGAGGGAGCTATCAATGGACTTCTGGCTTACAGTATCGTATATAACAGCAATATCGATATCCGACTGGCAGAGCGTGTCATCAAGCGGGCTGTGAAGATTGACGACCATCCGCTCACAATGGATGATATTATAGATAAAGTATGTCATCATTTCAATGTCACTCCTACAGCCATTCACAGCAAGAGCCGTAAGCGTGAGTTTGTGGTGGCAAGACAGGTAACGATGTTCTTGGCTGCCAAGCATACCAAAATGCCCGCTTCGCGTATAGGAAAGCTCGTGGGCAACAGAGATCACAGTACGGTGATTCACAGTTGCACAAAGGTAGAGCAAAGACTGAAGCTGGATGCCGACTTCAGAGATGAACTGACCAGCATAGAAAACTCATTGAAGCTGAAAAACAACGAATAGTTAGTTTTTCAGCTTCAATGTTTTATAGAACTTTCGTAAGTAAGTTCAGAGGTTATAGTAGTTATTTATTGTTTTATCATCTTCTTCCACTTGAAATAGCCTGCTACGGCAATGATGACATACAGTCCGTAGAGACCAGCCTTGAAGGGTATGCCTTTTACGATATACAGGTAGCAGCATACTACATCGACGATGATCCAGAAGAACCATTGCTCGATGTACTTGCGTGCCAAGGCCCATAGACCAACAAAGCTTAGGGCATTGGTGAAACCATCAAGGAGAGGCACTGTGGAGTTGGTGTAGGTCACCAATATATAATAGGTGAGTCCCCATGCCACAAGGAAAAAGACGATGGCTGGAAGATAGAGCGACTTGCGCATACGGGTAATTGGCAGTTCTTCTTCTGCCTTTTGGTTGTGCTTCTTGCCAAACTTCCATACGGCATATCCGTAGACTGCAGCCACGGTATAGTAAGCAGCCATACCGGCATCGCCATAAAGACCATGACCCCAGTAAAGCCAGATGTCAAGGGCTGGCATCACAATTCCTATCAGCCAGAGATAAATGCTGGCACGGTACTCCAACAGGATGTAAACCAGTCCGAGTACCGTGGTGATGATGTCTAAACCATGTGATGTGATGAAATCCATCATGATGTTTTAGTCGTTTTGTCGATGATTAGAAATTGATAGAGAGATGAGCCATGCAGTTGAATGGTGCTGATGGAGCAAAACCTGCTGCACCATAGTCGCGGCTACCCCATAAGTTGACTGCAATTACCTTGCCGTCTACCATACGATATGTTGGTGCTGCCCAACCATTGTTGTCGTACTTCGTATCGAAGATGTTGTAGAGTGTCACACCGATGGTGGCATCCTTCAAGCCGATCTTCTTCAAAGAGAAGTGGTAGCTCAGGTCAATGTTGGTGGTGAAGTGCTTCTTCAATAACAGGGTCTCGTAGCAAGTGTTGCCTTTTGCCTCGTAGGTGTCTGGGTCTACATTGTCGTTGCACTCCATGGTCTTGAAACCTGTGTTGGTCAAGTACTGGTCGCTGACATACTGGCTCTGGATGGCAGCCTTGAAACCTGCGTACTGGAAGGTGAAGATGTTGTTGAAGATGAAGTCTGGAGAGAAACTCAGTGGCGTCTCGCCTAAGTTGACGTTGGTCTCGCCATCTTCGAGAGTTACCATCATGTCCTTAGCACGATTCTTTGACCAGGTGGCATTGGCATCCCACTGGAACCAACTTACTGGCTTCCATGCAGCCTCCAACTCTACACCCATTCGGTAGGTTTTCTCAAGATTGCGTGTTACAGCCTCGCCGATGCTGTTGAGCTCACCTGTCAGCACAAACTGGTTCTTGTAGTTCATATAGTAGAAGTTGGCACCAGCTGAGAACTTGCTGCTCTGGTACTTATAACCCAGCTCCAAGTCGTTGAGACGCTCGGCCTTAGGCTTCTCTGAACCTGCATTCCAGGCCTCGTAGTTATTTCTTACTGGTTCCTTGTGTGCGATGGCGTAAGAGATGTACACCTTGTTGTTGGCGTTGATATCGTAGTTGAATCCAAACTTAGGATTGAAGAAATCGTACTTCTCGTTAATGATATAGTCGCCAGTGAAGCTGTTGCCAATGAACCAGTCGCTTGGGTCTTGCATCTTTACATTTACATGGCGATACTGCAAGTCGAGGAAGGCGCTGAGACCCTTGACAAACTCGTAGCTTGCCTTGCCATAGATGTTGAAGTCGGTCTTCTTGGCATTGTTGCGATAGTACTCAAAGTTATTGTCACGAGCGATGTCACCGTTTACCTTGTGCCAAAGCACATTTCCCCAGTGGTCGCCGTCATACTTGTTCCAACCGCCACCAAAGTTAGCGGTGAGATTCTTCTGGTTGTCGTAGTTGACAGAGGCGATGGCACCATAGAAGTCGTTGCCCATCTGCTTGCGACGGATGAGGTCACTCTTCAATTCTGTGGTGTTCAGACCATACTCGGCATAGTCTTTATGGTACTTGTATTCCTCGTAGTAACCATCGCCACGGGTGTAGTGGAGCGCTGCATTGAGGTTCCAGAGATTGGTGAGTCGCTGGTTCCAGATGAGCTGATAGTTCTGAGAGTGATAGTTATCAGTTTGGTTGTCATAGTAAGCGCGGTTTCCGTTTACATCTGTGTACTCGCCACAAGAGTTGTAGCGACGGCCATAAAGGCTCTGCTCATACTTGGATGTGTAGTTCCATGCATGGTAAGTTTCCTCCTGACCATTGAAGGTGATGAACTTCACCATGGTGTTGTCGCTGAAGTAGCCTGCCTGGAGAAAATAGCTGTTCAACTTGGCTGAAGCACGATCGAGATAACCCTTGCTGCCGATGTTGGACAGTCGTCCCTGCAAACCCCAGTGGCCGTTGATAAGACCTGTGCTGAAGCGAACAGTCTCCTTGTGAGAGTAATAGCTGCCGCCTGATACGTCAAGACCAACGTATGGCTTGGCACCAATATTGTCTGTCAGCATGTTGACAGTAGCTCCGAAGGCACCTGCGCCATTGGTAGAGGTTCCTACACCACGCTGAATCTGTATGCTCTGTGTGCTGGAAGCGAAATCGCTGAAGTTGACCCAGAAGAGTGAACTGCTCTCGGCATCATTCATAGGGATTCCGTTGGCTGTGATGTTTACGCGGCTTGGGTCTGTGCCACGTACTCGAAGCGTGGTATAGCCGATTCCGTTACCTGCATCCGAGGTAAGAGTGATAGAAGGAGTGAGTGCCAACAGGTAAGGAATGTCCTTGCCATAATTGACAGCCTGAATATCGTTTTTGCTGACATTGGTGAAAGCCAAAGGTGCTTTCTTGCTTGCACGTGTCGAAATAACCTGGACCTCCTGCAGCTGTCTTGCCTTCAGAGTGTCGATGCGTTCTCCTGCTTTGTTTTTTGCAGCACCGGCTGTAGTCGCTACGCCGAAGATGAAGGCTGCAAAAAGCAACAAATCTTTTTTCATTTCCTTTTATTATATATAATGTGAAAAATATAAAGAGGTGTGTGGATATAGAACACAGGCAAGCCATGAGGCTTGCGCCTGCCATCGGTTTTTCTCATTTTCCCTACGCCAGCATTGCCTGGACAGGTTCGATGGGTCTGATCTCAGCATCCGCAACTGCGGTAGCACCCCTTAGTTAGCATTTTGCTAATCGGGTGCAAAGTTACAACAAAAGATATATACTGCAAAATTAATCGAATGTTTATTTTGTTTTTGTTTAAGGCTTCTTCTTTTTATTGGACTGGAAATAAGGTTTATGGAATTTTGATAAGAACAAGAAGAAGATTTTTTTGTAGATTTGTTATGTAGTTCGCATTTTTTTTTATATTTTTGCAGCATATCTTTAACCTAAACAATATATGAAGCATAAGAGGAAATTTATATGTAGAATGATTTGTGCCCTGGCGCTGTCGGCTCCTTTGGCAGTAAAGGCTCAGAGCGAACAGTCTTTCGTGTTGGACACATTGCATCTGCCGGGAACAATGAATGTTGTTGAGCCGGAACTGCTCAAAAAGGGTGTGGTCAATAATGCACTCGATGCCTTGAACGGACAGACGGCAGGTGTGAACGTGACAAGCAATGGACTTGACCGAATGGCCATGCTCAACTCAGTGCGTGTGCGTGGCACCACGTCTATCATGGGCGGCAACGATCCGCTGGTTATTATCGATGGGGTGACATCGGATGTGGCTACGCTTGCTACTATTTATCCTGCTGATATTGAAAGTTTTACGGTGTTGAAGAATGCCAGTGAAACGGCTCTTTATGGATCGCGTGGAGCCTCGGGCGTCATACAGGTCAAGACCAAGAAAGGAACGGGTAGGGGATTTCAGATCTCTTACGAGGGGAACTACGGACTTGAGGCCATGTGCAAGAGTATGGAGATGCTCAATGCTGCAGAATACATTGCTGCTGCGCAAAAATTAGGACTCGAGTATAACGATAAAGGCTACAATACCAATTTTCGTAAGGCAATTACCCGTACCGGACAGGTGCAAAACCATTATCTGGCTTTCAGCGGCGGTACTCCGCACAGCAACTATCGGGCTTCTTTTGGCTATATAGACCACAATACCATCATCCGAAGCAAGGGGTATCGCAACTTGGTGGCAAAGATTGATGTTACACAGAAAGCCTTCGGTGACAGGCTCACGGGCGACTTCGGCGTGTTTGGATCTTCATTCAAGAACAACGATATCTTCGATAACCAGATGCTCTTTTATTCGGCTGATGCCATGAATCCCACCTATCCATATGACAGAGTGAATGGCAGCTGGCTGAAGAATGGATCTGCTTCGCAGATCAATCCTCCCGGAGCTTTGTTGGCTGAGCGGAATGACACAAAGAACATGAATTTCAATGCTCATCTGAAACTGAGCTATGACATCTCGAAAGACTTGAGCGTTTCTGGTTTTGGGGCTTACAGCTATGCTTCTAACGAGAACGACCAGTTTTGTCCTACATGGGTCTGGGCTCAGGGCAATCTGTATCGCGGTGAGTTCAAGAGTGAGGAATGGCTTGCCAATGTGCAGGCAAACTATCAGCATGTATGGGGAATACACGACCTGAAGGCTATGGCGGGAGCGGAGTATCAGAAAGATGTGCGCTCGGGATTCTGGACTTCAGCCAAGGGCATTACCAATAACGATATGGGCTATCATAATATAGGTGTTGCTGCATCACGACCTTTTGGTGGTACCGACAGCAACTATGAAGACCCGTCGCTGGCCTCGGTGATGGCTGGAGCCGACTATACTCTGTTAGGCAGATATGCCGTATCGGTATCGGTTCGTGGTGATGGCTCCTCAATGGTAGGCGATGATCATACTTGGGGCTTTTTCCCATCGCTGTCTATGTCGTGGGACATGAAACGCGAGAAGTGGTTGCGCCATATAGATGATATCACGATGCTGAAACTTCGTACGGGTTATGGACGTTCGGGAAATCTTGGAGGAATTTCTTCTTATACCACGATGAATACGGTGCGGCAGAATGGTGTCGTATCAGTAAATAGTTCGCCTACGGTGACGATGGGCATGATAAGAAACAATAATCCAAACTTGAAGTGGGAGACTCGTTCCACCTGGAACATTGGCGCCGACGTGGGATTGTGGAACAATCGGCTGGTCATGACGGCAGAATATTATTACTCCAAAACGACTGATATGCTTTATGCCTACGATGTGCCGGTTCCGCCATTCGCCTACGACAAATTGCTGGCGAATATAGGCTCGATGAGCAACCAAGGGCTTGAAATCGGTTTCTCGGTTACTCCTGTGCAGAAGAAGGATATGGAACTTAATATCAATATGAACCTGGCGTGGCAGAAGAACAAACTCTTGTCGCTCAGTGGCGAGTATGAAGGCATGCAGATGTCGGCAGCCGATGTGACGGCTATGGGAGGCTTGTCGGGAGCTGGGCAGCATGGAGGTTACAACAATGTGGTTTATCAGATTGTAGGTCAGCCGCTGGGAGTCTTCTATCTGCCTCATTGCAAGGGATTGGTAGAGGATGGAAACGGACATTATCGCTATGATATTGAAGATCTGGACAGGAATGGAACGGTGGACCTGAGTGATGGTGGCGACCGGTATATAGCTGGTCAGGCTACACCTAAGGTCACACTGGGTTCGAATGTCAGTTTCAGATATCGCGACTGGTATCTCTCCTTGCAGATGAATGGTGCCTTCGGACATAAGATATTCAATGGTACGGGATTGGCTTACAACAATATGTCGAGTTTCCCAGACTATAATGTGCTGAAGGGTGCACCCGAGAAAAATATTGTAGACCAGAATGTCTCTGACTATTGGCTGGAGAATGGTGATTATCTGAATATCGAATATCTCACCGTGGGATATGACGTGCCCATAAAAAAGGGAGTGGTAAAATCGCTGCGCCTTTCGATGAGTGTCAATAACCTGGCGACGATAACAGGTTACAGTGGGTTGACACCGATGATTAACAGTTATGTGGTCAACAGTACGATGGGTATTGATGATAAGAGGACTTATCCCGTTTATCGCACTTACTCTATGGGTTTGAGCATTCAATTCTAAAAACATCTTGCAGATATGAAACACTATACCTTATTATATATAGCATGGGCAGCGATGTGTCTTACCTCCTGTCTTGACGAACATCCTAAAGACCAACTTGGCGAAGATGCCATCTATGGGTCGGCTTCTGAAATATATACCAATGCGGTGGCTTCGCTCTACAACTATATAGGAAGCGCCAATGAGAGTGAGGGAATACAAGGCACGTGCCGAGGTATTTATGATTATAATACTCTCACCACCGATGAGGCGATCATTCCAATTCGAGGTGGCGACTGGTATGATGGAGGATTATGGAACGCCATGTATCAGCATCGATGGACTGCTGACGATCAGTCGCTCTACGATACATGGAAATTTCTGTATAAGGTCATCGTGCTGGCTAACAAGTCCTTGGATGTGATCAATGAAAAGAAAGACTTGCTCTCTGTTCAGCAACAGCAGGAATATGGGGCAGAAGTGAAGGCTGTGAGGGCCTTGTTCTATTACTATGCCATGGATATGTTCGGGCGGATTCCATTGATTCTTTCTTCTTCCGAACAGGCTTCGTCAGGTGTGGATTGGGGACAGGTGCCGCGCAGTACAGTCTTCCGTTTTGTCTTTAACGAGTTGCAGCAGGCTTCGCCTTTTCTCCCTGACGAACATAGCAACAAAGAGGGGAATTTCTATGGGCGTATCACACAGCCTGTAGCAAACTTCTTGTTGGCTAAGTTGGCGTTGAATGCTGAAATCTATACCTATGACGACTGGACGTCCGGTTATCAGAACCGGCCTCGAGGAAAGGATATTGTCCTGAACGTTCCTGTAGAGAACCATAACGCAGATGATGCTGCCGGAAGATTGGCAGACAAGCCTGTCGTCAATGGAAACTACCAACTGAATGCCTGGGAAACCTGTATCTACTATTGTGATAAATTGGCAGAGGAGGGTTATATGTTGGAGGATGATTATGCTGTCAATTTCTCTACTCACAATGAAAACTCTCGTGAGAATATCTTTACGATTCCTATGGATAAGAACGTGTATGTCAATCAGTTCCATTATCTCTTCCGCTCTTATCATTATGCGCATGGCGGGCTCTTTGGATGGGGCAGTGAGAATGGTACTTGTGCTACGGTTTCCACGATGAGGACAAACCATTATGGTGAGGCAGATGAGGATGCACGATGCAAGGTCAATTTCGTGGCTGGTATGGTGAAGGTTGATGGAAAGAATGTTCTGATGGATAATGGTAAAGTCCTTGAATATCAACCTCTTGAGGTGAAACAAAATCTTACTAACAGCCCTTATGTCAAGACTGCGGGCGCCAGAATGGCTAAGTATGAGGTGGACCGAACTGCTTATATGGACGGTAGACTGATAAGCAACGATATAGTGCTTTTCCGTTATGCTGATGCTCTCTTGATGAAAGCTGAGGCTAAAGTGCGCAATGGAGAGGATGGTAGTGCTGAACTCGATGCTGTGCGCTTGCGTGTAGGAATGCCTGTCTGTGAGGCTTCACTCGAGAATATCTTGCGCGAACGTTTGCTCGAACTTGTTTGGGAAGGTTGGAGGCGTCAAGACTTGATTCGCTTCGGCCTCTTCACTGGGGCTTATGATCTACGAGAACCATTGCCAAACGAACAGTCAGGCTACACGACGGTGTTCCCCATTCCGCAAAAGTGTATCAATCTGAATAAAAAACTCATTCAGAATAAGGGGTACGAAAAATAGAGGAATATAAGAAGACTTTGGTCATAATAGACGACCGGCGTTGGTCATAATAGACGACCGAGTTCGGTCTTAATAGATGACTGGGGTAGGTCGTAATAGTTGAGGCAAGTCTTTGCCTTGCGGATTTTGTTTGACAGGAAGTCTCATTATCTCGCAATACAATCAGAAAAAGGCAGCAATAAAATCCGGAAAACAGTGGCAGGAAAGCTTCTGTATATTTATTCGCCAGCAAGTTGTGCTTAACTGTGAAAAAATAATTTTCCAGGTGGGAAAAAATATTTTTCCAGTTGGGGCGATATAAATTTGCAGTTGGGATCTCGTTTTTCGGAAATTACTGCATGAATATACTGCATGAATATGCGTTGTAAGTCTTCGGCAGGTTTCGGAAAGTCAGAATGTAAGGCTTTGTTTATTGAAAACATCATGTTTTCCTTCGCCTGTGCGCCCGCACACGCGCAGCCCGCGCTCCCGTGTGTATAATATAATGAGAGTGGGGCAGGAAAGTCTCTTATTCCTCACTCTAACTGTTAAATAACTGTTAATTTTCAAACTTTTTCGTCGAAACTCTTGCGTGTTTGGAAAATAGTTTGTACTTTTGCACTCGCTTTTGAGAAATACACTTCTCCCAAGCAATTAAAGAAAGAGTTCTTTGAAAGATTTCACATAAACAGACAAGTAGTACAAGAAGCGGTCTTGATTACACCTTATTATATTATAGGGCAGTTGATTGAGACTGGGTAAAAGAAACAAGCCGTCAAGAAATTGACATTCAGGTTTTCTTAGACTACAATAAATTTAGTTAAGGATATTCGTCCTAAGACAGACAACAAACACCGAGTCACACAGCAATGAGTGACGAAGTAAAAATGATATTTTACAATGGAGAGTTTGATCCTGGCTCAGGATGAACGCTAGCTACAGGC
>OGHD01000112.1_pt1 | contig 44114 bp, 34 predicted proteins | sample 1571341 | NCBI WGS metagenome assembly OGHD01 (sample SAMEA2582026, study PRJEB24529) | metagenome | biome: Human gut stool | place: China | collected 2011 | reverse complement strand
AGCCTGCTTTAGCAGGTGACAATAAAGCTTTCGACTTTAGTCGAGAGTTGTTTACCGGATACTTCAGTCGATCGGGACTGTAGAGGCGCTCGCGCATGTCGCGGCCCTTGAGGCAGGCGCGCAACTGACGCACCCTGCAGCCGTCCTTCACGGTGTTGTCGGTTTCGATGCGGATCACGGTACCGTTCTTCGTGTACGCGCGCCATTTCGATGATGAACAACGCTCCAGCGTCTTTTGGAGGATTTCTTGACGGGAGGCAAGCGCAGGCCGCCGTCTTTACCACCCGCAGGCTTGAGGATGACGATGGACGGGGCGTTTCGAGCGGCGGTGCATCGCGACGCTGTACAATGCCGCCTTGGTCCGGACGGACCGCCCTCTCACACGCACTCCAAGGAAAAGACAAGACAAATGACCTCAGTACGCCGCATGCTCACGGGCTTTCTTCTTGCCATCGCCGCAGGCTTCGGCTGGGGCTCCATGGGGGTGGCTGCTCAGGTCATGATGACGGACGGCGGCTTCACCGCCCAGGACCTCGTGGCGCTTCGCGTCTTCGGCGCGGGCGTGCTCCTCACGCTCATGACGCTCCTCACCGAAAGGGGCAGGGTCTCGAAGCTCTTCTCCGACATGGTTCTGCTGCGTGACGTCGTGATCTACGGCCTCGGCGTGCTGGCGACGCAGTTCACGTTCTTCCTTGCGATCCGTGATGCGGGCGCCGCCACGGCGGCCATCATGGTCATCACGGGTCCGCTCTTCGTGATCGGCTGGATCGCCGCCACGACCCGCAAGCCCGTCTCGATCCTCGAGCTCGCCGCCTTCTGCCTTGCCGCCACGGGCGTCGTACTCATCATCACAAAGGGCGACCTGAGCGTCGTCAACTTCTCATATTCGGGCGTCCTCTGGGGGCTTGCCTCCGCCGCCTGCGGCGCCTTCTGCACGCTGCAGCCGGGCAATGCCGTCAAGAAACTCGGCGTCAACGCCGTCGTGGGCTTCGGCATGCTCTTTGCGGGCATCGGCGCGCTCTTCGTCTATCCGCCCACGGAAATCGACGCCGTCTGGACTTGGGAGACCCTTGCGGGCTACCTCTACATCATCGTCGTGGGCACCGCGCTCGCCTTCGTCTGCTATCTGAAGAGCCTCGACTACGTCCCGCCCGCCGTCACCACCATCCTCGGCGCCTCCGAGCCCCTCACGGCCGTGATTCTCTCCGTCGTGCTGCTCGGCACCTCCTTCACGCCCGTCGAGAGCCTCGGCGCAGTCCTCATCTTCGCCACCGTCTTCATCCTCGCCATGAGGGAGGGGAGGCGCAGGGCCTGATCCCGATCCTGTCTTCAACACCGCTCATTTGCTCCCGCTCAAGCGAAACCCGGCGACTGAGACAGAACCGACAGAAGCAAAAAATGGCGGGACTTCCGTTATGGAAATCCCGCCATTTTCAAGTGAGGCAGGCCGGGCAGTCATCCCGCCCTCATGACAAGAAAGGCGGAAAGAGGCCGGCAAGCCCGGTGATCAGTCCTTGGCCTTGCGGTTGCGGAAGTACACGGCCTCCTGGATGTCGGTCGTGCGCTTCGTGAAGCAGTCGTCGAGAAGCGTTTCGCAGAGCTCTTCGCCTTCGGCGAGAACACGGAGATTGAAGTCGTTGAGGAGCTTCGCGGCGGCCTTTTCGTCTTCGGCATGAAGGTTGACGAACTCGGCTTCGAAGGCGGCCATGCGCGGGGCGAGGTCGGCCTCGAACTTGGCGAAGGCGGTCTTGACCATCGGGGCGAGGCCGGCGTAGTCGGTCATGACGAGCGTCTGAAGCCTGCGGAACTTCCAGTAGACGGAACGGCGGTCGCAGTGGTCCGTGCCGCAACCGTAGTGTTGGGGAACGGCCTCGAGGCCCTGGTAGAACGGCAGGTAGACGGAGAGGTCGGCCATGCCGAAGGCGAGGTGGATCAGGCAGCCGATGGCCTGCGGGAGCCACGGACGGACCTGCATGATGTGGGACTCGTACGTGCGGAACACGCTGATCGGGCGCCAGGGCTCGTCGCCGCGCAGACCGAACTGGTACGGGTCATGCTCGGACATGTCGTAGTGATTGCGCATCAGGGCCTTGAGATCGTCGACCGTGATGGGCTTTTCGGGCGTGAGATAGACCTCGAAATTGCGGCCATCGTCGACGGGCTGCTCGACGGACGGATTGAGGTGCTTCTGCATGATCCAGACGCGCGGGTCGTTGTAGACGCGGTCACGCTCGTCGTTGCGGGTGTAGGCGGCGGCGAAGTCGAAGGGACCTTCCTCGGGGTTCCAGAAGCCGTGCTCCTTCGCCCAGCTCATGACCGTGGGCGAGCCCATCATGTCCTCGCGTTCCGGATCGTATTCGCGCAGGCGGCCCTGGTTGCCCGTGGCCATGTACTTGTCGGCCGGGGTGCGGTGGGCGATCCACTGGTGGCCCGTGCCGGTCTCGAGGTACCAGACCTCCTTGCTGTCGACGAAGCCGACGCCGAAGCCTTCACCGCAGCCGGCCTCCTCGATGATGCGGCCCAGAAGCGCGCACGCTTCGCGCGCGGTCGTGCAGCGGGAGAGCAGAACGTCGGGAATGTCGTCCTCGGTGATGCCGGAGGCCTTGTTGTACGGGTCGATCGCGAGCGCGTCGTCGCGGGCGAAGATGGACTCGGTGCCGGTGAGGCCCACGCCCGCTTCGTTGAAGCCCACGGCGCCGTGGAGCTGGGTCTGCCAGTTCGGCACGGTCGTGAAGCGCATGCTGCGGGCGGGCTGGGGCCATTCGAAGGCGGTGGCGCCCTTGTGGTCCTGCGTGCGGTACATCGAGCCTTCGGGCCATTCGCGCGCTTCGTGAATCACGAAGTGCTGGGCCTTGAGGGCGCTGCTGTCAGCGCTGCGGGCAAGAAGGAAGGAGCCGTCGGCCGTGGCCTTTTCTCCGACAATGACGGAAGTGCACATCTTGGATGTCCTCAGAAAATGCGCCGGCCCGAAAGGGAGAAAGACCGGCATTCAGGGCGCATATTTTAGGCGGCACCCTCTGAAACCGCCATCGGCGTTTACCTGAGGTTTCCAAGGGAAAACCATCTGAAACGCCCGTCCGGACGGCAATCCGGAAGACAGGCCCCATAGGGCGGATGACGACAAGGGACGAAGGAGGTGAACGAAAAAAGGGCCCGCCCCGCTTCCCCTCTATATATACAAAGGGAAGGCGAAGAACGAGCCCTTTTGGGAAAAACCGCGTCCCCCGGGAAGAGGAACGCGGAATCTCATCAGAAGCGGTGGACGATGCCGGTCGTGAACTCGTAGCCGTTGGGCTTGGCTTCGGTCGTGCCGTTCTCGACCTTCTCCTGAGACCAGCCGGTCATGGCGTAGACGGCGGTGCGCTTGGAGAGGGCGTAGTCGTAGCCGAGGGCGGCGATCACGCGCTTGAAGTCGACGTTGTCCTTGTTGTCCATGTCGCGGTAGGCGACCTGGGCCTTGGCGACGCCGCCCATGGCGGGCACGTTCACGCCGAGGCTCACGCCGTAGCCGTCGACAAAGCCGTAGCCCTTGTCGCCGGTTACGGCCATGATGCCGTCGTATCCGACACCGGCACGCGGCCTGGCCTTGAGTTCCTGATCGCCGAAGAACTGCGTGAAGGCGAGGACCTTGACGCCGCCGTCGAACGTGTAGTTGCCGCCGAAGGTGACGGTCCAGCCGTCATCCTTGCTGGCGGCGGTGCCAGTGCGGTACGTGCCGTACATCGTGGTGTCGGCGACGAGCACGGCCTCAAGAGCCCCGGCCTTGTAGCGTGCGGCGAGAGAGGCGTAGCGGTCGGATTCGCCGCCGTGGCCTTCGACCCCGCCCGTGGAGGAGTCGTTCTTGAAGGAGTACATGGCGTAGCCCGTGAAGCCTGCAACGGTCGGGGTCACGTAGCTGAGCGCATTGTCAACGCGCGTCCAGGAGGAGGCGGTCACGTGGCCGGAGCCGAAGGCCTTCGTGTAGTTCGCAAAGAGCGGGTCGATGGCGCGGAAGAGGCCGTCGGCGCCGAGCGTGCTGCCAAAGACGGGCATCAGGCCGGCGGAGAGCTTGCCGAACGGACCGACGAGGTCGACGTGGGCTTCGCGACCGAAGAGCTTGCCGCCCTGGTCGAGACTGCCGTCGTCGGACTTGATGCCGGACTCGAGCACGAAGGCCACCTTGTAACCGTTGCCGAGGTCTTCAGAACCCTTGAGACCGAAGCGGGAGCCGAATTCCTTTGCGTTCTCCATCGAGAAGGAGTTCACACGGTCGTGGCCGGCAATGTCGGCGTCGCTCGACACGAAGGAGAGGCTGGTGTCGATGAGGCCGTAGACCTGGACGTCAGCGGCCTGGGCGCCCATGGCCGCAGCGGCCACGGAAAGGGCGAGAAGAGACTTCTTCATCATGATGTTCATTTCCTAATGGGTTGAAAAGCGGAATGCGCTTTGAGTCAGGAGGGCGCTTCGCCTCTCCTGCGGGCAGGACGGAATAATACAGTATCAACGAGTACTTTTGTTTCTGTCTTTAATCACCGCCTTACCTCCGGCATTCCTTCCGCCGATTTCGGGCGGGAACGGGCGCCGCGTCCGACCGGACGAAGCGCCCGCCGATACCTGCACGCGGGAGGTCTCAGGCTTCCCGCTCGCAGGGCGCATCTTCAGGCGTTGACCGGGATCAGGCCTTCTTGAAGGCATCGCGGGCTGCGATGCGGCCGAAGATCATGCAGTCGGCAACGGCGACGGTACCGAGACGAACCATGCCGTGGACGCCGCCCGTGGCTTCGCCGGCAGCATAGAGGCCCTTGATCGGGGTGCCGCGCACGGACATGACCTGGGCATGCTCGTTGATCTCAAGGCCGCCCATGCAGTGGTGGACGCGCGGCCAGAGGCGAACGCCGTAGAAGGGACCCTTGTCGTTGACGCTGGCGCCCTTGAAGAACATGCAGTCGAACTCGGGGTCCTTCATGGCCTTCATGTAGCCGTTGAAGGTCTCATTGGTCTTCTCGAGCGTCGCGTAGTCGATGCCGTAGCCGGCAGCGAGGTCCTTGAGCGTGTCGAACTTCTTGACGACGCCGGTCTTGAGGGCGTGCTCCCAGAGCTTGTCGGTCATGTTGTGGCCGACGATGGCGTTCATGACGTTGGCTTCGCAGGTGTAGATGACGCAGGGGTGGCCGATGGCGACGATGGCGTCGGCGCGGACCTTGCGGTTGCCCGTTTCCTTGATGAAGCGCTTGCCGGTGGCCGGGTCGACCATGGGCCCGAGGCCGACGCAGGACTCGACGAAGAGCGGAGCCACGCCAAAGCCCTTTTCATCGGGCGAGGTCCACGGACCGAGCTGGATCCAGTCCATCTGGACGGTGTTGGCGCCGATTTCCTGGGCCTGCATGATCATTTCGCCCGTGGCGCCCGGATGGTTCGTGGAGGTGAACTTGTCCGTGAGGCGCGGGTCCTGGCTCATGCGGTACTTGACGTTCTGAGCGAAGCCGCCGGCGGCGATCAGCACGCCCTTCGTGGCGCGCACGTAAAGAACCTTGCCGGAATTCTCGCGGCCGAAGCGATAGCCCTGGCGGGCCTTGACGCCGATGACTTCCTTCTTGTCGTTGACGATGATTTCGTCGACGATGAAGCGAAGGCGCGGCTCAATGCCGAATTCCTTGAGCTTGGCGAGCATCGGAAGAATGAAGCCGGAGCCGGAGTTGTTCGTCACGGCGTGCGAACGCTTGACGGAGTGGCCGCCGTGGTAGGTTACGGCCTTGAACTGGACGCCGATGTCGTCGCGCAGCCACTTGAAGTTGGCGACGGATTCATCGGCGATGCGGCGGGCGAGGGCGGGATGGCAGAGGCCGCCGCCCGCCTTCATGATGTCCGCAAAAAGAAGGTCGGCGGAGTCCTTGATGCCTTCCTTTTCCTGCATGTCGGTGCCGGCGGCCGCGACGGCGCCGCCGTTGATGATGGAGTTGCCGCCCGGCGTGCTCATCTTGTCGACGAGCATGATCTCCTCCTTCTTCGCGCCGAGGTAGTGCGCCTCGAGGGCGGCGGCGCAGCCGGCAAAGCCGGTGCCGACGATGAGAAGACCCGTAGTTTCGTCCCACTTCTGCGGCGCTTCGGTCGAGAAGGCGGGAGCGGAGACGGCGGCGGCAGCGGAGGCTGCGCCGAAGAGGGCGCCGGTCTTGAGGAACTGGCGGCGGGACTGGTTGGTCATGCTGATACTCCTTTTCATGAGTGATGGTCGCGGGACGGACCTCCGTGTGCGGCGGAGGCTCCCGCCGTCCTGCGGCTGGTCGGCCGTCAGGACGCGGTGAAAATCATCGGGCGTTCGAGGGACGGTCCCGTCAATCCGGGCCCGAAGCGATGCCTGTCAATGCCTTTCAGCGCCTCAGGGCACCTTGAAGCCGAACTGGTGGCACTGGTCGCAGAAGTTCTCCGTTTCGCCGTGCATGTAGTGGCAATTCGTGCAGTCAAGCTGGTCCTGATAGTGCGGGGAGACGTGCGGATTCGTCGGCTTGACGTCCTTCGTCTTCTCGACGAGGTCCTTCGTGTTGTGGCACTGCGTGCACGTCTTGATGTCGGGCGTGGCGGGATTGGCCTTGTCGGGGCCGTGGCAGGTCTCGCAGGTGAGACCCATCGCCGCATGACGGTCGGCACCGAACTTTCCGTCGGCGGCAGAGGCGGTGCCCGCAGCCATGAGGGCGGTCATCATCAGGGCGGCAAGCGTCTTGAAATTTGTCATTAAAATCTCCTGTAGGGGCGAATGGTTCATGGGGGCCGAGCGCCCTGTTCGAGTGAATCCTAGTCCATTAAGCCTGCCTTAAGACGCGCCGACTGTGCCAACTTAGGGTAAGCCTCCATCGAAAGTCCCCACTAGTTGGGTGTTCTCCATCAGGGTTCCTCCGAATAAAGAACCAGAAAAACCGCCGTTCGTGTTGCTTTTCCGCCACACGCCGTTTCGAGAGGAGATGCGCTTCGCAGGGCTTGCGAAGCGAGACCGTCATGCCGCATCCGAAGCCTGCCGAAGGAAACGTCGCGCTCATCAGGCCTCCTGAAGGAGCCGTCGCCGCCGCTGCGCCCGCGTCCGAAGCAGACGACCGCTGGGTCTGGTTTGAGGACGAGCACGGCGAGCGCTTTCGCGTCCCGCGCTCCTGGGTTCAGGGCACGCCTGCGGACGCGAGCAATGCAGGCGGATCGGCCGAAGAGGCGGACCCGGACGAGGCGGGCGGAATCCACATCAAGAATCCGACGCTCTCGCGCATGTTCGAAGGCGTGCGGCTCACCTCCGGTCAGGCCTCGCTCGTTCCGAAGCTTCAGGCGTTTCTTGACGACGACGAAGCGCGGATCTTCATACTTCGCGGCTATGCGGGCACGGGGAAGACCTTCCTGATGAAGGGCGTCGTCGACTATCTTTCGGCCGTCAACCGCTCCGTGCACCTCATGGCGCCCACGGGCCGCGCGGCCAAGGTGCTCTCGACGAGAACGTCCCGCAGCGCCTCGACAATCCACGCACACCTCTACTCGCCCCGCGACCAGGACGATCCCGACGACGAGGACTTCACGCTCGTGAGCGACCTCACGTCCAACACGGACGAACTCGACGCGGTCTACGTCGTCGACGAGGCCTCGATGGTCTCCGACCGCGAGACGCAGAATCCGCTCCTGCAGTTCGGCTCGGGCCGCCTTCTCGCCGACCTCCTGCACTTTCTCGAGGACGCCCCCTGCGCGCACCGCAGGCACATCCTGTTCGTGGGCGACGCCGCGCAGCTCCCGCCCGTCGGCATGACCGTCTCGCCCGCGCTCTCTCCCGTGCACCTCGAGGAGGAATTCGGCCTGAAGCCCTCGGAGCACACGCTCACCGACATCGTCCGCCAGAAGCAGGACTCGGGAATTCTCGCGCTCGCGACTGCGCTCCGAACGGGACTCAAAAACAAGACGTACGCTCTTCCAAGGCTTCCTGCGGACGTTCCCGACGTAGAGCGGATCGATGCGCGCGACATGGCGCGCCTCTGCTGGGAGGTCATGGGACGGCGCATCACACGCGACGCCGTCATGATCGCGCAGACGAACGTGCGCGCCCAGCAGCTCAACCGCGCCTTCAGGCGGCTGCAGTTTCCGGGCGTCGAGGAGCTCGCCGCGGGCGACAAGCTCATGGTAATCCTCAACACGCACATGCACGGCGAATTCATCTGCAACGGCGACTTCTGCCAGGTGCTCCGCACGGGGGCGCGCACCACGCGCAGCGTCTCCTTCCGCGTGAAGACCGGCCCCGCAGGGAAGGGCAGCCGCCTCGTGAACCTCGACCTCGAGTTTCAGGGCGTCACGCTCAGGCTTCGCGGCAATACGGGCGAGTGCTTCGAGGTCTCCTGCTTGATCCTTCTCAACCAGCTCGAGCCCGACGACCTGCCCGACATGACGCTTCTCCTTCGCGCCCTCATGGCCGACTTCAAGAACCGCTTCCCGAGGCTCAGGCGCGGCACGAAGGACTGGCAGGACGCGCTCGCCGAAGACCCGTTCGTCAACGCGCTTCACGTCCGCTACGGCTACGCCGTCACCTGCCACAAGTCCCAGGGCGGCGAATGGCCGCACGTCTTCGTCGACTGCGCATGGACGGGACCGAGATCCTCGGCCGACTACTTCCGCTGGCTCTACACCGCAGTGACGCGCGCCAGACAGAAACTCCATCTCGCCCGCTATCCGAAGCACGCCTACGACGACCCGAACGAAGTCCTCCCCGTGCCCGACGACGCCTGGCCCCGGCAATGGCAGGCCGAGCTTCCCGCAAGACATCCCGGCGAAGACCTCGAGACGTTCGCGCTCGAGCTTCCCGAAGACAACGGCGAAGTCTTCTGACGCCCATGGAAAAACAGGCGGCCGCATTTCTGCAGCCGCCTGCGCTCCCTGAACCCGCCTCTTCGGACATAAGCGGCGTTCCAGTCAAAAGCCTGCGTCTATTCCTCTCGAACCGGCGCCCAGTAGGTCTTGTAGACGCCGCCCCGCTGAAGGACGAGCTTCTTCTTCGAGACCATCACGACGTTCCAGACCTCCTCGAACGGGAAGGTCCCGCCGTTGCCGATGCTCCTGCCCCTCAGGGTGAGCTTCCGGTCTGCAACCTGCCAGCTCTCGTACTCGAGCGTCGCCATGTTGACGGATTCGGCCGAGCCGTCCGCGTCAAGGATGAAGCCCTGCTGCCTGCCGAACTGGGCGGGCACGGGCTCAAGCCACGTGTTGACAAAGAGAGGCATCATCTGCCTGTCGATCCCCTCGCTCATGGCCTTCTTCTCGATCGCGGCGGCCTCCTCGAGCGTCGCGGGACTGCCTGCGCATCCTGCGAGCACAAGGGCGGCTGCGGGCAGCGCAAGAAGCATCGTTCTTCTCTGCATGGCTTTTGACGCTCCGCGTCCCGCAAAGTCACAAGGTGCAACAGTTGCAATGCTTCAGGATGCTGCCGTTTTTGGAATCATCCTCTCGCCGAGCCCATCTCCCTGAAAGCAAATCGGGCCCGCGGTCAGAAGGCCTGCGGACCCGAAAGGCTGATGAAAATGTCGAAGGCTAGAGCTTGTCCGCCTGCCAGGTGTTGCAGACGTTGGGATTGCCGCTCTTGAATCCCTTCTTGAACCAGTTGAGGCGCTGGAGCGACGTCCCGTGCGTGAAGCTGTCGGGCACGACGCGGCCCGTGGCCTCCTTCTGCAGGCGGTCATCTCCGATGGCCGTGGCGGTCTTGAGCGCCTCCTCAAGATCACCCGTCTCAAGAATCCCACGCTTTTCCATGAAATGCCCCCAGACGCCCGCGAAGCAGTCAGCCTGAAGCTCCATCTTGACCTGGAGCGCATTTGCTTCCTTCTTCGTCACGCGCTGCTGGAGCGTCTGAACCTGCTCGGAAATGCCGAGCACGGTCTGTACATGATGCCCGACTTCGTGGGCGAGCACGTATCCGAGCGCAAAGTCGCCGCCTCCGCCGAGCTTCTTCTGCATGTCGTTGTAAAAGCTCAGGTCAAGGTAGACCTTCCTGTCGGCGGGACAATAGAAGGGGCCCATCGCCGACCGGCCGTAGCCGCAGGCGGTCGAGGTGCTGCCCGTGTAGAGCACGAGCTTCGGGTGCGGATACCTCTCGCCCGTGGAGCGGAAGATCTCGGTCCAGACGTCCTCCGTCGTCTTGAGCGCAACGCGGGAGAACTTCGCGAGCTCCTCCTCGGCTGCCGTGCCCTTGTAGGGCGCCGAAGCCGTCGTCTGCGTCTCGACGGGGAAGGGCTCTCCCGTCAGCAAAGGCGTGAGGTCGATCCCGTAGTAGCCCGCCACGAGCACCACGATCACGACGGCCAGCCCCGTCTTGCCGCGAAGCGGAATGCCGCCGCGGGTGCGAAGGCCTCCCGAACGTCTCATGCCGCCCATCCCCCTGCGGTCCTCGACCGACGAGCTTTCCTCAAGATCCTGCCAGCGCATGAAAAGACCTCCCTGAAGCATCAAACGCATTCCGAATTGTAGCCCGCATCGCGAAGACCTTCCGACGGGGCCCCTCGCGACGCACCGCGCCGCCCGCGGAGCGCCTCCGGACAGCTTTCGGCAAAAAACACCTCTTATGTCGCTTTTGGGCAACACCTTTAATCCTGAGAGCAATTTTCCATTGCATTCAGACCTCTGTGCGTCTATACAGGAAGAGTGCGCGGACTGTGCGATTTCCGGAGAACAACGGATTCGTCCGGGTCCGCCCTGAACCAACCTGACTCAAAGGAGGATCTGCATGTACATGAAGTCTCTCGTTTCGCTGGCCGTTCTCGGCGCCATGTCCGCCGTTGCAACAGCAGGAGATCCCGTGGTCTTTGACAACCCAAACGAATCGTACACGGTTGACGGCCTGAACATTTTCGGCGCTACGATCAACGCCTCCGACATCACCATCACGAACACCGCCCCGGCAAGCAACGGCATCACCGCCTACGGCGACTTCAAACTGAACGCAGCCAACGACATCAGCATCCAGGGCACCCAGAACGGCATCTTCACGCCGGATGACCATGCGAACCCGTCGATTACGATCAAGACACCCAAGAAGCTGACGATCACGGGCCCGTGGGCCATTCATGCAGAAGGCGAGGGCAAGATCACCATTGACGCGGGCGACCTCGTCCTCAGGGGAAGCAATGGCATTGCCGCCAACTCCACCGGCACCGTCAGCATCGACGCTCAAACGGTCGACATCGCCTGCACTAACAAATACGGCGTCTCCTCCGCCAATACGGGCGGGGTGACGATCAAGGCGGAAAAGTCCATCTACATCAAGGGCGGCAGTGCAAATGCCGTCAACGGCCTGCAGGGCGCCATCAAGCTTGAGAGCAACGGCACGACCGTCGTCGACGGCGACATCCTCGCCAGGGCAGCCACGGTTTCGGCCGACTTCAAGGGCGCAGGTTCCTCGCTCACGGGCGCCGTCACCACGGGGGACACCGGCACGACGAAGCTCGGCTTCTCCGACGGTGCGCTCTGGAAGGCCGAAGGCGACAGCAAGGTGTCCGAACTCACCCTCAAGGGCGGCGTCGTCGACCTCAACAACCACAACGTCACCGCCAAGCAACTCGCCGAAAATTCCGCAGCCACCATCCGTCTTGATGCGGGCGCCGAAACGCTCGGCAGCTTCACCGTTGGAAATCAGGATGTCAAGGCCGACCTCAACGTCGACCTCGTCCAGAACGCCGACGTCGTCGACGAGGCGCTCGCCAAGCAGGCGCTTGCGCAGATCCAGACGGGCGACAATACCACGGTCGAAGCCCACGTCAAGGAAGGCCTGGTCAATCCCGACATCACCTTCAACAAGGACGGTTCGACGGCTTCGGTTGGCACCAACACGCTCATTCGCGACACGCTCGATCTGGCGGCCGCAAGCTCGCTTTCGCTCAACCGCATTCTCATGAACGACGTGCGCAAGCGCATGGGCGATCTTCGTTCGTCCAGCGGCAAGAACGGCGTCTGGGCCCGTTATGACGGCGGCAGACTCGAATCCGATGCGGGCCTCAAGAACGACTTCAATACGTTCCAGACCGGCTTCGACACCATGCCGCTCGACAACGGCGTGCGCTTCGGCGTGGCCGCCAGCTACACCTGGTCCGACACCGACTTCGCGCGCGGCGAAGCCGACATGGACGCCTTCGGTCTGGCCGCCTACGGCGTCTGGATGGGCGACAACGGCATGTTCGCCGACGTCGTGGCCCGCGTGGCCAAGGCCTCCAACGACATGACGATCGACAGCGTCTACAAGGGCGACCTCGACACGGTCACGACGAGCCTCTCGGGTGAGTTCGGCTGGCGCTTCGACCTCGCCAGGACCGTCTGGATCGAACCTCAGATCGAGGCCACGTACACGCACGCGGGTGCGGAAGATCTGACGCTCAGCAACGGCGTGAACGCCGCCACCTACGAGATCGGCGACTTCGACAGCCTGATCGGTCGCGCAGGCTTCGCAACGGGCTTCACCTGCCCGAACAACCGCGGCGAAGTCTGGCTGCGCGCCTCCGCCGTTCATGAATTCCTGGGCGACCGGGAAATCTTCGCCCGAACGGGCGACAACACCAACTCGCTCAAGCAGGACGGCAAGGACACCTGGTTCGAATACGGCATCGGCGCCAACTTCAACCTGTCCGAATCCACCTACCTCTGGGCCGACGTCGAACGCACGTCCGGCGGCATCATCGATCAGGAATGGCGCGCCACCATCGGCGTTCGCTACGGCTTCTGACGATCCTTCCGACCTGCGCAGGAAGTCGTTCGCATGACGCAGCTCCCTGCCTGAGTTGAATAAAGGCGGCGCAGAATCTTCTGTCGCCGCCTTTTTCACGCCCGCCGGATCAATCGGGAAGAGCGGGCACCGTCAGGGGGTGCGGGATCCCTCCACCACTTCACACGAATCGACGTTCTCTCGCAGCCTTCCTTGTCGAGATAAGAGACGCCCGCAGGCAGTCCCTTCTCGGGTCCCGTGAGGAACTTCTCCTTGGACTTCCAGCCGAGCGCGGGCTTGCCGGAGACCGGATCCTTCCTGCGCCCGAAGTCGACGAGCCCGGCCTGCGTCAGGACGGGCGCCTCGAAGGGACCCGTAAAGCAGAATTCGCCCGAGTCCGTCGGCTCCTCCCAGAGGCGCCTCATCTTCGTCTCCATCCAGGCGGCATGCACGAAGCGGAGCTCGACGCCTTCGGAGTCGAAGGTCTTCATCCAGACGGCAAGCGTGCGGATCCAGGCGAGCCAGGCCTCAAGGTCAGGGCCGAGCTGCCTCACGGTCTCCACGAACTGGCGCCTGTGCGATTCGCTGTGCGAGCGCAGCCACTTCGGTCCGCCGTCCTCCTCTCTGAGAACGGGATCGGGCGTCGTGAAATGGAGCGCATTGAGTTCGTGATTCCCCATGACGGCGAGCGCCGAGCCCGCCTCGACCATGCCGCGCACGATTTCGTGCGTGCGGCGGATTTCGGGCCCGCGGTCGATGAAGTCGCCGAGAAAGACCGCGCGGCGGCCTTCGGGATGGCGCAGGACGCCGTTCGTCTCCTCATAGCCCATGCACTTGAGGAGAATCGTCAGCTACGCGGCGTGCCCGTGCACGTCGCCAATGACGTCAAAGCCTGATTTTCCGAGCATGTCCTTCATGACTCCTCTCCGTTCCGGCGCCTCTCCTGAAAGCACTCGACGATCGCGGCCCTGAGCCACTGTAGCTGATGGTCGTCATTGCTTCGTGAGTGCCAGATGACCGTCGGGTTCCAGCGTTCGCGAAGCGGCGAGTCAGGGTCGAGCTTCACGTCAAGGATCTTGAGCGGCATCCAGGCTGCAAAACGCTCTGCGAGCTCCCGCGTCATGACGGCGTAGGCGTCGCTCTCCAGCAGCGCGAAGGGCAGCGTCACAAAATAGGGCGTCTCAACATAGATGCCGGCATTCGTTGTGATCTCGGTTCGATGCATCACCTCGACGGTGCTTTCTCCTCGATAGTCAGGAAGCCTGAGCGAGACAAGCGGGTAGGCGCGGACCTCCTCTTCGGATACAGGACCGGGGCAGGAGGCAAGGGGATGGTCGTTTCTCACGACAACGACGTGTCGTGACGCGAAGAGCTGCTGACCATGAATGTCGGCGGGGAGCGGATTGCCGTCGGGATCGTAAAAGAAGGCGAGGTCGAGCCGGCCGCTTCTGAGATGCTCGATCAGACTGCCGTCGGGCGGCATGACGCGGATGCGAATGTCGGGAGCGCGTCTGCGGATGGCGGGAAGCGCCTTGAGAAGCAGCGTCACGAACGCATTGTCGTTCATCATCAAATGAAATACGCGGTGGATGTTGGCCGGATCGAAATATTCCTCGCTGACGAGATCCTCAATCACGGCGCGGGCGCGCTCTAGCTTGGGCACGAGCGCCGTCATTCGTCGCGTGGGCGCCATGGAGTTGCCCGAGCGTACGAAGAGTTCGTCATCGAAGATCTCGCGAACAGCGCCGAGCATGCGAGAGACGGTCGCAACGCTCAGACCGAGCGCCGAGGCCGTTCTCGTCAAAGAATGCGTTCGCGAAAGAAGGAGCAGAAACTCAATCTGCTCGCCTGAAAGACCGGATCCTCGTCCGTTCATGATCGTTCTGACCCCCAAGGCATGAATAAAAACGCCCTTCGATTTTATCGAAGGGCGTCGTGCCCAAACAAGGCGTGACTTCCTCATCAGAAGAAATGCGTGATGCCGAACATCACCTGTTCGGAGTTCGGATCGCTGGTATCCTCGAAATTGTCCGAATCAAAGAGACCCGAGCCGTGGGTCCAGTTGGCGGCGCCGTAAAGATGCGTGCGCTTGCAGAGCGGGTACTCGTAGGCTGCGCCGAGCAGCCAGCGCTTGAGGCCGGTTTCTGCGCCCGCCTTGACGTGTCCCTTGTACTCGATGTCATCGTAGGCGGAGGTGAGCATCAGATCGCCGCCCCAGAGACCGATCTTTGCATTGAGGCCAAGAACATAGCCGTCAAAGCCCCTGCCGCTCACGCCCCGCGCATTCTCGTCCGCAAGATTGTTGCTTCCGATGAGCGATACAGGCGTGTAGACGGGCGTTCCGGGAACCGTGTAGAAGTCCCTGAACATCTGGCCCATAACATAAAGGCGCACGTTGTCGGCCACAAGAAAGTTGACGGCGAGGCTCGCAAGCGTCGAATCCCTGGCCCCCGACCAGCTCGCGCCCGTCTCGGGTGCAGGATGCATGATCCTGTCGACAGTGCCCGCGAAGGTCACCTTCGGCGTCCGGTACTTGAAGCCAAGTGCGGCGCGGCGGTTGTTGTCCTCCGTATCCGCCTCCTCAACCCCGGGCACCGGGTTGGAACCCGTCTGGAAGGAATACTGGGCGTAGAGCGTCAGCCCGCCAGCTAGTTCGGGACTCGCCCAGGAAAGTGCGTTGTCAAGGCGGTCGCCGCCCTGCATCCAGTGCACGCCGCCCGCTCGGCCCCATCCGAACCCGAACGGGGTCGCTTCAAGGCCAAACATGCCCCAGTGGCCGAACGGAGAGGTCAGAGCACCCATGCGGCCGGCCGCAAACTCGCCGAAGCGTCCGATGACGGCAAGAGATGACTCGCCGCCGAAGAGACGATTGAAGCGCATGGCGCCGTTGTCGGACTCGAAGAGGCTTTCGAGCTGCATCTTCACCTTGAGTCCGTTGCCAAGGTCCTCGTTGGCGACAAGACCCACGCGGGGTCCGAGGTTGACGCCGAACTCTTCGCGAGCCGTGCACTCCGTGCCGTTGACTCCGTTTCGGTTGTTTTCGACGATGATACCTGTGTCGATGATGCCGTACATCCGCACGTCGGCGGCCTCTGCCGCCGGTGCCAGCGAAGCCCCAGCCAAGGCGGCGGCGATGATTGTCTTTCTTAGCATGACAAGGTCCCTGAACTGAGGGGATGGAAAGGTTGGATTCTCAGAAAAATCCGGACGGTCGGACGGAGACAAGAGCCGACCGACCGTCCGGCAAGGCAAGACGCCGGACCAGGGCGTCACTTGGCTGCCGAGAAGGCCTTCTGAACGTCGAACGGCATGGCCTGATAGCCCATGGCATCAAGAATTCGGATTTCAACCGAGGGCTCCTTCGCGCCCCACTTGAATTCGTTGATGAAGGGCGAGGGCGCACGCATGTCCATGGCGCCCGCCATGCCTGCGGTGGCGGAGTAGACCATGACGGAATCCTTGTCCTTGTGGTATTCGGTCAGAGACGTCACCGGGCTGAACCATTCGTGACCGCGGCCCTTGCCGTATTCCCAGACCTGCTCGATGGTCATCTTCTTCTGGTCAATCTTGTAGACGACGGCGCGCGAATACTTCATATCGGGCAGAGCGGGCTGCTCCATGCCGCGACCGTCGCCATTGTCAAAGACGGAAAGGTAGAACCAGCGCTTGTCGGACTTGGCATCAATGCGCCATGCGGTGTGCTGGGTCCAGGTCCAGTCGAAGTCCTTCTTGCAGACGTTGTAGTATTCGTCGCACTCGATGGGGTTGCCCGAAGCGTCGACCGGCTTGAGGAGCCTCTTCGCGAAGTCACCCGTCCAGCCTTCATGGGAGCCCACGATCCACTTGACCTTCTTGTCGCGGCCGATCTTGACGATGGCGGACTGGTGACGGGAGGAAATGATGATCGAGTCATCGGTCGGGTCGTAGTCCACGGAGTTGACGTGGGCCCAGTTTCGGCCCGCGCCCGTACCGAGGATGTCGCCGAAGTTGTCGCTCTTGTCGATCGCGGCCAGCTCCTCGGCGCTCATCGTGTGGCCTGCGAGCTTGGCGTCGATATTGAGGCAGACGGCGCCCTGGTCAAGCGTCTTGATGACCGTGCTGCGATACGGATCGAGAATGTTGTTGAGGTTCCATTCGTCGACGACGCGTCCTTCCGAATCGACCTCGATGATGACGTCACGCACCGTGCGAACGTTCCTGCCGTCGGGACGCTTGTAGTTGGCGCTCGAGACGCGAACGAGATAGTTGCCGTTCTGCATCGGTTCGAGTGCATGGCTGAAGTCGTCATAGCCTTCGGGCAGACGGCGGTTGAAGACCTCGCGGCCCATGATGTCGTACTTGGCGTAGCGCTGGCCGTAGCCCCAGGTGAGCATGCCGTCGTCGTTCTGGCGGAAGCCCATCATGACGCCGCCCTGATAGATGGAGCTCGCATCAAAGATCGGCTCGGCATGCAGGTACCAACGCAGCTCGCCCTTTGTGTCGATGATGCCGACCTGCGGATAGCCGCCCCATTCGAGCGAGCCGCCCGTCGGGTTGTTCCACACGGCGCGCTCGGCCTGCGGATAGTGATCGAGAATGTTGTTGACGAGGTAGAGGCGGTCCTCGAAACCCTTTTCAACCTTGATGACCTTCGTGTTGAAGAGGCCGCTCTTCTGAGCGGTCGTGCCATTGCTCGGCGCATAGGCCGGACCGCAGTAGATGCGGTAGCTTTCAGTGATCTTTTCGGACTTCGGGTTCGTGCCGTTGGTGGTGCGCGTGTAGCTCACCTCGACCGTGTTGACCCAGTCGGCGTAGAGGCCGAAAACGGGAATGCCCGAGTGCGTGAGCAGGTCGACGTCGCTCACCTTGTACTTGATCTCCTGACCTTCGGGCTTGGGAACGATGCGGACGGTCGCGTCGGTCACGACGTAGCCGCCGTTGCGGATGATGGCGGTGAGCGGCGCGATGCGGTACGGATTGACGACCACCTCGCCGAGCAGGCCCTGGACCTGGTACTTGACCTTCGGACCCGAGGGACCGCCTGCGGCAAGCCCCGAAGGGGCAGGGCGGCGGTAACGGCCATCGAGAGCATCGAGGCAATGAAGACGCGCTTCGTCAGCATGTTGGACTCCTTTTCTGACTTGCTGAAGGGCGTGCCGAGCATCAGTGCGGCGCACGCCCGTTGACGGATCGAGGAGGCGGAACCGGCGTTCCGCCCCTCACGATGCAGAAAATGGTACGGATGCGACCATCGCCGAACCATAGGAGGATTCGGAGGCGCAGTCTTCAGAAACGGGAAGGCCTCTTTGCAGAAAATGCAAAACCTCGGGAAATCCCCTTGGGGTTTTGCTCGAGGCGAAAATCCATGCGTTGATGCATCGCGTGCATGCGCGCGGAAAAGACTCCCGACGCAGGCTCATATGGCGGCATCGACGGCAGGACACCCCCTGCGAAACCAGAGCCGCCGTTCCTTCACTTCGGCGACAAGGGCAACGAAGGCCTTGACCATCGATCCGTTGCTTTCAGCGAGCCTCACGACGGAGGCATCCATGACGATGTCGTCGAGGACGACGTGGCGGATGCCGTCGCCGGCAATCGGCAAATCGGTCTGAGGGATGATGGCGGCGCCGATCCCCTGACGCACGTATTCGATGATGAGGCGCAGGGACGAAAGCTTGATGACGGCCTTCGGAGTGAAGCCGAGTGCATTGTCGACCACGTAGGGCGAGTCATGACGGCTCTCGAAGATCATGAAGTCGCTATGACGCAGGACGTCCATGTTGAGTTGTCCGTCCGGGGTGATGCAGGGCGAGTCAGCGGCAGCAAGGAGTACGGGCGGACAGCGTCCGATCGTCTGCATCACGACAGGCGCATCGAACCTCACGCCGAAAGTGATGCTCATCATCACGTCGATCGAACCTTCGGCCAGGCGCTTTGCAAGCGTAGCGGGAGGCGCCTCTTCGGCAATGATCGTGAGTGAAGGAAAGCGCGAGCGCGCCTCACGCAGAACGGTACCGAAAAGGCCCGAGGAAATCGTGGCGGCGCATACGCCCACGCGAAGCGTCGAAGCGGTGCCGTTGAGAATGTCGTCGGCGTTGTGCCTCGCGCATTCGGCCATCGCAAGGATGCGCTGCGCGTCTGCAAGGAAGGTTTCACCAAGAGGCGTCAGCGCCATCGTTCGGTTCGAGCGGTTGACAACCGCTCCTCCGAGCTCCTCCTCAAGGAGTCTGATCTGCGTGCTGAGCGTCGACTGGCTGATGCCAAGCAACTTCGCCGCGCGCCCGAAATGCATGCGGTCCGCAAGAACCACGAAGGCCTGAAGATGCTTCAAGTCGAACATGAAGAGCTCCTCTCGGAAACGGAAAAGGACGGGACGGGTTTTCCCGTGTTCGGAACACTAGAGATTTCCCGAACCTTCGATCGCGAACGTACTTTCGATCCACACAAAAACGACCTAGGGACAAGCGTTTTACGTAGCCTCACATGCACAATCGAGATTCTCGATCGTACCATCAATCAAAGTCGAAATCAACGGAATTATTCTCCGTCCTTGCGCTTCAGGGTCCGACCGAGTTGAGCGGTCCCTGACCAACCCTTAGGAGAAGACAAACATGTTCGTTGAAACTTTCAGGAAGACGGCGCTTGCCGCGCTTCTTTGCGGCGCCGGTTCCTGCGCCGTTGCCGCCGTGACGGCGGGCACCTACGAAGGCCAAGCCATGGGCAAGCTCAGCATGGTGAAGGCTGCCGTGACGCTTGACGCCGAAGGCCGCCTCACCGACGTCAAGCTTGACGTTTCGGGCGAAACGCCGTTCCTCGGTGGCGAGGCCGCCAAGGCCATGGCCCCCGCAATGGTCAAGCACCAGAGCACGGCCGTTGACGCCGTGACCGGCGCCACCATCTCGAGCGAAGCCATCCGCAAGGCCGTCATCGCCGCCATCGAGAAGGCGGGCGGTGATCCCAAGAAGTATGACGTCAAGGTCGCCAAGAAGATCGGCCCGTCCGAAACCATGACCGCCGACATCGTCGTCGTTGGCGCCGGTGCTTCCGGCACGGCCGCCGCGCTTGCCGCAGCCGAATCGGGCGCCAAGGTCCTCGTCCTTGAAAAGGCTCCCGCCGTGGGCGGCGCCGGCCAGATCGCCTCGGGCCTTTTCGCCGTCGAATCCTCGCTGCAGAAGGAGAAGTTCAAGAACGATCCCGAACTTCTCAAGCAGCTGACGGCCGACAACCTCTACACGCTCCTGATGGACTACAACCACTTCCTCTCCAACGCCCCGATCACCCGTCGCGTGATCGAGCAGTCCGGCTCGACCATCGACTGGCTGCAGGGCCACGGCGCGAAGTTCAAGCTCATCGACTGGAACCCGCAGCAGGGCCAGAACCCGTACCCGATCCGCTGGCGCATCTATCACCGCTATCAGGACAACCACACGGCCTTCGTGAACATGTACAAGTCGCTCGAGAAGATGGGCGGCAAGCTCCTCACGTCGACCCGCGCCTATGACCTCGAGCAGGACAAGGACGGCAACGTCACGGCCGTGATCGCCGAAAAGGCCGACGGCGGCAAGCTCACGATCAAGACCAAGGCCCTCGTACTCGCCACGGGCGGCTACGGCGGCGACATGAAGCGCCTCTCCGAAAAGATGGAGAGCAAGCAACTCACGAACCGCATCGCCTGGGCCAACAACGGCGAAGGCATCGACATGGCCCTCAAGGCCGGCGCCCAGAAGATGGGCGAAAACTCGGCCCTCATCCACGCCTGCGAATTCGACGGCCTCTCCACCTCGACCGCCGGCGCCCACGGCATGATCGACTCCAACCTCCTCGTGCGCGTCCTCAAGACGCCGCTCCTCTGGGTCGACCCGGCCGGCCACCGCTTCTGCAATGAAGAACTGATCTACGACACCGTCTACTGGGCCAACGCTGGCTACTCCGTCGGCGGCAAGTACTTCGTCGTCGTGGACGGCAAGACGCTCGACGCCTACACGGCCGACAAGCTCCCATTCGAAGTCTCCGGCGCCGGTCCCGCCAACCCGACGGGCAAGGGCGACTTCCGCGCCTTCGCTGAAGAGGCCGTCCGCCAGGGCGTCGGCTTCAAGGCCGACACGCTTGAAGAGCTCGCCAAGAAGGCCGGCTTCGACAGCGGCTTCACGAAGCAGGTGGCCGACTACAACAAAGCCGTCGAAACGAAGAAGGATCCGTTCGGCAAGCCCGCCGAGTTCCTCCAGTTCGGCGTCAAGGAAGGTCCGTTCTACGCCTTCCGCGCCAAGGTCGTAAGCCTCTCCACGCTCGGCGGTCTGCGCGTCAACGAGAACATGCAGGTTCTTGACGGCGACTACCGCACGATCGGCGGCCTCTATGCCACGGGCAACAACGCCTACGGCTTCTACTCCACGCCGTCCTACCCGCCGTACCAGGGTCTGGCTCTCGGCTTCGCATACAACTCCGGCCGCATCGCCGGCATGGAAGCTGCGAAGGCCGTGAAGGCCGCCAAGTAAATCGCGGACGAAACCCCAACCGCGGCCGCTTCTTCGACGGGCCTCTCCTCCCTGAAGAACACGAAAAAAGCGGCCGCCTTCCCGGGACCGGCGAGCACCTCCTTCCCGCCGGTCCTCTTTTTTTATCCAACCAATCCGGAGCCTTTCTCATGGCTTTCACCAAATCCCTCATCACGCTTGCGTGCGCCGCTGCGGCTCTCGCCGCCAATGGCGCTGAAGTGAAGATCGGCGGCATGGTCGACACCGGCCTGCGCTTCCAGCACACCTCCACGGGCACGGGCACGAGCACCAACACGCTTGAAATGGCCGAAGGCATGCTCAACGCCAACCGCATCATCTTCATGGGCGGCGAAAACCTTCGTCCCGGCACCGACCTCGGCTTCTGCCTCGAGGCCAGCTATGCGTCTGACTCGGGCGAAATGAAGACCGAAGGCAGCCTCTTCGACCGCGGCAGCTACATCTACATCAAGGATCAGGATCTCGGTCAGGTCGCCTTCGGCCGCCTCGGCATCATGCGCTCCGGCGCCACGCCGCTATCCTTCGACATCACCGGCGCGCGCATCAACCCGTTCGGCACCGGCTGGGGCAATCTTGCAAGTCCCATGTACGTGATGCCATTCTACGGCTTCCCGAGCTCCAACATGGTTCAGTACGACACGCCGTCCTTCGCCGGCGTCAAGGGCCACTTCCAGTATTCGTTCGACGCCGACACGAAGGGCAACAACGTTGTTGAAGGCTCGTCCTCGGCCGACCGCTACGCCTCCGCTGCCTTCACCTGGGACAGCAGCGTCGCGAACCTCGTCTTCATGGCCGACTGGATGAACGAGGCCAGCACCTCGGGCGATCAGGAGGATGCGCTTGGTCTGCTGTTCGGCGGCAACGTGAAACTCGACCCCGTCAAGCTCTACGCATTCGGCACCTGGTTCAAGGGCGGCGACATGATCATGCCGCTCCCCGGGCTCTCCGACTGCCGTCCCCTCACGGGCCTCGACGACATCGGCGGGCACGCCTTCTCCGTGGGCCTGCGCGCTCCGCTCCTTTCGGGCGAATTCGACCTTTACGCCATGCGCATGAGCGCCGAGGCCGATGACGCCGATGCCGACGGCGCACACATCACGCGCACCTCGCTCGTCGCAGGCTGGAAGTACGACTTCACGAAGCGCACGAGCTTCTACACGGCTGCAGGCTGGTTCAGGGACCGCACGGAATACGTGAACGGCGACTCGAGCTTCAAGAATCCTGAAGCCTGGCAGGTGCTCGCAGGCATCCACCACAACTTCTGACGCAGGACACGGGATGGCGCCCCTCGGCACGTCCCGTTACCTTGCGCACACGGCCGCGGACGGGAAGATATTCCATCTGCGGCATTTGCATTCTGCATTCCCGACCATGAGGGACCCCGACCAACCGAAGCCGAACAGCAAAATGGACCAGCCCATGACCACCCCGGACTACGACAACATCGACCTTCGAATCCTGAGACTTCTTGTCATTCTTCAGGACACCCGATCGCTCGCGCGGACCGCCGCGGCGCTCGGGCTTTCCGTCTCGCAGGCCTCGAGGCTCCTTGCGCAGGCGCGCGCGACCTTCGGCAACGAGCTCTTCACGCGCCACGGTCCCGAGATGATCCCGACGCCGGACCTCACGGCCATTCTGCCGAGGCTTCACGATCTCTTCCGCTCGCTCTCGGCGCTCTTTTCGAACGAGAGCGAGCCGAACCTGCTTGAGAGCAGCGAGACGATCCGCATCGGCGCCGTCGACAACACGGCGCTCGTCTTCGTCGCGCCCTTCATCAAGGCCATGCACGAACGCGCCCCGAAGCTGCACGTCGAAGTCGTGCCCCTCAACCATCAGGCGCTCCCGGACCTGCGCTCGGGGACGCTCGACCTGGTCGTCGCCTGCGACCCGCACCTGCATCTCGATGACGACATGCGAAGCCGCCTTCTGATCTGTGCGCGCATGAAGGTCCTCGCGCGCCGAGGGCATCCGATGAGCGGGCGGGGCGCCGCGCTCACGACGGCCGACCTCGACCGCTATCCGATGATCTCGCCCACGGTCTCGCAGCCTTCGGGCGTCACCGCGCCCATTCTCACACTCAACCAGCTCTCCTCGCAGCGCGTCCTGCAGATGCCGTACTTTCTCGCCTGCGCCTGGACGCTTCTCGACACCGACGCCTACATGGTCGTCCCTGCGCCGCTCACGGACCTTCTCGCGGAACGTCTTCCCGTCGAGGCCTTCGAGCCTGCGGACCTCTTCACGCCGCTCTGGATTCCGTCCTTCATCTGGCACGCGCGCACGGACCTCGATCCGCTGCGCCAGTGGGTGAGGGCGTTTCTGATCACGAGCATCCGTGAGAAGTGGCGCGCCTACCTCAAGGCCGACGAAGGAGCGGCGGTTCAAGAAGCTCAGCGGAGCGAAACCCGGGAAATGCGCGCCTGCGTCTGAAGTCCCCCGTCCCGCACGCACGGCGTGCAACGGCCCCTTGCACCCCATGGCCGCCGAAGGCGGGAATCCGTCTCTAGGCGGCGCGGGCCGCCGTTTCTACAATTTTCTCCGTGTTCCGAAAGCCCCCTGCACAGGCCTTCGGAAGCCTCACCCCGGGCGCGGCGTCCGTCACTGCGGACGCTTCGCCCGTACGGCGCTCGAATCAGAGAACGCCGGCAACCAAACGGAAAGAAAAATGCAGAAATCCATCCTCGCAGCCGCGACCTCGCTCGCCATTCTCGTCGTCAGCGCCCCGACGCTCGCCTCCGGCGGCCCCTCGGGCCCCCACGTCGGCTATCCCGTCCAGGGCCACATCGGCGAAGTCATCGTCAATCCCTACAAGGTGGCTCCGCTCACCGCCGTCATCCGCGACGGCGGCTACGAACTCTCCGACGTCACGGTCCGCATCGTCCCGAAGGCCAAGGGCCAGGAGATCAAGTACAAGGTCTCCCGCACCGAGCTCAAGACGCACGCGGGCGTGCCCGTCTTCGGTCTCTATCCCGACTGGCAGAACACAGTCGAGGTGAGCTACACCCGCACCCATCAGGGCAAGAGCGAAAAGTTCACCGACACCTACCGCTTCTACACCCCCGGCGTCTACACGCTCTCGACCGGCATGCCCAACCAGACGCGTCCCTTCGACGTCAAGGTGAAGAAGGTTGACAAGGAATTCCAGGACCGTCTCTATCTCATCAACAGCCAGCTGCAGAGCACGGTTCCGCTCGGCTCCCGCTTCACCTGGAACAACCCTTCGGGCGGTGCCGTGGAATGGGCCTTCAACTCCAACATCGGCATCATCGACACCACGGGCGAAATCCGCTGGTGGCTCCTCGACCAGGAAATCGGCGACACGGAAAACCCGTGGAAGTCCGGCTACTTCATGGGCTTCCAGCAGACCGAGGACGGTGCGCTCACCTGGGGCTACGGCCAGAACTACGCCAAGTACGACCTCATCGGCCGCAAGATCTTCGATCGTCGTCTCCCTGCGGGCTACTCCGACTACTCGCACTCCTTTGACAACGCCCAGAACGGCCACAGCTTCCTGCGCGTGGGCTCCTCCGACTACCGCCGTCCCGACGGCAAGCGCGTCCACACTGTCCGCGACGTGATCGTCGAAATCGACCGTGACGGTCGCGTGGTCGACGACTGGCGCCTGATGGACATCCTTGATCCGTATCGCGACAACGTCATCAAGACGCTCGACCAGGGTGCCGTCTGCCTCAACATCGATGCCTCCAAGTCCGGTCAGACCCTTTCCGCGGAAGAACTCGCCAAGCAGGAAGCGTCCGACAAGTTCGGCGACATCACCGGCGTCGGCGCTGGCCGCAACTGGGCCCATGTCAACTCCGTCGACTACGACCCGAGTGACGACTCCATCATCATCTCCTCGCGCCATCAGTCCGCCTGCGTCAAGATCGGCCGCGACAAGGAGGTGAAGTGGATCCTTGCCGCTCCGGACGGCTGGAACAAGGAACTCGCCGCCAAGGTCCTCAAGCCCATCGACAAGAACGGCAAGCCGATCAAGTGCGAAGACGGCAAGTGCGAGGGCGACTTCGACTGGACCTGGACGCAGCACACGGCGTTCCGCATCGACTCCAAGTCCGACGAGAACACCGTCATCCTCTCCGTCTTTGACAACGGCGACGGCCGCGGTCTTGAGCAGCCGCCCATCCCGTCCATGAAGTACACCCGCGGCGTCATCTACAAGATCAACCAGAAGAACATGACCGTCCAGCAGCTCTGGGAAGTCGGCAAGGAACTCGGCAACGAGTACTTCAGCCCGGTCACCGGCATCACGCAGTACCAGGCCGACAAGAACTCCATGGTCGTCTTCTACTCGACCGCCGGTCTGCTCGGCCCCTCGGCCGGCAAGGACGCCAGCCGCGAGGAATCCTCCCATCCGTACCTCTGCGAATACCGCTGGGGCGAAACGAAGCCCGCAGTCGAACTGCAGTTCAACAAGCTCTTCGGCTATCAGGCCATGCCGATCAGCGTCGAAAAGGCCTTCACGCACTAAGGCTTCCTGCTGAAACGCGCCCGGGGACGCCTCCTCACCCCGAGTGCAGCGGGGGCGCCCTCCGGGGCGCTCCCGCCTCATGACCCCGCGCCCGTTCTCCTCGGACGGGACCTCCCGCGGGCCCCCATTGATCCTTCCTCCGTATCCAACATGACCATCAAGCCCATCGTCGCCGCGCTCGGCGCGGCCCTCATCGCCTGCGGCTCCGCCGCCTCAGCTGCCGAAACCCAGATCTACGGCGTCGTCTCCACAGGCCTCTATTACCAGAAGGCCGAAGGCGCCGACCACGCCACCGTCGGCATGGCCGCCTACAAGCAGACGCCCACCGACTCGCACCTCGGCCTCATGGGACGCGAGGACCTCGGCAACGGCTGGTACGCCGGCTTCCAGATGGAGAGCGGCTGGAGCCTCGACTCCGGCGCACTCTACGACGAAAGCCGCCTCTTCAACCGTCTCGCCCGACTCTTCGTCGGGAACGAATTCATCGAAGTATCCGCAGGCCGCATGTCGACGTTCTCCTGCGCGTCCGAACCGTACTCCGTCTTCAAGAAGCTGCGCGCCAACATGACGGGCTCGGGACTTCCAGGCATGGCACCCGCGCTCATCGTCTACAACAAGGGCGAGTCCGACAACACGATCGCCTTCGCAACCCGCGCCAAGGACGGCTTCTTCCTCCAGGGCCTCTACACCAACGGCTCGAACGACAGCGAAACCGAATACGGCTGGTCCGACAACAACCACGTCGCTCAGGTCGCCTTCGGCTGGACGGGCCGGCAGCTTCGCATCGGCTCGCTCCTCAACTGGGAGATGCCCGAGCACACCGACGCGACGCAGGCCCGCAAGCACGACAGCTTCGGCTTCACGATCCTCGGCAGCTGGGACTTCGGCGGTCCGGCCGTCTCCGCCATTCTCTACAAGGGCAAGAACGACTGGCGCATCGGCGGCGCACCCGACCTAGGCGCCATCCTCCTCAAGGGGAGCGGCGTGAACAACCTCGCGCAGAGCACCGAAGGCCTCGACGTCACGACGGGCTTCGTGAGCTTCGGCTATCCCTACGGGTTCCATTACTTCAGCGCCGGCCTCGGCGTCGTCAACGCCGAATGGAACGGCGTCTCTGCCGGCATGAAGCACACGAAGGGCACGGCCGCCATCGGCAGCCTCATGTATTACTACAACCTCTCGAAGCGCACCCAGCTCTACGCGGGCGCCTCCTACGCGAACGGTCACGACCTTCTTGACGGCGTCGATCGCTTCAATCAGGTCTTCGCTTCGGGCGGCCTCACGTACCGGTTCTGACATTCCCGTTCTCTTTGAGACATTCGGACCGCCGCCGGCCGCTTCGTGCCGACGGCGGTCCTTTCGCTTCATGCGGTCTGAGGGGGGGAAGAGGCGGGCCCTTTTGTATTTTCTGCAACAAGGCCTTGCACAACCTGCCGTGCGTACTTGGAAAAGTCACAATAGCCCGAATAAAGGGGGAGGTCTAAACTCGCAGTCATGGTTCAGGCGAGCCCCGCACACATCCGACGTTCCGCCGACCACCCGTCACCCATCTGGAGAAAACTCACAAATGTTCAAGAAGACTCTGCTTGCCGTCGGCCTCTCTCTCTTTGCCGCTGCTTCCATGGCCGCCACGGAAGGCACCGACTACGTCAAGCTCGAAAAGCCGATGGTCAACGCCGAAGGCAAGCTCACCAAGATCTTCAGCTACGACTGCCCGTTCTGCTTCAAGTATGACGTCGGCGTCGACCCGAAGGTTCTGCCGCGCATTGAAAAGGAAACCGGCCTTGCCTTCAACCCGATCCATCTCGAAACCAAGGGCAAGTACGGCCGCATCGGCAGCGAATTCCTCGCCATGTGCCTCCTCAGGGACAAGGCCGCAGGCATCTCCGTTGAGTCCAAGGACTCTCTTTTCAAGAAGGCCAAGGACGCCGTCTACGTCGCCTATCACAAGAAGGGCGAACGCTGGACTTCCGGCGAAGCCGCCTTCCTCAAGACCATGACCGACGCCACAGGCATCAGCGCCGATGAGTTCGCCAAAGCCAAGAACGATCCGGCCGTCACGGCGATGTGCGACGAATGGAAGCTCTCCTACGACGTCGCCAAGATCCAGGGCATCCCGGCCTACGTCGTCAACGGCAAGTACCTGATCATGACGAAGAGCATCCGCAGCCTCGACGGCATGGTCGAGCTCGTCAAGGAACTCAAGGAAATGAAGTAAGCCCTGTCGCTCCGCCTTCGCGGAGCAGGGCCCAACAGGTTCTCCCTGGGCGGGAGGGACGGCGGTACGTCCGTCTCTCCCGTTTTTCGTCTTCGGATTTAGCCTCCCCGACGCCCGACGTTTTCACCCCCGACAGGGTCCGAAAAGGGCAGGGGACTGTACCGGAATCTTTTCCGGCAATCAACAATAGGATTTTTTCATCATGATCAAATTCATGAAGGGGCTCGCGGCTGATCCCGTCCGTACGCTCGCCGACTGGCAGGACTCCCGCTGGCCCTGGGGCATCATCGCGTTTGCGATGGTCGCCATGGTTCTGCTCGCGCACTATGTCTTTCAGGACTGGATGCACATGCTGCCCTGCGAGCAGTGCGTCTACATCCGCTACGGCAACCTCGTGATGGCGCTCGGCTGCGTCATCGCCATGATCGACCCGAAGGCCGTCTGGGCGAAGCTCGTCGGCTTCGTGATCACGATCTACGGCCTCGTCTACACGATCATCTGCTCGGTCAAGCTCATCGGCATTCATGACGCCGTGCACTCCGACGATCCGGAAGCGATGTTCGGCATGCAGGGCTGCTCGACCGAGCCGCACTTCCCGTTCGGCCTTCCGCTGGAAAAGTGGGCTCCGGACTGGTTCCAGCCCACGGGCGACTGCGGCTACGACGCACCGGTGGTGCCCGACGGCGTTGAGCTCGGCGCCCTGCAGCGCTGGTTCATCGAGCTCTACCAGTCCTACGACGGCTGGTACCTGATCCCGCAGTGGAAGTTCATGGACATGGCCTCCTGCTGCCTCCTCGCCTGCATCGTCGCGGCCGCCTTCATCGCCGCCATGCTCTTCGGTTGGGGCGCCCGCCTCACGAAGAAGGCGTAATCGAACCCGAACCCGGGCGTGAATCGGGCCGTCGGCGAAAGCTGGCGGCCCGTTTCTTCGTGCGGCATCTTCGTGCCTTTTCTTCGTGCGGCCTTCCGATCAGCCTTCCGGCCTGCGCGCGCTGCCCGCGCAGGCTTCTTGCGCCGAGGCGCTTCTGAGCATCGCGATGAGCCACATCAGGGCCGGATCGCCCGAGGCGTTCTCGTGCCAGATCACGCGCCGCTCGTAGCGGCCCGCCAGCCCGGGCGGCAGCGGCAGGATCTCGATCGGCAGGTATCGGGCGAGCATGCGGGCGTTCTTCTCGAGGATCTTCGCCGTGGCGTCCGTCTCGAGCACGATCCAAGGCGCGGCGAGAAAGTAGGGCATCGTGATGCGGGCGCCCTCGCGCTCGTGCGCCATGAGACTTGCGTGAAAGCGCACGACGGCGGCGGAGAAGTTGTGCGTGACGTTGCTGATGCGCACCTTCGGATAGGCCCTGAGGTCCTCGAGCGTGAGCGCGCCCCGCTCCCTGCTGATCCTCACGAGCGGATGCCCGCTTCGGACGATCAGCACGTCGGGCTCGTCGGCGAGCACCACGCTGCGGCACTCGGGCGGAATCGGGTCGAACGGAAAGACCGCCAGATCGAGCCTGCCGTTGCGCAGGTCGTCGAAAAGGTCGCCGTTGATCCCGATGATCTCAAGCCTCAGGCCCGGTGCCTGCTCGAGCACCGCCTTGAGCGCCGGAAATACGAAGGCGAGGATGCCGTTGTCCGCGGCCGCGATCCGGAAGGTCCGCTCGATGCCCGCCGGATCGAACACCGCGGGCGCCGAGAGCGCCTCGAGCTGCCGGAGCACCGCGTCGACCGCGGGCTGCAGAGCGCGCATGCGCGCCGTCGGCACCATCCTCGGGCCGCTTCGCACGAAAAGCTCGTCGCCGAAGAATGCGCGCGCCGCGGCGAGCGTGCGGCTCACGGTCGCGGTCGAAGTGCCGAGCTCGCTCCCAGTGAGCGTCAGACTGCGCGTGCGCGACAAGGAGGCGAGCGTCAGAAGCACGCCGTTGTCGGGAAGCGTCTCTTTTCCTGCCAAGGTCCTCATCCTCCTGATCTGTTGGTCCTCCGCCCGAAGGGAAGGGCGGTCAAGTCTTTATTTTGACACATCCGCAACGGCGGAAAGTGCACCGTTGCAGTTTGCGTAATCTCCCGTTGCGTGCCCCGTCCATCCAATGTGGGTATCAGGCAATGTCGCCCGAAGGCGTCCCTCGCTACACTCAGTGTCGTCCTTCGGCCCCGTCTCCGGAGGACTCTTCCGCCCGACGGGCCCGCACTTCGACCGACATCATGCTTCACAAAGAGGAGACCTGCCCATGAAGCTCATCCGTCTCACCGCAGCCGCCGCCCTTGCGGCGCTCGCATCCTCCGCCGTCTTCGCCGAATCGATGCCACCCGCACCGACGCCCAAGGGCACGCATCTCGGCAACGTCATCGTCAATCCGTACGGCTTCTCGCCGCTCACGGCCGTCATCAACCGCAACACGAAGCACCCGACCGACATCAGGGTGACGGTCAAGGGCAAGCCCGAAGGCGGCGTCGACATCACCTACGACGTCGGCCGCAGCACGCTGCTCTCGAACGACGGCATTCCGGTCTTCGGCCTCTATCCCGACTACCGCAACACGGTCGTCGTGAGCTACAAGCTCGACGGCAGGGCGATCACGGACACCTACAGCATCGTGACGCCCGCGCTCACGATGCCCTACATGGACAACCGCAACATCACCGCGCTCCCGCAGCCCAAGGTCACGAAACTCGATACGGCCTTCCGCGACCGTCTCTATCTCGTCAACTCCGGCACCCGTCCGCCCAAAGGCTCCGAAGTGAACTGGATCATGCCCAAGACGCCGCAGATGAGCAAGAGCGCCGCCAATCCCTCGGGCGGCTCGCTCGCCTTCGAGACGATCCCGCTCAACTACGTCGTCGACACGCAGGGCGAGTTCCGCTGGTGGCTCGAACCGCAGGCCATCTACGACGGCATCAACTACGACATCGCCGACCGCGGCTACGCCATGGGTTTCTTCCCGACGAAGTCGGGCACCTACACCTTCGTGCAGGGCCAGCGCTGGATCGAGATGAATCTCGCGGGCCGCATCGTCGCCAAGCATCCGCTGCCGCCGGGATACATCGACCTGAGCCACGCCTCATGGGAAATGCCCAACGGCAACATCCTCCTTCGCGCCGCCAAGTACCGCTACCATCGTCCCGACGGCCAGATCGTGCAAAGCGTGCGCGACTTCATCATCGAAGTCGACCGCTCGGGCAACGTGATCGACGAATGGGACCTCAACACCATCCTCGACCCGACGCGCGACGCGCTCATCAAGAACCTCGACCTCGGTGCCGTCTGCATGAACGTCGACCTTGACGCCCAGGGCAAGGCTGTGGGCGCCGAACCGCTCGCGCCCTTCGGCGACGCCGCCGGCGTCGGCACGGGCCGCAACTGGGCCCACGTCAACTCCGTCGCCTACGACGAATCCGACGACTCGATCATCATCTCCGCCCGCCATCAGGGCGTCATGAAGATCGGCCGCGACAAGGAGGTGAAGTGGATCCTCGCGCCGTCCGAAGGCTGGAAGAACGGTCTTGAAAAGAAGCTCCTCAAGCCGGTCGACAAGGACGGCAGGCCCCTCAAGTGCTCGTCGACGGGCGACTGCGAGGGCGGCTTCGACTTCACCTACACGCAGCACGCCGCATGGCCGCGCGCCTCGAAGAACGGCACCATCGTCGTCTTCGACAACGGCCAGGTCCGTCACTACGAACAGCCCGCGCTGCCCGAGATGAACTACTCGCGCGTCGTCGAATACAAGATCGACCCCAAGACCATGACCGTGAAGCAGACCTGGGCCTACGGCAAGGACCGCGGCTACGAAAGCTTCGCGCCCATCACGTCCAACGCCGCCTATCAGGCCGACAAGGACACGATGTTCGGCTTCTACGGCTCCGTGGGCCTCTTCGACCAGACGAAGGGCACCATCGGCCGCCTGCAGGAAGTGGACTACAAGACGGGCGACGTCAAGGTTGAAATCGACGTCTACAACAACAAGGCGTCAGCCCCGCACTATCAGGGCCACATCATCGACCTGAAGCAGGCCTTCGCCAAGTAACGCGAATCCGCGTCACGTGAAGGAGGGGAGACGCCGTCGGCGGTGTCTCCCCTTTCCTTCCTTCGCGGTTCGCGCACCCGCCCGAAGCCCGCAGGAAACCCCTTCGACGCGCGGTCCGCACCGCACGAAGTGCCGCCGACTTTGTACAATACCCGTCGCACGCCGGACGCTTCCGGCACCCTTCATCGCACAATCTCCAAGCGGAGTTCTCAGATGCATTATCCGATCGAAGTCGCCAGCCTCAAGCGCGACCTGCCTCTCTTTCCCATATCCGACGAGCTGCAGATCGCAGCCTTCATCATGCTCGGCGACCAGGAGCTCACCGTTGCCTGCGCCTCGGCCCTCCTTGAAAAGGCCCCCGAGTACGACTACATGCTGACGGCCGAAGCCAAGGGCATCCCGCTCATCCACGAAATGGCCCGCCAGGCCGGCGCCGCGCGCTACTTCGTCGCCCGCAAGAAGATGAAGCTCTACATGGGCGAGGCCCTTGAGGTCGACGTCCAGTCGATCACGACCGCCGGCATGCAGAAGCTCTTCCTCACGGAAGAGGACGCCGCCCTCATGAAGGGCAGGCGCATTCTCATCGTTGACGACGTCATCTCCACGGGCAAGTCCCTTGAAGCCCTCGAGAAGCTCGTTGAAAAGGCGGGCGGCATCGTCGTCGGCCGCGCCGCGGTCCTCGCCGAAGGCGAAGCCGCCGAGCGCACCGACATCACCTTCCTTGAACCCCTCCCGCTCTTCAACAAGGCGGGCGAAGCCATCTGAGGAGACAGACACATGCAGATCACCGGCATCATCGGCGCGATGGACGTCGAAGTCGCGATTCTTCGCAGCATGATGAAGAACGCCCGCACCGAAACCGTCTCGGGCATCGACTTCATCATCGGCAGCCTCGAGGGCAGGCGCGTCGTGCTCGCCCGCAGCGGCGTGGGCAAGGTCTTCGCGGCCCTCTGCGCCCAGACCATGATCCTCAAGTTCGGCGTCACCGAAATCGTCAACTCGGGCGTTGCGGGCACGCTCACTCCCGAGCTCCACATCGGCGACGTGGCCATCTCCACGGCCTGCGTCCAGCACGACATGGACACCTCCGCCGTCGGCGACCCCGTGGGCCTCATCTCCGGCATCAACATGATCGAGCTCCCCGCCGACACGAAGATCGCCGACGAGCTCGACCGCGTCTGCGCAGCCGCCAACGTCAACCACCGCCTCGGCGTCATCGCCTCGGGCGACCAGTTCGTCCACACGACCGAGCGCCGCGTATGGATCGTCTCCACCTTCAACGCTTCCGCCGTCGAAATGGAGGCCGCCGCCATCGCCCAGGTCTGCTTCGTCAACAAAATCCCGTTTGCCGCCATCCGCGTCATCTCCGACGAGGCCAGCGGCGACGTCAAGATCGACTACATGACCTTCGTGAAGGCCGCTGCCGCAACGTCCTCCGACATCGCGCTCAGGTGGCTGCGCGCCCGCGCCTGAGGCATTGCGTTCTCGTTCGGGTACTAATTGGGAAAGGCTCCGGATCCGTGAGGATCCGGAGCCTTTCCTTCGTCCGTCGAAAATCGCCGCCTGAAGGGCCTTGGGATCGGTGCCGTGGAGCTTCGCGAGCGCCTCGACGATTTCGGAACGCCTGACGGTGCCCTCGGGGTAGGCGGCCTTGAAACTTTCGGCATGAGCGGTCGTCTCTTCGGAGCAGAAGGTGAACGGATAGTTCGGATGCTCGCGGGTGCCCTTGGCCAGAACGGCGAGCTGTGCGTCGGCACGGGTGCGGCGGTCGGCGAGTTCGTTCAGGAAGCTGCTACCGGTCTTCGGGGCGACCGCAATGCCTTCGGAGAAGGCGTAGTCCGCAAAGAAGCTCGCGGGACCCTCGCCCTTTGGCCCGCAGGACGGACGGGAAGGGCGCCAGTTAACCGCACCCGTCACGTTCGACGCCAGAACTGTGTAAAAAAGGGAGGCTCCAGTCGGAGCCTCCCTTTTCTTCCTGCGGACGCGTGCTCAGGCGAGGATCCCGAGCCGACGGTGCTCTTGCAGTTTGAAGAAAAGGCCGCCCGGATCCCTGCGCTCGTGTGCGGCGCGGAGCGGTCGACGAAAAAAGGAGCGGCCGTGAAGCCGCCCCTTCGGGCCGTCCCCTTCAGCCGTCGGTGGACGGGAAGGGGACTCGTCAGGCAGTCGGGCGGATTATTTGCCGGGCTTGATTTCCTGGCTGAAGGCCTTTTCAACCGAGAACGGCCAGGCCTGGTAGCCCGTGCAGTCCTTGAGCTGAATTTCGACGGCAGGCGTCGTTTCGCCCCAACGGAATTCCATGATGGTCGGGTTGGGAGCGGAGGCGAACGCACCAGTCTTCAGGTCGTAGAGCGCGCCGGCGGTGGCCGAGTACATGACGATGGAGTCATGGTCGGGCTGGTACTCGACGAGCGAGGTCACGGCGGAGAAGAGTTCGTGGCCGCGTTCCTTGCCGAATTCCCAGACCTGTTCGACGGTCTTCTTCTTTTGGTCGATCTTGTAGACGACGGCGCGGGAGTACTTCATGTCGGGCAGAGCCGGCTGTTCCATGCCGCGGGCGTCGCCGTTGTCGAAGGCGGAGACGTAGATGATGTCGCCCTTGGACTTTTCATCGATCTTGAAGGCCGTGTGCTGCGTCCACGTCCAGTCGAAGTCGCCCTCGCACTTGGAGCCCTCGCACTTGATCTTCTGACCGTTCTTGTCGACCGGCGTCAGGACCGCCTTCGTGAAGTCGCCCTTCCAGCCTTCGGGCGAGCCGAGGATCCACTTGACCTTCTTGTCGCGGCCGATCTTGATGATGGCCGACTGATGGCGGGAGGAAATGATGATGGAGTCGTCTTCCGGGTCATAGTCGACGGAGTTGACGTGCAGCCAGTTGCGGCCCGCGCCCGTACCGACGATGTCGCCGAAGTCGTTCGACTCTTCAGCGGCGGAGAGTTCCTCGGCGGTGAGCGTCTTGCCGGCCTGAGCGGCGTCGATGTTAAGGCAGACGGCGCCCTGGTCGAGGACCTTGAGCACGTTGGAGCGGTAGACGTCGAGGATGTCCGGCAGGCGCCATTCGTCGATCACGTGGCCCTGTTCGTCCACTTCGGCAATCACGTCGCGGACGGTGCGCACGTGCTTGCCATCGGGACGGATGTAGTTGGAGCTCGCCACGCGCAGGAAGTAGTGGCCGTTCTGGGCGTCGTCCATCGAGTGCGAGTAGTCGTTGTAGCGCATCGGGAGGAGGCGGTTGAAGACTTCGCGGCCCATGATGTCGTACTTGACGTAGCGCTGGCCGTAGCCCCAGGTGAGAAGACCGTCGTCATTCTGCTTGAAGCCCATCATGACGCCCGCCTTGTACATATCGCGAAGATCGTAGATCGGGTTGGCGAACATGTACCAACGGATGTCGCCGGCCGTGTCGATGATGGCGTTCTGCGGGAAGAAGTTCCACTGAAGGGCGCCGCCCACCGGGTTGTTCCAGACGGCGCGCGTGCCGATGCCGGACTTCTCGGCGATGTTGTTGATGAAGTAGAGGCGGTCCTTGAATTCCGGATCAACCTTCTTCACTTCGGTGCCGAAGAGCGCATGGCGCTCGGCTTTGATGCCGGCGACTTCCGTGTACGTGGGAGGCGCGTAGAGCTGATACGTGTCCTTGAAGTTTTCGGAGTTGCCGCGCAGCGTGCGGGTGTAGCTCACCTCGACCATGTTGACGTAGTCGGGATAGAGGCCGAAGACGGGAACGCCGCCGTGGGTAAGCAGTTCGGTGCGAGAGACCTTGTATTCGATCGTCTGGCCGTTGAGCTTGGGCTGGATCTTGACGACGACGTTGCTGAGGTCGTAGCCGCCGTCGCGGATGACGGCCGTAAGCGGCGCAATGCCGTACGGGTTCATCATGACTTCACCGATGTGGCCCTGCATGATGTAGTTCGTGGCCGGACCCGAGCCGCCGCCCATGGCAAGCGCACCCATGGAAGCGGCCGCAATGCTCGCGGCGATCAGGCTTTTGGCAAAGAGTCTCATTTTGGTTCTCCGATTGGTCAGAAGGTTGGTCAGAAGGTTGGACTTCAATGACGAAGAAGTCTAAGCACGACGCCTCTTCAAAACCATGCGGACATACAGACCCCGAACAGGCCCTAATCCGCAAAATCGGATTTCGAATTTCGACAAGAACCTGCAGGAGAAGGGAATTCGAGACTTGAGTCTGAAAACATCAATTTCGGAGAATCGGCACGGCGCGCAGATCTCCGAGGTGCTGCCTCATTTCGGAGAAGAGAAAGCTCCTCAGCCACTGGTGCGCAGGATCGCCGTCGACACGGTCCGACCAGATGAACGAGGGCGTGAAGACCGAGCTCTTCTTGGAGCGTCCGAGAATGCAGAGGTCCGTCGTGCGGCAGAGCGCGTGCGCGGTCTGAAACGGAATGCAAGTCGTGTCCTCCGCGCCGAGGAGGAGGGGCACCGTGACGAAGTAGGGGGCCGAGAGAACAGGCAAGGCCTGTCCCGACGCATCGAGGCTCTCGATCACGGGAATGAGGCCGCAGTCGTCGGCCGAGGCCTTGGGAAGCGCGATCTGCACCGACTGCCGCGCCCTGACCTCGCGTTCCGTGAGCACCTGTCCCGAAAGGACGCGCCGGGCGAGCTCGGACGTGCCGCGCGCCACGTAGACGTAGGCGTCCTCGCAGATTGCGAGCCTGCGAAAGGTCGGGAAGGATTCCTGCGTTGCGTAGACCGCAAGGTCGATGCGGCCCTGATGGAGTTCGGCGTAGAAGTTCGAGGAGATCGAATGGAAGTTGAGCCTCACGCCGGGCGCATGACGGCCGAGCGCGTCGAGCACGGGCCCGAAGTAGGAGAGGAGCGCATTGTCGAGCCCCGCAATGCGAAAGACATGGCGGAGCTGCTCGACCGAAAAGACGCCGGGATACTCAAGCGCCTCGAAGCCGCTCAGAAGCGCGTCCACTTTGGGCAGGAGCGAGCGCGCGCGAAGCGTGGGACACATGCGGTGGTCGCACCTCACGAAGAGCTTGTCGCCGAAGGTCTTTCTCAGGGATGCGAGCTGACGGCTCGCCTTCGGGAGCGAAAGCTGCAGCCGCGCCGCGGCTTCGCTCAGGGATTCGGTCTCGTAGATGGTTCGAAAGAGCTTGAGTTCATCGGCATTGACGATCATGGGAGCGACTTGCGGTCTTGTGGGTTGGTTTCGGCAGGAAAGGGGGCCGCGAAAACCGGTCAGCCCCCGGGGGTCGTTTTCGAGTATGCCAGACGCGAGGCGTTTCGGGCACGCCGACGTTCATCGACGTCAAGACTTCGTCCCGTTTTTTCACGGGTCCGAAGGCGGGAAGGGCGCCCGCCGTTCGTCGGCCTCGAAGAAAAGGACGCTTACGTGCGGAGTCCCCTGGCCTCCGGGCGGATTCGGGAGACGCATTTGGTTGAGGTCTTTTGTTCGCGAACCGGGAGCCGCAGGGTTGAGAGGCACGAATCGGGTGCGCGCACATGCGTCGTCCGGAGAGGAACGGCTTCGGAGGCGTCGGACGATCGACGCACCCAGACGGGGCGCATGCGGCGCACGAACATCTGGAACGAGAACCCGCCCATGCGTCCGGCGGCGGACCTCGGGAGGCCGAAGAGCCGGCATCGACGGCACGTCAGGACGAACCTGACGAAGACTTGACGAAGGCGTGCGGAACCTTGAAAACGGCCCCAAAACCCCTCAAACATTACTCAACATAATAGTAGTTATGTTGAATATTCCAAAAAAGTGAAGAAGGACGGGTTTCCGTCCTTCATTTCACAGCTCTTCGAACTTCAGGTCTTCAGGCGCGGTCTGCGCCTTCGTCCGTCAGTTCCTCGTCGCGAACGCAGGATGCTCGCGCTTCACCTGCGCCACGGCGGGTCCGACGGCGATGCCGTCGGCAGCCCCCTGCATGAGCGCCTCGTACGTCAAGGCCAGACGCTTCGCGGTCTGCTCGAGCGTCCCTCGGACATCCGTCTCCCTGCCGCCGCAGAACACGATGCTTTCCTCGAGCATGGCAGCGAGGAACTCGTCGTCTCGGGCAAATGGGGCGAGCGGGTCGACGTCTCCCGACGCAAGCGACGAGGCTGCGGCTTCAGGCGTTTCGTCCGGCAGATCGATCCAGTCTTCACCCGTCTCAACCATGGTGCCCTCGGGGCTTTCGTCACAAGGCATTTCCCGCCTTTCCTTTGTGTCTTCAGGCGCCTCAGCTTCAGCCCTTTTGAGGGCCTCGGGCGCAGCCAGCGCACTTTGAACAGCCTCCTCGAGTCTCGTGCCGTCGCCCGATCGCTCGAGAATGCCGAAGCCGTCGGTGAGGAGCGCCTCTGCGAGGTCGTCAAGCACGTTAACGATCTGCGCCCTGTCAGCTCATGTCACACCTCGGGAAAGGGAATGTTTTCTTCCGGCATTCAGCCCTCGGAGGCCCTGACGGCCCCTGATGGCAGCAGGGAAGACGACGCGTACCGCCCTCTGCCGGCGCCCTGCTCTTCTCGACTGCCCTGCCCTTCGGCAAGGATTCGTTCAGTCGGCACAGACCTCTTCGGCCGCCAGGCGGGTGCGCACGGCTTCGGCCTTCTCCTCCTCGGAAAGCGTCAGCGGACGCAGACGGGAGATGGCGAGCATGTGCTCGGCCTGCCAGACGTCGTGGCAGTACTGCAGGCGCAGCCACATGGCTGCGGACGGACCGGGAAGCACGTGGGCGATGCGTACGGCGAGCTCGGGCGTGACGGGGCCCTCCCCCTTCATAACCCGCGTCACTGCGGCGGGCGTCACGTCGAGGTGCTTGGCAAACTGCCTGGCGTTGAGTCCCAGATGCTCCAGCGTCTCAGCAAGAATCGTGCCAGGATGCGGGGGATCATACATGCCGCTCATCAAAATCTCCTCAATGTTCTGCCCAACAGGCTTTTCACAACAACAAACGGCGCCCGTGAAGGCGCCGAAAAAGGACGTGAGTATATCGAAGGGGCAGTTGGCGCGCAAGCCGCTCCCCTCCCCTTTCTTACGTGAATATTCATGCAGGATGGCAGCTTCTGCATCAGGATCATTCGGGCCTGCAATGCGCAGGACGCCCGCCCGGATTGCTCCGGACGGGCGCCGTGTTCATTCAGAATTCAGAAGCTTGCGCTCGAATCATCAGAACTTGTGAACGAGACCGAAACCGGCTTCAGCAGTCTTGGTCGTGACGGTCACGTGATCGTTCTTGCCGGTCGAGTCGATGGAACCTTCGTTATAACCGGCGAAGCCATAGACCTTCGTGCGCTTGCTGAGCGGATATTCGTAGGCAGCGGCGAGACCCCAGCGGTCGAATTCAGCCGTGCGCTCCTGAGTCGTCATGTTGATGACGCCTTCGGATTCGCCGTCAACGTAGTTGACCTGGGCAAAGGCAGTACCGCCGAAAACGGGAGCGGCAACGCCGAGCGCAACGGCATAACCCTTCATGCCTTCCTCGGCCGTAACCGTGCCTTCACCGGCTGAGATCCAGGCATCGGCACCAACGAAACCGCCGAGCTTGTTTTCGTTCTGACCGTACTGGGCAAAGCCGAGGACCTTCGCGACGCCGAAGTCGTAGGAAGCACCCCAGGACACGCCGAGGGAATCTTCGGAGTTGGCATCGGTGCCCTTATTCATGACCGTGTCAACAACGAGGCCCGTGCTGAAGGCACCGAGGTCATACTTCGGACCGAGTCCGGCGCAACGCTTGTTGAGGGAGGACTGGGCGTCTTCAGCGCCGTTAGCGTTGAAGGAGTACTGTGCGTAGGCGGTAAGACCGCCGAACTTCGGGGTGACGTACGTGACGGTGTTGTCCATGCGGTCACGATCGCCGAGGTTGAACAGGCTCTTGGCGCCGACCGTGTCGCCCCAACCCGTACCGAAGGCAGTGTAGCCGTACACGACGTTGTAGGAACCAACGCCGGCGGAGAGGGCGCCGACACGACCCATGGAAAGCGTACCGAAAGACCTCGTTTGGGGACGGCTGTGACATTTCCACCCGAAGGAAGGTCTGTACAAACGGGTGCACAGTCACGGGAGATTCCGTTTCAGAAGACTTCCCGATCAGTCCACCTCCGTCGGTCGGCGCGGTACCGATACATACCTCGGGAGGTAGAATTTCGGCCTCTGCAGGCGCACAATTTCCTGTTCGGGCGCCTGAACGCACGGGCGCCGGCCCCTCATCAACAAAAGACGGAAGGCAATCATGGAAGACAGCTTCGCCAAGGTGATGTCCCTGGCGGCATTCATCGTGCTCGGGCATCTGCTCAGGCGCTTCAACATCCTGAAGGACCAGGCCTTTGCGGCCATCAGCGCCCTGGTGATGAACGTCACGCTCCCGTGCGTGATCCTCACGAACCTCAACGGCGTCAGGATCGAGGGCGACATGCTCCTCATTGCGGGCCTGGGGCTCCTCACGAACATCATCTTCCTCGTCTGGGGGCTTTTTCTTTCGCGCAACATTGCGGACACGCAGTGGCGCGACTTCGTGAGGCTCAACGTGGGCGGCTATTCGGTCGGTCCTTTTGCGGTTCCGTACGTGCAGTCCTTCTTCCCGACGACGGGCCTGATGGCGACCTGCATGTTCGACGTGGGCAACTGCGTCATGGCGGGCGGCGGCACCTTTGCGGTGATTGCGGGCACCCGCGTGAAGACGACGCTCTGGCGCACGGTCAAGCTGGTCGTCTCGAAGCTCGTGCGCTCGGGCCCGCTCGTCACCTTCGCCTTCGTGGGCCTCATGTCCGTCCTCGACATGCGCCTTCCCGACGGCGTCATCACCAGCACCGCCATCGGCGCGCACGCCAACACCTTCCTCTGCATGATCATGATCGGTGAGTCGATCAGCTTCTCGATGGGCGGCGGCAAGATGGGCAAAGTGCTCAAGCTGCTTGCGAGCCGCTGGGTCGTCTGCATCCTCATCGCGCTCGGCGTCTGGCACTTCCTTCCCTTCGAGGAGGAGATCCGCATGGCCCTCACCCTCACCTGCCTCTCTCCGATTCCCGCCATGAGCCTCGTCTTCACCGCTCAGCTCGACGGCGACATCGCCATGGCCGCCAACATGAGCTCGCTGAGCGTCGGCTGCTCCATCATCGGCATGTCCGTCGCGCTCATGCTCTTCGGCGCGCTCTGACGCATCAGAAACTCCGCACCACGTTCGGGCGGTCCTCTCCGGAGGGCCGCCCGATTTCGTTCATATCTCCCCTTTTCCGCCCCGTTCTCCGTGCCCGCCCGGCCGCAGGGCGCCACTCGCGGGCGCCTGCGCACGCGCCGTGCCCCAAAACGGTGCACACCGGCAACCCGAATCATTTAAAAGCGCCTCTGCCGCCGCCTTTAAGCGAATTTCCTCACGCTTCAGGCCCCGTTGAGGTTCCATTTGCCGAATTTCGTCTCCCATAGACGAATACGGGCCTTTGGCACGCCTTTTGCTTAAGAATGGATCAAGGACGCGGGATTCCCCGCCATCCGCACAAAGCATCTCACTCACAGAGGAAAAACCATGAAGTACATCATTGCGGTCATCAAGCCGTTCAAGCTCGACGACGTGCGCGAAGCGCTCGCGGACTGCGGCGTCAGCGGCCTCACCGCCACGGAAGTCAAGGGCTTCGGGCGCCAGAAGGGACATACGGAGCTCTATCGCGGCGCCGAATACGTCGTTGACTTTCTCCCGAAGATCAAGCTCGAGATCGCCGTTTCCGACGAACTCTGCGACAAGGTGGTCGAGTCGATCGCCTCGGCCGCGAACACCGGCAGGATCGGCGACGGGAAGATCTTCGTGATGGGCCTCGAGCACGTCATGCGCATCAGGACGGGCGAAACGGACGACGCGGCCGTCTGAGGCAGTCGGCAGCACTCGATTTGACTTTAAAGTAGACCGAACACTCAGGAGAAAAGACAAATGTCCGCACTCACCCGAATCGCCGCATTCCTCGCTGCGGCGGCCCTTTCACCCGCGGCGCTTGCCGCCGAGGCCTCCATGGACAAGGCCGACGTCGTCTGGATGCTCGTCTCCACGACGCTCGTCCTCTTCATGACGATCCCCGGGATCGCGCTCTTTTACGGCGGCATGGCCAGAAAGAAGAACGTGCTCTCGATCCTTGCGCAGACGACCGTCATCTGCTGCGCGCTCACGCTCGTCTGGTTCGCTGCGGGCTATTCGCTCGCCTTCGGGCCGGGCAGCGCCTTCGTGGGCGGGCTCTCGCATGTGTTTCTCAATGGTCTCGACATCAACAGCATGTCGGGCTCCATTCCGACTTTGCTCTTCGTCTGCTTCCAGATGACGTTCGCGATTCTCACGGCTACGCTGATGATCGGCGCCTTTGCGGGCCGCATGAAGTTCTCGGCGATGCTGGTCTTCATGGTTCTCTGGTCGCTGTGCGTCTATTCGCCCGTGTGCCACTGGGTCTGGGCCGAAGGCGGGTTCTTCTTCGACATGGGCGCGCTTGACTATGCGGGCGGCACGGTCGTGCACATCAACGCGGGCGTCTCGGGCCTCGTCGCCTGTCTCGTGCTGGGCAAGCGCCTCGGCTACGGCCGCGAGCCCATGAGTCCGCACAACCTCACCTTTGCGATGCTCGGCGCCGCCATCCTCTGGATCGGCTGGTTCGGCTTCAACGGCGGCTCCGGCCTTGCCGCCAACGAGCGCGCCGTCATGGCGATCCTCGTCACGCAGATCGCGGCCGCCGCTGCGGGCGTCTCCTGGATGCTCGTCGAATGGATGCTTCGCGGCCGTCCCTCGCTTCTGGGGCTGATTTCGGGCGCCGTCGGCGGCCTCGTGGTCATCACGCCCGCCTCGGGCTTCGTCGGTCCCGTCGCCGCACTCGTGATGGGCCTCATCGGCGGCGTCTGTTGCTTCTGGGGTGCGGTCTTCCTCAAGCGCATGGCGGGCTGGGACGACTCGCTCGATGCATTCGGCGTGCACGGCGTGGGCGGCATCGTCGGCGCCATCCTCACCGGCGTCTTCGCCTCGAGCGCCGTCACGGGCTCCGAAATGAATCCCGTCATGACCCAGGTCGGCATCCAGGCCGCAAGCGTCGTCGCCACGATGGTCTACGCAAGCGCCGTGAGCTGGATCCTCCTCAAAATCATCGACGTCGTCATGGGCCTGCGCGTCACGTCCGACGAAGAACGCATGGGGCTTGACCTCTCGCTCCATGGTGAACGCATCGAATGATCCCGGCATTCATCTGAACCCGGAAGGGCCGCCCGCCGCCGCGTGAAGACGCAAAGGCCGGGCGGCCCCTTCATTTGTTCGCGCGGATAACGAAGGAATTCTCGTGACGATGCTTGATGCAGGCCGCTCAGGATAAGGTGGACGCCTGAGGCGCGCGAACGCTCGAGCGCCTATGATCGGATGATCTGCTTGCGTTTCCACGGAGGAGCCTTCATGTCGCACGACGCCGCCTGCGCCGACTTGATCAGAAAGGAATTCGGCACCCGCATCATCACAAGGGAAACGACGATTGCCACCGTCGAGGAGGCGGCCGCCACCGTGGGCGTTGGCGTGGAGCGCATCGCCAAGACACTCTCCTTTCTCCAGAACGGCAGGCCCGTGCTGATCGTGGCTGCGGGCAACGTGAAGATCGACAACCGCAAGTACAAGGACCGATTCGGCGTGAAGGCCTCGATGATTCCGGGCGCCTCGGTCGAGGAGCTCGTGGGGCATGCGCCCGGCGGCGTCTGTCCCTTCGGCATCCGCGAGGGCGTCGAAGTCTGGCTGGACGCGTCCCTGAAGCTCTACGAGACCGTGCACCTTGCCTGCGGCGACGACCGCACCACGATCGAGCTCACGCCCGACGAGACCGAGCAGGCCTCGGGCGCGCTGGGCTGGGTCGACGTGACGAAGCTCATCGAGCCGAAGGCCTGAAAGGCCGCCTGAATGAGGCACAGGAAAACGGGAGGCGTCCGCAGGGAGGCCTCCCGTTTTCTGTTTCATAATGATTCGGCGCGGAAACCTCTTCCTTTAGGAAGGGGAGGAAGCGCCGCACTCCTTTCTTAGTTGAGTCAAAAACGTGGTTCGCTTCTCAACTAGCATCAGTTTTTTGAAGCTGACGTTGGCGGAAAGCCGGACTCCATCCAGCGTTCGGACATCGAAGTATCCGAAGGAACGGCGACCGAAAATGAACCCAATTCTTCCCTTACACTTCACCTTATCGAATAGGCGAAAGCCTTTGACAAGGAATGGCGTCTGGTTGAGCTTCCGCACTCCACCCTTGAGAATCGAACACCTGTGTATCTGTCGGTTGTGCTTTCGCGTCTGTTGTTGGA
>OGHD01000111.1_pt1 | contig 44157 bp, 32 predicted proteins | sample 1571341 | NCBI WGS metagenome assembly OGHD01 (sample SAMEA2582026, study PRJEB24529) | metagenome | biome: Human gut stool | place: China | collected 2011 | reverse complement strand
GAATCGATAAGGAAGTTGAAGTTAACCGCAAGGAAAATCTGCGCGACCATCGCCTATACTGGATCGGGCGTCGGACGCAGGATGTGATCCTGTCATCTTTGGCATTGGTGGTGCTGTCGCCGGTCATGCTGGCTACGGCTATCGCAATTGTGGTGGACGACCCGTCTGCGGGTCCTGTTTTCAGTCAGGAGCGTATCGGCCGCAACGGTAAGCCCTTTAAGTTCTATAAGTTCCGCTCCATGTGCCCCAATGCAGAGGCAAAACTGGACGACCTGCTAGACCAGAACGAAATGGATGGTCCTGTGTTCAAGATCAAGGACGACCCCCGCATTACCCGTGTGGGTAAGTTTATCCGCAAGACCAGCCTCGATGAGCTGCCGCAGCTGTGGAATATCCTGAAGGGCGATATGAGCATCGTTGGCCCCCGCCCGGCGCTTCCCCGCGAGGTGGAGCAGTACGGCGACTATGAAAAGCAGCGTCTGTATGTGACTCCCGGCCTGAGCTGCTACTGGCAGATCGCCCCGCACCGCAATGACCTCACTTTTGAGGAGTGGATGGATCTTGATGTGAAGTATGTCAAGGAGCGCAGTTTCTGGGTGGATTGGAAAATTATTTTTAAAACCTTCAAGGTGTGCCTGCTGGGGCGTGGGGAGTAAAAAATAGTACATGGAAGGAAAACGGTTGGAGAGACGAGATGGAGAGAGACCTTAGAATTGCGGTATTTGGACAGAAGCGATTGTCGAGAGAGGGCGGCGTAGAAATCGTTGTAAAGGAGCTGTGTACGCGGATGGCACAGCAAGGCTGTCAGGTGACCTGTTATAACCGGTCGGGACATCATGTAAGCGGCGCAGAGTATGACGATATTGATAACACGAACTACGAGGGAATCCGGCAGAAGTCCGTTCCAACGATAGAGAAAAAAGGGGCTAGAGATATAATACGCGGCTGTCATAATAGGGACAAGGGTACGGCAGAGAATGAAAGGCTCCGCAACCTGAAGTTCATATTTTCTTACCCGAAGAATGAACGACTGATCTTTTTGGGTGGCAGCAATGCAATCCAGAAAGAAATCTCGACCATGAGGGCGGGGTGACAGCCAGCGGACAGGTGTACGAGCCTATCCGCTCTTTGTGTTGGCCGAGATGTTAATGAAAAAATTGAGTGGGATTGTGGGAAAGATTTATGAGCAAGAAACTTGCGATTGCGATGTTCGGACAGAAGCGATTATCGAGAGAAGGCGGAGTAGAAATCGTTGTCAAAGAGCTCTGCACCCGAATGGCACAGAATGGCTGTGACGTGACCTGTTACAACAGAGCAGGCCATCATGTGAGTGGTGCAGAATATGACGATGCTGGTAAAACGGAGTACGAGGGAATCCGTCAGAAGTCTGTTCCGACTATTGAACGGCGCGGGGCTAGAGATATAATAGGGTCAACCAAGAAAACCTACGATAACTAAAGGGTTTTGACGGCTTGATTCGTTCAACAAAAGTGTTTATTTGCTGATAGGAAGCGGAGAAGCTGAAATCCAAAGGTTATATGTGGGAGGTTTTGGCGCAGCTCTGTTTTGACCCACAAAATGAGCAGCAAGTAAAAAATTAAGGAGAACGAATCGAGCCTACGGTGGATTGCCATTGAGTGATCCGCCGTGGGCTTGTTGCTGTTATTATAAAAGATTACAAAAAAAACGAGGAGAATAGACTTATGAAAAAACTTAAAATTGCTGTGGCTGGAACTGGATATGTTGGCCTTTCCCTTAGCGTGCTGTTAGCACAGCATAACCAAGTGATGGCTGTTGACATTGTGCAAGCGAAAGTGGATATGATTAACAATCATAAATCTCCAATTCAAGATGATTATATTGAGAAATATCTTGCAGAGAAAGAACTGAACTTGACCGCAACGCTGGACGCAAAGGCTGCATACTCGGATGCGGACTTTGTTGTAATAGCTGCTCCCACGAACTACGATAGCCACACCCAGCACTTTGACACATCTGCGGTTGAAGCTGTGATCAAGCTGGTCATGGAATATAACCCGAACGCCATCATGGTTATTAAGTCCACCATTCCGGTGGGCTACACCGCATCCGTGCGTGAGAAGTTCAACAGCAAGAACATTATCTTCAGCCCGGAATTCCTGCGTGAATCTAAGGCTCTGTATGACAATCTGTATCCGAGCCGTATCATCGTTGGAACTGATCTGAACGATGAGCGTTTGGTTAAGGCTGCTCACGAGTTTGCTGGTCTGCTGCAGGAAGGTGCTATCAAGGAGAACATAGACACTCTGTTTATGGGCTTCACCGAGGCAGAGGCCGTTAAGCTGTTCGCCAATACGTATTTAGCCCTGCGCGTGGCTTACTTTAACGAACTGGACACCTATGCAGAGAGCAAGGGCTTGAACACCCAGCAGATTATCGACGGTGTATGCCTTGATCCGCGTATTGGCAGCCATTACAACAATCCGTCCTTCGGTTACGGCGGCTACTGCCTGCCCAAGGATACGAAGCAGCTGTTGGCTAACTATGCAGATGTGCCGGAGAACCTGATCGAGGCTATTGTCGAGAGTAACAGAACAAGAAAAGACTTCATTGCTGACCGCGTTTTGAAGCTGGCTGGTTACTACGGCTATGATGCAGAAAACGAGTTTGCTGAAGACAAGGAGAAAAAGGTAACGATTGGTGTTTATCGTCTGACCATGAAGAGCAACAGCGATAACTTCCGTCAGAGTTCTATCCAAGGTGTCATGAAGCGCATCAAGGCAAAGGGAGCAACGGTAATCATTTACGAGCCGACCCTGAAAGATGGTGAGACTTTCTTTGGCTCTGTTGTTGTGAATGATCTGGCAAAGTTCAAGGAGATGAGCCATGCCATCATCGCAAATCGCTATGACAAGTGTCTGGATGATGTGAAAGAAAAAGTGTATACGAGAGATATTTTCCAGAGAGATTAATGTGGATGTGAAGAGGAACATGCAGGATAAAGTATCAATTATTACTCCATCATGGAATAGTGAAAAATATATAAATAAAACGATTGAGTCTGTTCAGAAACAAACATATATGAATTGGGAAATGATAATTGTCGACGATTGTTCATCTGACAGAACAGTTGAGATAGTTGAAAAAATTTCCAAGGAAGATCCAAGAGTAAGAATCATCAGACAAGACGTAAATGGCGGTGCAGCGAAGGCTAGAAATCGCTCGCTTCGTGAAGCAACGGGTCGATACATTGCTTATTTGGATGCGGATGATATTTGGAAACCTACGAAACTTGAAAAACAAGTTAAATTCATGAAAACTCACAATTGTGGATTTTCTTGTGCTTCATATGAGGTGGTTGACGACGAAGGTTGTGCATTGAATAAGGAAGTACACATGCTGCCTTCAGTCGATTATGTTGGTTTTCTGACCAACAATTTACTTCAGACGGTTGGCATTATGGTCGATACGAGTATCATCGATAAAAAGTATCTTGTTATGCCCGATATTCGCCGGAGACAAGATGCTGCAACATGGCTTCAAGTGCTTAAAGCAGGATATAAATGCTATGGAATCGATGAGGTTCTTGCAGAATACCGAAGAGCAGAGAATTCTTTGAGCAGTAATAAGGTTAAAGCTGTAAAAGGTGTTTGGAGTTTATATAGAGACATTGAAAAGCTGTCATTACCTTTCAGTTGTTATTGCTTTGTGAGATATGCTTTTCTTGCTGTGTGGAAGCGTGTGTATGTAAACAAATAAATATAAAGGAGAGTGCCACCGATGTATAACGTGTTGCATGTAATAGGTCATATCGGTAGAGGCGGAGACACAACCGTTGTACTAGATGTAATGAAGAATATGGATTACTCAAAATTCCATTTTGACTTTATTACACATAAAGGTGCAAAAGAAGAGATAGTAAAAGAACTTCGCGATGCCGGTTCAAAAGTTTATATTATGGACGGAGATGTCCGCGAATTGGGCTTGATAAGTTATTATAGAAACTTTTTGAAAGCATTAAAACAGATGGGTGGGTGCTATGATGCAATACACGTTCATACTGGAATGCAATCTGGTGTTGCATTAGCAGCGGCAAGAAAAGCTGGAATTTCTAAAAGAATCTGTCATTCTCATGTAACGGCAATTCAGCGAAAAACATCTGTCATAAAAAAAATCATTGCCACACCGATATTTCGATATCTATACACTAAAAATTCAACCATTAAGGTTGCCTGCAGTAAAGACGCTGGAGCATTTATGTATGGGAAAGACAGCAAATTCACGGTTGTTTATAATGCGGTAGATATTGAGCCTTATTTAAATGTTACGTTACAGGATATAAGAAAAAAGGAGCGGGAGATTGGCGCAAAAGAAGATGATGTGCTGATTGGACATGTGGCCAGAATGAGCGAAATGAAAAACCAGAGATTCATACTGGAGCTGGCAAGAAAAATGGAAGATTGTTCAAAGCTGAAATTTGTCATGGTTGGTGATGGACCTGATTTCCCGGAAATCAAAGCTTTGGCACAAGATCAATCTAACATTGTTTTAATGGGGCGTCGTTCGGATATTCCCTCTTTGATGAAAACATTTGATTGCGTTATCCTTCCGTCTTTGCCAGGAGAGGGCTTCCCGGTCACAATGATAGAGGCTCAAGCTGCAGGATGTAGATGCCTGATATCAGAGAATGTTACGAAAGAGGTTGAAGTAGGATTAAACCTTGTAAAGAGTATTCCATTAAAAAAACCTGATAGTTGGGTGGAAGAATTAAAAACAATTGAGAAAAATCGCAATTATGCACAGAGAGATGAATGCGCCAAACAGCTAATTGGTATGGGCTTTGGGAAAACGAAATTTGTGAATAATTGGTTGCAGCTTTATGAAGTGTAAGATTAAAGTGGGAGGACAAATAATATGCGAAAAGGCGTAATGAAAATTTATGCGGCGGAGAGGTGGTTGTATTTGCACCATTTTCACATATTGCCTAAAGTTTTGAAAATATTTATCAGAGTTTTTTTTGGTGCAACAATTCCGTACACATGTCAAATCGGGGGGGGGTCACTCTTTCCTCACGGAGGTTCGGGTGTAATATTACATGAACAGTGTGTGATTGGATCAAATTGCAGGATTCAGGCAAATGTCGTAATTGGTGGTCGAAATGGATTACCCGGTGCGCCCAAAATTGGAAACAATGTTCTAATTGGAGCAGGAGCTGTGTTACTGGGTGATATAAGCATAGGAGAGCACGCACAAATTGGGGCGAATGCGGTGGTAACGCATGATGTTCCGGCATATACGGTTGTAGTCGGTGTACCTGCGAGGGTTATAAAAAATTTGAAACAAGATAATTGAGTTGATTTTAGAGAGGTCGCAAAATGGACAAGCAACCATTAGTTACAGCGGTTGTTACTACATATAAAAGGTCGGTAGAAATTGTAAAGAGAGCCTTATCAAGTATTGTAGAACAAACATATGATAATCTTGAAATAATACTTGTGAATGATTGCCCGGAAGAGAGACAACTTTCAAATAGTTTAAGAGAGTTATGTGAACAATTTGATAGAAGTGTGAGATATTTACCCATGCCGAAAAATTCTGGTGCAAATGCTGCCAGAAATTATGGAGCAAAAAATGCACATGGAATTTATATTGGTTTTTTAGATGATGATGATACTTGGGCTAGAGAGAAAATTGCCTTACAGGTACAAGAAATGAATGATCCAAATATTGGAATAGTCTATGGAAATACATGGATCAATTCTGAGAAATATCACTCAATAAAGATTCATTATAAAGAGAGAAGACCAGAAGGAAATCTTTATGCAAGATTATTTAAGAATAATGTTGTAGGATCGACATCATTTCCGCTTATAAGAAAAAAAGCGTTTGATGAAGTAGGCGGTTTCAATGAATCAGTTCCAGCCTTACAAGATATGGAGTTATGGCTGCGAATCGCAAAAAACTATAAGGTGAAATATATTCATGAGCCACTTGGAACGTACTACTTTTATATCGGAGATAGAATATCTGCGCATCCAGAGCGTCGAGTAAAGGGATATGAGCAAATTCTCCTTCAACATAAGGATTTTTTGAATAATAACCAAAAGGAAAAAGCTGACTTCGATATATTAGGTGTGACACTTTACATTAATAATCGAGATTTTAAACAAGCATGTTTGCTTTTAAAGGAAGCGATTCAATTAAATCCAAAAAATGTGAAGAGTAATGTTTTTGCTTTGATAAAGTTAGTTATAAGATATTTTATTCCTGCAAAGATTGTCTGATTGTGAGTCAAGAAATATGAGTTTAAATGGCTAAATCAGATGGAATATACAATAAAAGCGAGGGTGAGAAATGGCAATATATTTTATTCAGATTTTAGCTATTGTAGCAGTTGGCGCAACTTGTAATGTTAATAAAAGTGATCGAGCAAAAAAAAGGTTCCTTTTCTTTGCGTTTGGACTATTAATTTTGGTTGCAGCATTAAGAAGTGTTAATGTGGGTACGGATCTTGCAACACATTATGCTAAAAGATATGTTCAGATAGCATCATATGGTTGGAATCAAATTCCAGAGTTCTCGGCAATGTCAACATATGAGCTGGGATACTGCTATTTAACTAAATTCTTGAGTTCTATTTGCCCTCATGTTCAATTTTATATAGCTGTAACGAGTCTTTTTACTTATGGCGTCACAGCGAGATTTATCTATAAAAATTCGTGCAATGTAAAGATGAGCACCTATGTTTTTGTGCTGACATGTACATATTACAATTATATGAATATTGTACGTCAGGCAATTGCTATAAGCATTATTCTTCTGGGTTATGAATTTTTGAAGAAACCTACCGATAAGATAAAAAATTATACCATATTTACAATATTTGTGTTAGCAGCCTCTACAATTCATTCATCGGCAATTTTGTGTTTATTGCTGATTATGTTTAAGGAATTGGATTTTAAAAGAAAGCACATTTTTATTGGTGTCGTTTGTACAATAGCTTTTTATTTGATGTATCAGCAGATATTCAACTTGGTTCTGGATATATTTGGATTATCTGGAGAATATGCCGGCTATTTGACAAAGGAAGCAGAAAGCGTTGGACATATCAATAAACAGAGTATATTTATGCTTGTTACAATTGCATTGGCGTTTGTAATTGGTTGTATAACTCTTGTTATCGAGCGAAAACTGAATAGCAGAGCTGATGAAGAGAGTATGAGTGAAGAGTATTGGCTATCAGACAATGAGAGCTTTTTACTTTACACAGGACTTTTAGCTACGGTATGTCGTTTAATGGTCTTCCGTATGAATATTATCAATCGATATTCATATTATTTTTTGCCGTTTGTGTTACTTCTATATCCTATGTCTATATGTAATTGCAAGTTAAGAAGTAACCGTAGGGTAGTAAAATGGGCAGTGTACATTATCTTAGGAATATATTATGTTTGGATGACAGTTGCTTACGAAGCTTCTTTCCACAGGACAGTTCCGTATGAGGCTTTTTGGCAATGTAATAACGGCTTCTTTTATTGATGCTGAGAAAAATTTGATGATAAGGTTTGTTAACATAAATGATGAGGTATAGGACATGGTAAAAGTTTTGCATGAACTAGGAAATCTTGATGGCGGTGGAGTGGCAAGACTTCTGTATGATTATTACCGTTATATGGATAGAGAGAAAATACATTTTGATTTTCTTATATATGATTTTTATAAAGAAGGAATACTTGAAAAACCACTTAAAGAATTGGGCGCAAGAATATATAAAATACCAACTCGTCAAAGCAATAAAAAGAGCTGTATTGCAATGATGAATAAAGTTATTTTAGATGGCCAATATGATGTGGTCCATTCTCATAGGGGACCCCAGGGATATTATTTCTTATCTTGTGCAAAAAGATGTGGGGTGAAAGTTCGAATAATCCATTCTCATCTTGCACAACCAAATGTTAAATTAATTCGTCGTATTAAAAATGATGTTCTTTTGCAGGCGGATAAATTGGTTGCAACAGATTTATTTGCTTGTGGCAATGCTGCTGGTTCAGCAATGTGGGGGGAACAAAATATAAAAAATGGCAGAGTACATATTATGACGAATGCTATTGATGCTGATAAATTCACATTTTCTAATGAAACTCGTCAAAAAAAGAGAAAAGAATTAGGCCTCACGGATGAATTTACGATTGGCATCGTTGGAAGAATAGAAGAGCAAAAAAATTATCCATTCTTATTGAAAATTTTTGCTGAAATTTTGAAGAAAGAACCCAAAGCCGTTTTACTTATTGCAGGAAGAGGAACAGAAGAGCAAAAAATTATGGCTCTTGCAGTAAAACTGGATGTAGATAAGAGAGTTCGCTTTTTAGGGATTAGAAGTGATGTTCCAGAGTTATTGAATGCCTTTGATGTGTTTGTTTTGCCTTCGTTGTATGAAGGATTACCAGTTGTTTTGGTCGAAGCACAAGCCAGTGGACTTCCAGAAGTGGTGTCTGATACCATTACGAAGGAAATGGCAGTAACAGATTTGATTTCTTATATGCCGCTTGAAAATCCTGAAAAATGGAGTGAGAAGATATTATCGTGTACAAGTAAAGAACGTGAAAAATATGCAAAAATTGTAGGAAATAGTGGATATGGAATTTGTACACAAGCAAAAAACATGGAAAGGTTTTATTTGGAGAGCGTAAAATGATTGTTAGTAAAGAAAAACTAAAGAAACTTCCCATAATTGGTAAAGTATTACATGTTGCTCATAATCAGGTTGTACAGGTACGATTGATAGGTGAAAGATATCCTATCTACCGTTCGGAGACTAAAAAAGCACGTAGTTACTTGCAGGGGAAAACTCCTACTAGTGAGAGAGTGTTCTTTTGTGCGGTTCCTATTCATAACAATCTTGGGGATCAGGCACAAGCGTACTGTATTAGAAATTGGATTGCAGAGCATTATCCTAAGTGTGAAATAATTGAACTTCCGGCATGGCCTTTTTATAATAAAAAATTTCGGAAAGTATTTGAATCATTGGTAGATGAAAACAATTTAATTGTAATTCAAAGTGGGTATTGTACAACAGAGGGACATTATAATCACAAGGTGCATAGGTATCTTGTTCAAACCTTCAAAAAAAATCGGATTGTAATAATGCCACAAACAGTGAATTTCCGAAATAGAAAAGAAGGATATAAAACTGGACATATTTATGAATTGAATCCAAGACTGTTATTCCTTTCAAGAGATAAGACGTCGGATCTTTATGCCCATGAGTTTTTTGGAAAGACTAATATCAAACTATATCCAGATATTGTTACAAGTCAAATTGGGACAATGCACTGGAATTTGAAGCGGATGGGAGTTTTGATTTGTGTAAGAAATGATGGAGAAAAATTATATACGAATGACCAAATAAAGCAACTGAAAAAGAAATTTGATGATGTAAACATTAAGACATCAGTTATAGACACGGATTATCCGAAAAATGTGACAAATTTTAAAGAAGATTTCCTTACTTGCTACAATAATAAGTTGATCCAATTCGCATCTGCAAAAGTTGTTATAACTGATCGATACCATGGCACGATTTTTTCTATGATTACAAATACTCCTGTTATTGTTTTGGCAACACGGGATCATAAAGTGAAGACAGGCACGGAGTGGTTTTCAGGTGTTTATGATGGAAGTTATTATAGTGCTGACAATCTAGAAGTAGCTTATGAAACGGCGATTGAAGTGTTAAAACAGAATAAAACGGTTCATAATGAGGCATATTTTAAAAGAGAGTATTATGATAAGCTCCCTGGAATTATAGAGCAACTATAAGAATTATTTCGATTTATGAGGTATGAGATGAAAAAAATAATTAATTCTCTAAAGAAAAAATATCGTTATTATAAGCAAAGAATTTATGAATTCGATTTATGTGTGAAGGAGTATGGTGCAAATGCTAGAACTACTCCCAATGAAGAAGAAATCAGCTTTAAGAATAGAATGCTTCTACAAGTTCATCGGGTGGAAAAAGGATTAGGCCTAGAAGACTGTGAACCAGGACATAGCTCGTCAGTAGCGGCTGATTTGGAATATCGTTTGTTACAGTATATTGACTTGAATTATGATACGCATGACTATGCTTTCGAGGAAACTTTTTCGGTTTTGAGCGCCTATTTGGATTATCAAAAGAAATATGGCAATCCAAATTGGAAACAGCTACCCGCATTGGAAGAAACTTATCAAAAAATCGTGAATGTTATAGGTGCGGAATATGCAAGAAAGATTATTGATACTTACAAAGCAGGTGCATATAGAATTAATGAAACGGATGTAAAACCGAATTTTGATTTTGAAAAATTCATTGAATCAAGGCATAGTATGCGAATGTTTGCTAATCAAAAAGTTGATGAACAGGATGTTAGAAGGATAGTAAAGCTTGCGAATATGGCACCATCTGCTTGTAATAGACAACCGGCAAAAGTATATTTTGTTCAGGATACAAATAAACTAAAGCAAGTAGATCATTTAATTACAGGAAATCATGGCTTTGAAGGAAAAATCCCGTGCTATATCATTTTGACAGAGAATAGGGCACAGTTTGCTGGCGAAGAGCAATTTCAATGGTATATTAATGGGGGTATTTATCTGTCATATTTGACTCTTGCGATACATTCGTTGGGAATGGGAAGTTGCATTATGCAGTGGAAAGCATTTCATAAAAATGAGCCTGAGTTGAAAAAAGCTCTTGGAATTACTAAAAATGAAGCAATTATTGCAGTTATAGGTTGTGGGCATTATCAAGAGGAATCAAAAGTAATCTGTGCATCCCGTAAGTCAGTAACAGAAACACTTACAATGATATGATGAACAATTTGTATTTGGCAACTTTTAAAGAAAATTAATGAAGGAATTTGATGTATATAGTAATGAAAAAGATTATAAACAAATACAAAAGAATGGGAGTTGCCGCGAAAGCTGGAGTCTGGTTTGTTTTTTGCAATTTATTGACAAAAGGCATATCAACGATTACAGTTCCAATTTTTACTAGGCTGCTAACAACGGAAGAATATGGAACATATAGTATATATCTTTCGTGGCTGAATATATTCACGATAATCACATCGTTGAATCTTTATTACGGGGCATATAATAATGCACTGAATCGATATAGAGATGATAAGACACGGAACAGATATATAGCATCAATGCAAGGAATTACAACATCCCTTGTTGTTGTGTTGGCGTTGATTTATGTAGCTAATATTGATTTCTGGAATAATGTAATTGGACTTCCAACTCCCATTATGTGTTTAATGCTAATAGAACTTTTTGTTGCTCCCGCAACTTTATTTTGGTCTGGGCGACAAAGATTCGAATACCATTATAAAAAAATGGTGATAGTTACTCTATTAAAATCAGCATTAAATCCAATATTGGGACTGCTTTTTGTTTTTACATGGGATTCACATCATGAGATGGCAAGAATTTTGGGAATCGCTATTTCAGAGGTGTGTATTAGCGGTTCAATCCTTGTTTATCAATTTTTGAAGGGAAAAACATTTTTTGACAAAAAGTTCTGGAAATATGCTCTGTCATTTAATATTCCGCTATTGCCGCATTATTTATCAGGGACTATTTTGAACCAGGGTGATAGAATCATGATTCAAAAGATGGTAGGCCGAGGAGAAGTAGCTATTTATAGTATTGCGTACAACGTTGGTATGCTTATTCAAATATTTACAAATGCTATTAATAATGCGATGACGCCGTGGATGTATGAAAGACTAAATGAGAAAGATTTCAAAGCAATTAGGAAAAATACTACTTATATTTTGCTCGGACTGGCGATGATTATAATTGCATTGATGTTTTTCGCACCAGAAGTTGTGTTAATCTTTGGTTCTAAAAAGTATATTGATGCAATTTATGTCGTTCCACCAGTTGCTGCGAGTGTTTTTTTTATTTTTTTGTTCAATATCTTTGCAATACCGCAGATGTACTACGAAGATAAACGTTTTATGCCAATTGCGTCGATGATTGCAGCCGTATTAAATTTGATATTGAATTATATTTTTATCCGAATTTATGGCTATTTTGCAGCTGGATATACAACATTAGTGTGCTACATAGTTTATAGCATTGGGCACTTTTATTTTTCTAAAGCTGTTTGTAAAAAACACATGCCTGGAGTTGAGTTGTTTGAGATTCAGAAAATTGTGTTGATTGGCTCTTTTTTAGTTGGCTGCTCAATTCTGTTTAATTTTTTATATAGGTTTACAATTATTCGATATTTCCTTGGGGGAGTTTTAGTAACGATACTTTTAATACAGAAGAAAAAAATAGTTTGTCTTATTAAAGAAATAAAAAAGAGGTAATTAAGATGAAAACAACATTACTTATAATGGCAGCCGGTATCGGCAGCCGATTTGGAAAGGGAATCAAGCAGTTAGAGCCGGTGGATGAGGATGGACATATCATCATGGATTACTCAATCCATGATGCAATTGAGGCTGGCTTTAATCATGTGGTATTTATTATCCGTAAGGATATCGAGAAAGAGTTCAAAGAGGTTATCGGTGATCGTATAGCTTCTATTTGCTCATCTCATAATGTAACTGTGGACTATGCTTTCCAGGATATCAACGATATTCCGGGAGAACTTCCGGCAGGCCGTACAAAGCCGTGGGGAACCGGTCAGGCTGTGCTTGCAGCGAAGGACGTAATTAAAACTCCGTTCATCGTCATTAACGCAGACGATTACTATGGCAAGGAAGGCTTCAAGGCCGTCCATGAGTATCTGGTGAATGGCGGCAAGTCCTGCATGGCTGGCTTTGTGCTGAAGAACACGCTGTCTGATAACGGCGGTGTGACTCGCGGTATCTGCAAGATGGACGAGCAGAACAACCTGACCGAAGTTGTGGAGACAAAGAATATTGTGAAGACCGCAACCGGAGCAGAAGCGGACGGAAAAGTGGTTGATGTGAATTCTCTGGTTTCCATGAATATGTGGGGATTAACACCGGAGTTTTTGAATGTGTTGGAAGAAGGCTTCAAAGAGTTCTTTGAAAAGGAGGTACCGGGCAATCCGCTGAAAGCAGAGTATCTGATTCCTATCTTCATCGGGGAACTGCTGAAGCAGGGCAAGATGTCTGTAAAGGTTTTGAAAACCAATGATACCTGGTACGGCATGACCTATCATGAGGATGTCGCAGCAGTAAAGGATAGCTTCAAGAAGATGCTGGAGAATGGTGTATACAAGGCTGATTTATTTTCAGATCTGTGATATACTTGAACTATTATAACAGGAAAGAGGTTTGTGTCCTATGCCCAGAACTAAAGGTAGCAAGAATAAGCCCAAAACTGTGACCGCTGATTTTGCAACGCAGATTGCGGAAAAACAGTCCGCAAAGGAAGCACTCTCTGCCGAGATCGCATCCATCACCGCCAACATTGACACTTTAAAGGCTGACTTGAAAGAGAAGAAGACTGCTCTGAAGAAGGCCGAAAAAGAAGTGGCAACGCTGGAAGCAAAAAAGGCGAAGGCAGATGCCAAAGCTGCAGAAGAAGCAAAAAAGACAGAAGCAGAGTCCGTTCTGAAAAAGCTGCTTGCCGAAGGCATGAGTGCCGATGAAATCCTCGCAAAACTGAAATAACACGAAAAACCCGTGATGGACAGGCATAACGTGCCGTTCATTACGGGTTTTAGAGTTATAAGAACATAAGTTTATCCGGCGGCCACATCAAAATGAAAATGTGCCGGAAGGTTGAACTGCTTGATAAACGCATGATGCTGGGCGTGGTAGTGACGCAGATCGTACCCCAGATGATGCAGTTCCAGCAGCTTCACCAGCACCAGATTGAGGTGGATTCCCTTAGCAGCGGCAATCTGAGCAGCATCCAGCCCGCGCTTCGTCATTTGATAGACTTCATCACTGTCCAGCATCAGGTGGGATGTGAAAGCGTTATGCTCGTAAAGAAGGATGTGCTTGTCCTTAATGGTCAGAAACTTGTTCAGGGTATGCAAGTCCATGAGCAACTGATGCTCCAGATAATGTCCCAGCGCATAGCCGCACACCATCTGCTTTGTCTGTTTGTCCAGCTGGCGATTGATAAGGATCAGTGGCTTATCAAAATAGAGTGAAAGCAAACCCAACATATCTTTAATACGGGATGTTTCACTGATGTCCAGACTGCAACTGCGCGCAATCTGTTTGATGTTGCGAGTTCCGGCATTTTGGACAAGTTCGTTGGCGGCTTGGTGAATAAATGCAGAATCCATAATGTGATCTCCTTCCGGGGATAGCATAGTGAATAGAACAGTGGTTCACAGGTTCATTATTCGTTCCTTTTCTCGTTTTTGTTCTCGGTACTTAAAATAGGCTTTGTGCATTTCATACATGATGCCGTCCATATCCTGCGGGGTCAACTCTCCGCTGGCAAATAGCTCAGTAAGCTCAAATGCGAGATGCTGGGCTTCTATTTTGCCCTTTTTTCCGTAGGCTTCGGCGGCACGTTCGATAAATAAAGACTGATCCGGCTGTAAATAGGTCAGAGGTACATGGAATATATCGGCCATCTTTTCAAGCATTTCAATACTGCGAGGGTAGCGGCCATCACGCTCCCATCCGATGATCGTTCTTTTGTTGATACCCAGACATTGTGCCAATTCGTCCTGTGTTAAAGAATGTTTCTTTCGTAGATCGCGAACTTTCTCTCCAAATTTCATGTTTGCAACCTTTCTATGGCGTAGTTATCGTGCTGTAACAATGTGCAACGGGATTTGTAAATATTCAATCTGGAAGATGCAACAAATTTTCACATTTACATCTTGACACGGCGACACGACTTACTTATAATATATGCTATATTCTATCATCTTTTGGATTATTATACCGTAAAAAACGTAAATATGCAAGTCGAAAAAGGTGAAAAAAGAGCGGAAGTTCAAAAGGTGAAATTGAATAGAAAAAAGAAACTTAAACCAACACAAAGGAGGCCGTGAGAAGATGAGCAACGGAGAACATGAAATCCGCACCCCAAAGGGGCTGCGGATCGGGAATCGCAGTGTCGTTGATGGAAAGAATATGCTTCAGATCAAGCGTGGTGGCTGTGAAGATTATATTTCTGCTGAATCTCTGGTGGAGTGTATTCACGGCCTTCCCGTGAAGAGTATCGAATTTTTCACAGAAGAGAACCAACGGAAAGAAGCCTGAAGCAGAGTGCTTCATCGGACACTGAAAGCGCAGAGGTGGAATCTTAGGCGGCACCTGGTTAGCCGACCAGCTCCATCAGACGTTCTTTTGGGTCTACAATATAATATCTGTTTGTTTAGAGCGATACCGTAGCAATATGTGATATAGGCCGGAACAGAATGAGCGAATGCAGCGCAGTAGTGCGCCTGTGAGTAACTCATCCTGTTCCGGTTTTTTTAATTTTTTTTCAAAAACACCTTGCGAAATGCCCTTCCAGCAATTCTATATATGAGAGACTAAACATCACACCTTAAAAGTGAATCATGAAATAGCGATGCAGTAGGAGAAGTCTTAGACTTCCCGTTCAAAAAAAACGGGTAAGTCTGGGACAACTTTTGCTGCATTTTTTGTTTCAGACCGCCCGCAGCCAAAAGGCAGAAAGGTGGACATTATGATGACATTCAAGGATCTGAAAAAGCTTGTTGAACTCCCTTCGTACAAGGAACAGCGTGTTCCAACCGTGAAGGCACTTGAGGTATCTGGTGTGCCAGTGGTTACCGAAAAGGTCTTGGAAAATCATGGCAGCATCAATGTCTACCAGAACGGTTATGTGATCTACCGGGCGCACAAGAGGGTGACAGTTTTTTCTCTCCGCGACTGTGTACATTATAAATATGATGCAGCAGAAGGGGCGGGACATCACATTGAGGAAGAGGAATTTGATGAATACGAGTGGCACATCCGTCTGGTTCTGGAAGGAGAGGATCGTATTTTCATGAACTACGAGATCATTCAGGGAAAATGGATGCCATCCCGTGAGGACAGGGAGTATAGGGAAGAAATCCTAGAGGGAGTCGATGAAGCAGTGAGTACACTGGAAAGAATGATAAGTGAGGAAAGAGTGGAAGAATTGCTCTCTACTTTGACTGATTTGCAGAGAAAGGTCGTTCACATCCACCTGTTCCATGGTCTGTCTTTCACAGAGGCGGCAAAACACCTTGGCATGACTCGCCAGAATCTTACCGGAATTTATAACGCAGCAATTTACAAGATACAGAAAAAGCATTTCCGGGCATTGTGCAGCTGCTAACAGATACATAATTAAAAGATGAGCCGTCCAATCAGAAAACACGCTGAATTGGGCGGCTCAAAAATTTTTTGAACTTTTTTCAAAACACCTTGCGAAATAGCCCTTTTCCGATTCTAGGAGTGAGAGGACACAAAAATTCTCCACCCCAATCGGAAGGTTCACAAAATGTTCAAAAAATTTTTTGAAAACACCTTGCGAAATGACCTTTCTCCGATTCTAAGGATGAGAGGACAATACAAAACCTCTCACCGGAACCTTGAAAATTGAATAAGCCATCCCAGAGGGATACTTCTGATACTGAATGTGCATCCTGCGTGTCTTGTCAGAGAAAACGCCGCTGAAATATGGGGCAGGAACGGGCTGGGGCAGAATGGCAAAGCTCAAATAACAGCAGATACAATGCGGCGGAGTGTCGCAAGATGCTCCGTCGTAGGAATGTACTGTTATTTATAATAGCGCAAATCCAGTAGGAGGGGAGGTGATGAATCTACATGAAGTACCCGTATTTCAGAGGTCTGGAAGCAGACCGATACAGTTTCTACCGTGTGCCGAAAGCACTCATCAAGGTAGACCTGTTTGAAAAGATGTCTGGCGATGCAAAGCTGCTTTATGCAGTCTTGCTGGATCGGATGAATCTCTCGCTTAAAAATGGCTGGCAGGACGAGAATGGAAATGCCTACATCATCTGTACGATAGATGAGATCATGGATTCGATTCGATGTGCCAGACAAAAAGCGGTCAAGCTGCTGGATGAGCTGGAACACGAATATCAGCTTATTGAGCGGCGCAGGCAGGGCTTGGGAAAGCCGAACCTGCTCTATGTGAAAGACCTCTATGCGGGACTTTCACAATCGAACTACTGGAAGTATGAAAATCAAACTTCTGGTGGTTTGAAAAGCGAACTTCCGGGAGTATGGAAATCAAACGGAAGTAAGACTGATATAAATAATAATACTGATAGTAGTGAGACTGATCTAATCTATTCTGCACAATCTGGTGAAAACATATCCGGGGAGATGCGGGAAGATGAGAGGTATCGCTTCTATTTTCAAGACAAGCTGGAAATCCCAATCTTAGAGAAGAATTCTCCGCATGACCGGGAAATCCTGATGGAGATTCTGGAACTGCTTGTGGAAACCGTAACCAGCAGAAAGAAGTTCCTGCGCATTTGCGGGGAAGAAAAGCCGAAAGAGGTGGTCAAAAGCCGCCTGATGAAGCTGGATTCCATGCACATCCAGTATGTAATGGAATGCCTGAAAAGCAATACCACACAGGTACGAAACATCAAACAATATCTGCTTGCTACACTGTATAATGCTCCGACCACGATTGACAGCTATTACGCTGCACAGGTCAGACATGATTTCGGATGGGGCGGCAGAAGCAATTAAGGAGGACGATGCAATGAGCGTGTTTTTTATGGATTTTGATATGGCTCCCTCGGTGATCTGGGCGAGAGACTTGTACGACCAGATGCAGATTCGGAGTGACTTCCGCAAGTGGTTCCCCCGGATGTGCCAGTACGGATTTGTGGAGGGCCGGGACTATGAGTTCGTTCCCCGTGTCCGCCCGCAGGATGAGGGCGGGCGCACGGTGCAGCGGTATGTGAAAGACTACCGGATCACACTGGAGATGGCAAAGCAGCTGTACAAGCTCCATCACTTCCACAAGAACGACTGTTTCCGCAGCTGCGAAGGACAGCACTGCATGGGAACGGATCACTGGATGCAGGCAGTCATTGAACTGCTGCATCAGCACAAGTGCAAAAGCCACGCGCCGCCGAAGCGTTTTTACGAATCACGGCCGCCCGATTCGCTGGTGACAACGACACAGATCGCAAAAGAGTACGGCTGCGGTGCAAAGGTGTTCAATCGTCTGCTCCATCTGCACGGTATCCAGTACCGGGCCAATAACCAGTGGGTGCTGTATGCAAAACATCAGGACAAGGGATATACCGCAAACCTTGTTTTCCGGCTCTATCGGAGTGATGGCAGTGCAGTGGAAAAGCTGCATACGGCATGGACGCACAAAGGCAGGAAGTTCCTGTACCATGAACTGAAACGGCGTGGGATTCTTCCGATGGCAGAACAGGAGGATTGAGCCTATGAACTTTACGAATAGCCCGTTTGAACGTATGATGCGCCAGCGTCCGGGAACGGACAGCGACCATCCCTGCATTTCCTGCCGACACCGCAGGGAGTGCGGCTACATGATGCACCAGTGCAGAAAGAAATTCCGCTCGGTTTTTGGTGATACGGCTCCCCCGGTATCAGGCACGGTCGGTGTCTGATGCCGTTTGGATAAAACTATAAACCGGAAAGGAGGGCGCAGGTGCAGGATGAAGTAAACGAAAAAACGATGGCATTGTGCATCAAAGGCGGAAAAATCTCGGCGCAGCTTCTGAAAGCAGCACTGACAAAGCTGCTGGCAGAGATCGAGAAGAAAAAACAGCAATCGAAGAAGATGGGAGGGCAGAACCGATGTAAGAGAGGAAAGCAGAGCATCAAGAGCCTGCAACAGAGCGGCGCACAGCTTACCAATATCGTTGTCACGGACAATAACATCAAGTCGTTTGACCGGGTAGCTCGGAAGTACGGCGTTGATTATAGTCTGAAAAAGGCAGAAAAAGAGGGTAAGACCGAATATCTGGTCTTTTTCAAGGCGAAAGACGTAGATGTTATGACGGCGGCGTTCAAGGAATATACCGGAGTTTCGCTGAAAAAGGAGCAGCGGCAGTCCATCCGCAAGAAGCTGGAGCAGGCTAAGGAACGTGTTGCCAAACACCGGGAAATCACTAAGGAAAAGACGAAAGACAGAGGGCAGGTGCGATGAGCCAGAAAACGACCGCACAGAGCAAACGACCGCGCAAAGCCCCCTCCAACCAGACAGGTGGAACGGCATGGGGCAAGAAAGCAGCGGCGGCAATCAGCGGAAAGATGCAGTCAGCCGATGTGAAGAAGCTGATTCTGCTGAATTTTCCGTACATCATCGCCTTTTACATGGTGGAGAAAGCCGCATGGCTGTACCGCTACTGTAATGGCGATACCATCGTGGACAGGCTGATGGTTCTTTTTATGAACTTCGGTCTGGCCTACAAAAGTTATCTGCCGAGTTTCCATCCGTTCGACTTGCTGATAGGTCTGATCGGTGCGGCAGCACTGAAAGCCGTGATCTACTTCAAGGGCAAGAACGCGAAGAAATATCGGCAGGGAGAGGAATACGGCTCTGCCCGGTGGGGCAATGCCAAGGACATTGAACCTTTTATTGACCCGGTGTTCGAGAATAATGTGCTGCTCACCCAGACGGAACGGTTGATGATGAGCGGCAGACCAAAGCATCCGAAGTATGCCAGAAATAAGAACGTCATTGTGATTGGCGGCTCTGGCAGCGGTAAGACACGATTTTTCGTGAAGCCGAATCTGATGCAGATGCCCGAAAAGGTCAGCTACGTCTGTACTGACCCGAAAGGTACGATCATCATTGAATGCGGAAAGATGCTCTCGGATGCCGGGTACAAAATCAAAGTCCTGAATACGATCAACTTCAAGAAGTCGATGCACTATAACCCGTTCCACTATATCCGCAGTGAGAAAGATATTCTGAAGCTGGTCAATACGATCATCGCCAACACGAAAGGAGACGGCGAAAAGTCCGGCGAAGATTTCTGGGTCAAGGCGGAACGCCTGCTCTACTGCGCACTCATCGGCTATATCTACTATGAAGCCCCGGAAGAAGAACAGAACTTCTCCACACTGCTGGAATTTATCAATGCCAGCGAAGCCCGCGAGGACGATGAGGAATTTAAGAATCCAGTCGATGAGTTGTTTGAGGATTTGGAAAAGGTGAAACCGGAACACTTTGCCGTGCGGCAGTACAAAAAGTACAAGCTGGCGGCAGGTAAGACGGCAAAATCCATTCTGATTTCCTGCGGTGCAAGACTGGCTCCATTTGACATTAAGGAACTGCGTGACCTGATGGCATACGACGAGATGGAGTTGGATATGCTGGGAGATCAGCGCACGGCAATGTTCGTTATTATCTCCGATACAGATGATACCTTCAATTTTGTGGTGTCGATCCTGTACACACAGCTATTCAATTTGCTTTGTGATAAGGCGGACGATGAACACGGCGGCAGACTTCCGTATCATGTGCGGCTGCTCCTGGACGAGTTTGCAAACATCGGCCAGATTCCAAAGTTCGATAAACTGATCGCTACCATCCGCAGCCGTGAGATTTCTGCTTCGATTATTCTCCAATCGCAAAGCCAGCTAAAGACCATTTACAAGGATGCCGCAGAAACCATCATTGGCAACTGCGACACGATGCTGTTCCTTGGCGGCAAGGAAAGCTCCACCCTCAAGGAGATTTCTGAAACCCTGGGCAAGGAAACCATCGACCTTTACAACACATCGGATACCCGCGGCAACAGCCCCTCTTTTGGCACGAACTACCAAAAGACCGGAAAAGAACTGATGAGCCGGGATGAGCTTGCAGTCATGGACGGCAGCAAGTGCATCTTACAGTTAAGAGGTGTCAGACCATTCCTGAGCGATAAGTTTGATATTACCAAACATAAGCGGTACAAGGAACTTTCGGATTTCGACAAGAAAAACGAGTTCGACGTAGAACGCTACCTGAAACACGAACTGCGGCTGCTCACCACGGAAGAATTTGACCTTTATGAAGTGGATGTGACCGAACAGGCACAAGAATAAGGAAGGAGGCTTTTATCAACAGCAAGCGATACACCCTCCCACCCGTTCGGGCAGACCCTGAACAGGTGATCCGTATGACCGACACGAAATAACCACCATCTATCATGTGATTCCAAAAGGCTGACTTTATTGAAAATGAAAGGAGAAGCCAGAATCGCAGGAAGCGGGCAGCACCGGAGATGTGCCAGCCCGCTTTCCTTTTGGAATCGCAAATATTCATCAAATCTGCGGTCTGGCGAAAATAATATATGGAATTCTTTAATCAGTCTATTACCGTTCTGCAGACTCTCGTTGTGGCTATTGGCGCAGGTCTTGGCGTTTGGGGTGTTGTCAATCTGATGGAAGGATATGGCAACGACAATCCGGGTGCAAAGTCCCAGGGCATGAAGCAGCTCATGAGCGGTGGCGGCGTCATTCTCATCGGTACGCAGCTGATCCCTCTGCTCTCTGGTCTGTTCGGCTAAGCACCCGCGATAGGAGGTACTCCCGCCATTGTTCGATAATATCTTTGCAGCCATCGAAAAATGGATGCGGGAACTTCTGACAGGAATGGTGGAGTCCAACATGAGTACGATGTTCACGGATGTCAATGAAAAGACAAGTGAGATCGCGGCTCAGGTTGGACGCACTCCACAAAACTGGAACAGCAGCGTTTTCAGTATGATTCAGAACTTATCAGAGTCGGTGGTGGTTCCGATTGCCGGAATCATCATCACTCTGGTACTCTGCTATGAGCTGATCTCGATGCTGACCGAGCGAAACAACCTGCATGATGTAGATACATGGATGTTCTTCAAGTATTTTGTCAAGGCATGGGTCGCAATCTATCTGGTCAGCAATACGTTCACAATTACAATGGCAGTCTTTGACGTTGGACAATCGGTAGTCAATTCGGCTTCCGGTATCATCAACGGCGAGACTGCCATTGATGTTAGTTCGCTGTCCATGCAGATGCAGGCGGCGATGGCAACCATGGAGATCGGTGAACTGGTGGTGCTGGCTCTTGAAACCTTCCTTGTCAGCTTCTGCATGAAAATTATGTCGGTGGTGATAACTGTCATTGTTTATGGGCGTATGATAGAGATTTATCTCTATACATCGCTTGCCCCGATCCCGTTCGCAACGATGAGCAACCGCGAATGGGGTCATGTAGGAACCAATTATTTCAGAGGACTGTTCGCCCTTGCATTTCAGGCATTCCTGATGATGGTCTGTGTGGCGATTTACGCAGCACTGATTTCTTCGGTGCAGATTTCCAGTAATATGCACTCCGCGTTGATCGGCGTTGCAGCGTATACCGTGATTCTGTGCTTCAGCCTGATGAAAACGGGAAGTCTGTCCAAACAGATCTTCGGCAGTCACTAAAACCGGGAAAATCCGAGGAAAGGAAAGACAGCAGACAAAAGCCGTATCCCGGCGGCGTGTCTGGCTGTCATGGTGAAGAATGGCTTATGTAACGATCCCGAAAGACCTGTCCAAAGTCAAAAACAAGGTCTTTCTCAACCTGACAAAGCGGCAGCTCATCTGTATGGGCTTTGCGGCATCCATTGGTGTTCCGTTCTACTTTCTCACAGGGGGAACACTTGGCACAAGCAACGCGGCAGCGGGCATGGTGCTGCTGATGCTGCCGGAGTTTTTCTTTGCGCTGTTCGAGAAAAACGGAATGCACCTTGAAACCATCCTGACAAACTTCATCAACGTCCGTTTCAAGCGTCCGGCAGTTCGCCGCTACGAGATTGAAAATCTGTACGAATATGAGCCGGAGAAACCTGTAACACCAAAAGCGAAGAAGGGAGGCATTATTGGGAAAAGAAAAGGATAAGAAGCCGCTGTTCGGCGGCATCTTCCAGAAATTCTTCAAGCCGTCTGCAAAGGCAGAAGCGAAAAAGAAGAAAGAGCATCATCTGACGGTGCAGCGGTCGATTCCGTATCTGGAAATGGGGCGGGACGGCATCTGCCGGGTGGAGGAACATCTGTATTCCAAAACCGTCCGCTTCTATGACATCAACTATCAGCTCGCGCAAAACGAAGATAAGAACACCATTTTTGAAAGCTGGTGTGACTTCCTCAATTATTTTGATTCCAGTATCCGTTTTCAGCTTTCGTTCATCAACCACAAAAGTGATATGAGCGAATACAACAAGGTCATTCAGATCGAGCCGCAGCATGACCAGTTCGATGATGTGCGCATGGAATACGCGCAGATGCTGAAACAGCAGCTTGCCAAGGGCAACAACGGTCTGGTTCGGACAAAGTACATCACGTTCAGCATTGAAGCCAAAAGCGTGAAAGAAGCGAAGCCCCGGCTGGAGCGTATCGAAACCGATATTCTCAACAATTTCAAGGTGCTGGGCGTGAAAGCATATCCGCTGAATGGTGTGGAACGCTTACAGATCATGTATGAGATGTTCCATCAGGAGGAAGAACGAAAGTTTGAGTTCAGCTATGACCGCATCCTGCAAAGCGGCATGACTACCAAGGACTTCATTGCTCCGAACAGTTTTCTGTTCAAGAGCGGCAAGGACTTCCAGATGGGAGATACTATCGGCGCAGTATCCTATCTGAACATCCTTGCCCCGGAACTGACGGATAAGGTTCTGGCAGAGTTTCTGGACATGGACAAGAATCTGGTAGTCAGCATCCATGTGCAGTCGGTAGACCAGCTCAAAGCAATCAAACTCATCAAGGGCAAGATCACTGACCTCGACCGCATGAAGATCGAGGAACAGAAAAAGGCGGTGCGTTCTGGTTATGATATGGAAATTATTCCGAGTGACCTTGCAACTTATGGCGGCGAAGCCAAGAAGATTCTGGATGATCTGCAGAGCCGCAATGAGCGTATGTTCCTTATTACGGTGTTGTTCCTCAATGCAGCGAAAACCAAACAGGATTTGGACAGTGCGGTATTTCAGACGGCTGGTATCGCTCAGAAGTTCAACTGTACCCTGAATCGACTGGACTATATGCAGGAGCAGGGACTTATGAGCAGCCTGCCGCTGGCCAATAACCTTGTCCCCATCAAGCGGGCATTGACTACAACTTCCACCGCCATTTTCGTGCCGTTCACCACGCAGGAACTTTTCATGGAGGGCGATTCCCTCTATTACGGTCTGAATGCAGTGTCTAACAACATGATTATGGCAGACCGCAAACAGCTCAAAAATCCGAACGGTCTGATTTTGGGTACGCCTGGTTCTGGTAAATCGTTCAGCGCAAAGCGTGAAATGACAAACGTGTTCTTCACGACAACGGACGATATTATCATCGCAGACCCGGAAGGCGAGTATTATCCGCTGGTCGAAGCACTGGGCGGGCAGGTCATTCATATCTCATCCACCAGCCGGGACTACATCAATCCGATGGACATTAACCTGAACTATGCGGACGATGATAACCCGCTGGGCATGAAGTCGGATTTCATCCTTTCCCTGTGTGAGCTTATCATGGGCGCACGGGATGGCATGGAGCCGGAAGAGAAATCTGTCATTGACCGATGCCTGCCGCTGGTCTATCAGAAATATCTGAATGACCCGAAACCGGAGAATATGCCGATTCTTGGTGATCTGTACGATTGCCTGCGGGAACAGAAAGAACGGCAGGCGCAGCGTATCGCCACGGCACTGGAAATCTACGTCAATGGTTCGTTGCGGGTGTTCAACCACCAGACGAATGTGGAGCTGGATAACCGCCTTATCTGCTTTGACATCAAAGAATTGGGCAAGCAGCTCAAAAAGCTGGGTATGCTCATCGTGCAGGATCAGGTGTGGAATCGTGTTACCATCAACCGCAATGCAAAGAAAAACACACGATACTACATTGATGAGTTCCACTTGCTCTTAAAGGAAGAACAGACTGCCGCATACAGTGTTGAAATCTGGAAGCGTTTCCGAAAATGGGGCGGCATCCCTACGGGCATCACGCAGAACATCAAGGATTTGCTGGCAAGCCGGGAAATCGAGAATATCTTTGAGAACAGCGATTTCATCTATATGCTGAATCAGGCATCCGGCGATAGGCAGATTCTTGCAAAGCAGCTCAACATTTCGCCGTTCCAGCTTTCCTATGTGACGAACAGCAACGAGGGCGAGGGGCTGCTGTTCTACGGCAACACCATTATCCCGTTCAAGGATAAGTTTGATACTTCGCTGAAACTCTATGGTCTTATGACCACGAAACCGAATGAAATTGCAAAATACAGGGAGAAGAAAGACGCATGATGAAAGAGAAAAAACTGAGCCAGATGATCCTGAAGCTGCATGACCGTGCTGAGGCGGCAAAATACGATGGCGATTCCAGCCCGCCTTATCAGGAAGTGGAAATGCTGAACTTTCACGATGAGGAATCGGTGGTGCATACGGTGCTGGAGGACTTTTACGCAGTCGGCGCACTGGCAGATGAACTGACCCACGGATTCCACATGGAAGAGCGGGGCTACATCGACCGCACGGAGGTCAATTCCCGGCTGATCGCTTTTGCCAGGGAGTTGGAGCGGATTCTCGATAAGTGGGAAACCCATGCAACGCTGATTGCATAAGTTTCCTGCCGGACGGGAGGTGAATCCGATGGCAGACAAGCGATTCCGGGGCAGAGATAAAATCGTCCAGAAAATGACCAAAGACGGTCTGGTGGAAGAGAATCTCCGCACCGGGGAAACCAAGTCCGCAGTTGCAGAAGAACCACCGAAGCAGGAAGATTCGGAAAAAGACGCTGCGGAAAGTGCAGAAGAACCCCCTGTTGTGGAAGAGGATGTGTGCATGGATGCCGAGGATGGAGAGGAGGAAAAGCCCCGGCGCAGCACCGCCAAGCAGAGTACAGAGTATTATAAAGCCCATCAGGAGGATGGAAAACCGAAAGAAAAAGATGTTCCGCCAGTGGACGGGGATACAGAGCCTGCACCGAAGAAAAAGGGCCGCTTATCCTTTGATGATGAGCAGCAGGGTGGCATTGTCCGTGGCGCGGGGCTGGGTATTAAGAAAGTGGCGAAGAAAGGAGTGGATACCGCCACTGGTTTTGCCCACAACAAGGTACATCAGGTCGAAAAGGAAAACTCCGGCGTGGAGTCGGCGCACAAGAGCGAAGAAACGCTGGAAGGACTGTACCGCTTCTCCAAAGGCCGGAAAAAGACCAGAGAAAAATCCGCCAGAGCTGAGAAAAAAGTCGAGGCTGAGAAAAAATCCAGCCGTCTGAAATTTTCGGAGAATGAGGGCGGCATAACCGAAGAAGCGGCAGAAATGCCATTGAAAAAGAAACCGCCCCAGCCGCCACCGACTGCCGCAGGAGGTGAAGCAACAAAGACAGTCAGTTCAAAGTTTTACCAGAAAAAGCAGTATAAGGATGCCTATGCAGTCGCCAAGCGCGGCCAGAAAGCCGGAAACGCTGCCAGCAAGCAGGCGGCAACGGCAGCAAACACGCTTGCAGAAAAAGCAAAGGCAGCGGTGCAGGAGGTCGTTGTGCAGAACAAGACCCTCTGGGCGGGACTTGGCATTGCAGCACTGATGCTCATGCTGATTATGGGCGCATTCTCAAGCTGTTCAGCAGCGATCCATGGAACGGGCAGCACCTTTATCGGAACGACGTATCCCAGTAAGGACGCTGACATGAAAGGTGCAGAAGAAGATTATCTGGAACTGGAAAAGAAGCTGGATGAGCAGATACGGCAGATGGAGTCCACACATCCCGGCTATGACGAATACCGTTACCAGTTGGATGAAATTGGGCATGACCCCTATCAGCTGATCTCTCATCTGACTGCCGTATATGAGCAGTTCACCAGAGGACAGGTGAAACCCGTCATCAAGTCGCTGTTTGAGCAACAGTATCTCCTGAAAGTCTGGGAAACGATAGAGATTCGCACACGCATGGAAACCAGAGTAGGGATTCGGCCAACGATTGACGCTTTTGGAAACGTCAGCATGGAAACCTATACCTATCAGGAAGAAGTGGAGTATGAGTACAAAATCCTCAATGTCCTGCTGAAAAATAAAGGCTTTGACACCATTGCCAGAAAGAACATGGATCGGAAGCAGACTGGGCGGTATGATGCCTACAATCTGACCTATGGCAATCGCCCGGAACTGTTTGGCGCAGGCTCACCTACATACAGTGGCGGCACAACAGGAAGCATTGGCTCTGGCGGTTCGGGTGGAACAGGCGGCAGTTCCGGCGGTGGTTTCCGATATGATATTCCAGAAGAAGCCCTGTCGGATGAAAAGTTTGCAAGGATGATTGCAGAAGCCGAAAAGTATCTGGGTATGCCGTATGTGTGGGGCGGCAGTTCTCCAAGCACCAGTTTTGACTGCTCCGGCTTTGTCTGCTGGGTCATCAATAACTGTGGCAATGGCTGGAATGTCGGACGCACGACGGCAAACGGACTGCGTGGCAAGTGCAGCTACGTTTCTCCTGCAAATGCACAGCCGGGTGATTTGATCTTCTTTGAAAAAACCTATAATACTGTCGGCGCGTCGCACGTTGGCATCTATGTCGGCAACGGAATGATGATTCACTGCGGTGATCCGATTTCTTATACCAGCATCAATTCGACCTACTGGCAGAACCACTTCCTTGGTTTTGGCAGAATCAAGTAAAGGAAAGGAGAGAAGCTAGATGAGCAAAAAGCTGAAGAAGTTTTTGAATGATGCAGAGAAAACCGAAAGCAAGATCGCGGAACTGGAAGAGTATCTGAGAAATGTCCGGGCGGCACAGAAAAAAGAAGAGGACAATGAGATCGTTCGGGCTATCCGCAGCACAAAGCTGGGTGGGCGTGACCTGCTGGCACTGCTGGAAAATATCCAGGCGGGGAATGTGACGTTCCAGACAACCGTAAACCACGAGAACAAGACTTCGGAAGAAGCAGAAATGGAGGATGTGATTGCGAAAGATGCTTAAAAAGCTGGGTGTTGTGATTCCCAGTGTAGTGCTGACCCTGCTGATGGCAGTCGGCTTTTCCACTCCGGCATTTGCCTATGTAGAGCCGGAAGTCAAGGAAGAGCCTGTGCAGGTCATTGAGGAAGAGGAACCCACCGAGGAAGAGAAGATTCCGTTTACCATTGCGGGCAACGGCGAGGTGGAAGATAACATCACGGACGATTCCAGTAAAGAGTTCTTCACGGTCAAGACCAAGGGCGGCAACACCTTTTTTCTGGTGATCGACCGGGCAAGGAACAGCGAGAATGTGTATATGCTCTCCATGATCGACGAGTACGATTTGCAGGAGTTTCTGACCGATGAGGAACGCAACGGCAAGGAAGAAGAGGAACCGGCAGTCGTGTTGCCGGAAACCAAACCTGAGCTGGAACCGGATGTCGAGATCGAAGAGCCGGAACAGGACGATGGAAAGCTGACCAAGATTCTGGCAATCGTATTTGTTCTGGGTGTGGGCGGTGCAGGCGCATTCTTCTATTTCTACATCTATAAGCCGAAGCAGAGTGAGCCGGAAGTATCGAAAGAAAATCTGGAATATGAAGCTCTGCCGACAAAGAACGAGGATGAGCAGGACGCAGAAACCGAAGAATAATAGAAAAACCGTATAATCTAGTGGTGCAGGGATGGTCTGATTCGGACTGTCCCTGCTTTTTTCAAACAAGCAGGAGGACACATGAAATATCTTGTGATAGCAGAAAAGCCGAGTGTGGCACGTTCCATCTCGAAAGTGATCGGTGCATACAAACATGAGGACGGGTATCTGGAGGGTGGGGATTGCGTGGTGAGCTGGTGTCTGGGGCATCTGGCAGAGTATGCAGCCCCGGAGTATTACGATGAACGCTATAAAAGCTGGCGGTTTGATGATCTTCCGATTCTCCCGGAAGAATGGAAGCTGCTGGTTTCGGAAGATAAGAAAGCGCATTTCAATATCCTGCGAAAGCTCCTCCGAAGCAAAGATTTTGATTATGTGGTAAATGCCTGCGACGCAGGGCGTGAGGGCGAAGCAATATTTCGCCGTGTGTACGGTCTGGCAGGCAGCAAACTCCCGGTCAAACGGCTGTGGATCAGCAGCATGGAAGATTCCGCTATCCAGCAGGGCTTTGATTCCTTAAAGGATGGCGCAGAGTATGACAACCTGTTTGCCGCTTCGGAGTGCAGGGCAAAGGCAGACTGGCTGATTGGTATGAACGGCACACGGGCTTTTACCAAGAAATACGGCAGGCGGCAGACCATTGGACGGGTGCAGACTCCGACACTGGCAATGCTGACGGAACGGCAGAACAAAATCCAGAACTTTGTGAAAGAGCCGTATTACAAAGTAGAAATCACAGGAAATGGCATCGTGGCAGAATCGGAACGGATGGCACAGGAGCAGGATGCGGATACCATGCAGGCAGCTTGTGATGGTCAGTGTGCCGTAGTTGGCAGCATCGAGCGCAAACGGAAAGAACAGTCTGCGCCGAAGCTGTATGACTTAACGACTTTGCAGCGAGAAGCTAACCGCTATTATGGTTTTACCGCCAGTCAGACTTTGAAGATCGTACAGGAATTGTACGAAGAAAAGCTGGTGACATACCCGCGGACGGACAGCCAGTACATCACGGAAGATATGCAGCAGACCATGGCAGATTTGCTCAAACACTATGGCGGCGAAGCAGATGGAGTAAAGCAGGTGGTCAATAACAAAAAGGTCACTGACCACCATGCGATTCTGCCGACACTGGAAAGCTGCAAGCGTGGGTCAAACAGCCTGTCCGGGGATAAGGAAAAGGTCTTTGCTCTCATCGTCTGGAAGATGCAACAGGCAGTACAGCCGCCATACATCTATGAAGATGTTCTGGTAACAGTATGCTGTCAGGACAGGAAATTCACTGCAAAATACAAAAATGTCTTGCAGGCGGGACATACCGCAATGCCTGTTCCGTTTGCAGAACAGGAAAAAAGCAAGGATATGGCATTCCCCAAGAAACTGGAACAGGGCGAGGTGATTCCTGTGGTGAGCGCGGAGAAAAAGCAGGGCTTTACATCTCCGCCGAAAGCATTTACCGAAGACTCCCTGCTTTCTGCAATGGAAAGCGCAGGCAACAAGGAGTTTGAAAAAGACACGGAAAAGAAAGGACTGGGAACACCTGCGACCCGTGCAGCGATTCTGGAAAAGCTGGTATCTTCCGGCTATGTGGAACGCAAAGGCAAGCAGATTCTTCCCAGTGCAGAGGGGGTTGCGGCAATCGCAAATATCCCGGATTACCTGAAATCGGCAAGCATGACCGCTGAGTGGGAAAATGAACTGCTGCGGATGGAACGGGGCGAAACAAAGCCCGCCGACTTCATGCAGGGCATCGGTGGATTGCTGGAACGAATGCTGGCAGACCTCCGGCAAATTCCGACCGTACAGGAATCACCTATTTATAATAAGGTATCTATCGGGAACTGCCCGGTATGTGGAAAGCCCGTCTGTGAAGGCAAGCTGAATTTCTATTGCTCTGACCGGGACTGTAAATTTGCCCTCTGGAAAGAAAGTAAATACCTTTCCGGCATGAAAAAGACGCTCACGAAGAAAATGGCAACTGACCTTTTGAAGAAAGGACGTACCTATGCAAAAGACTTCTACTCTGCCAAAAAGGACAAGACCTTTGCCGCAGACCTTGTTATGGCAATAGAAAATGGCAGGGCGCAGTACAGTCTTGAATTTCCGAAAACACCAGCTAAGAAGTAAGGAGGGAACGATTGGCGAAATTTAACGATATTCGGGAACTTGCCCAGCAGAACGCACGGTGGGTAAGCAATTCTCCGAAAGACTGGATGAACTATCTGGATGTGGCGGCACGGCTGTACCGCTATTCGTTCAAAGATACTCTGCTGATCCATGCTCAGCGTCCTGATGCGACCGCCTGTGCAGAGCTGGAAGTCTGGAACAAGAAAATGAACCGCTGGGTAAACCGTGGCGCAAAAGGCATTGCGCTTTTGGACGATGCCAGCCCACGGGCAAAGCTGCGCTATGTGTTCGACATTGCGGACACGCATCTGGTGCAGGGCGGCAGAACGCCGATCCTCTGGCGCATTGATGATTCGGAACACCAGCAGATGATCCTCGACCATCTGGCAGATACTTATGCTCTGACGCAGACGGACAGCATGAATGCTGCGCTGATGGAACTGGCACAGCAGTTGACCGCTGAAAATCTGGAAGAAGCGATGGATGGTCTGGAATATGAGGTGGCAGACACTTTTCTGGAAGGACTGGATGAAGATAACCTCCGTGTCCGTTTCCGGGAGTTAATGACCAACAGTATTTTCTATACCCTTTCCCGACGCTGCGAACAGGAACCGCTGGAAGTTTTGGAAGATGAGGATTTTATCCGTATTGTGGATTTCAACCAGCTTCCGGTTTTGACGTTCCTGGGCAATGCTGTTTCGGAACAATGTGAAGCGGTTCTCCGTGACATCGGACGGGAAATGCAGAAAATTTACCGAAAAGAAGTCACAGAACATCTTGCAAAAACTGCCGACAGCTTGTATAATACCAGTACGGACTTTAGCACATTAAAGCGTGAAACTGAAACGAACATCACTGAAGGAGGAAAACCGTATGGAACTGACTTATCACCGCAAGGGGGACTACCTGTTTCCGAACCTGACCGTACAGGACGAGCCGATGAGCATTGGGAAGTACGGGATGCTGCGCAGGACTTATCTGAGGGAAAACAAGAAGAACTGGTATCAGAGTATGCTGATGAGCGGCAGGCTGAATCAGCATCTGGCGCAGATCGACGAGCAGGCGGAGAACCGGATGGAAGAACTGATCGAGAGCCTGAACGAGAAGTATCCGGCTCCGAACAAGGAAACCGAACAGATGGCATGGGTGGCACATCAGAACAATCTGACCGCGATGGCGGAAGAGATCGTGCTGAAGGAATTGGTGTACAACTAACCGCTGACACAACCGAACAGGATTTGAGCGAAGCAGAGGAAGAAATTGCCTCTGCTTTTTCTCTGCCCAATCTGCCGACCGTGGAACAGCAGATTCGGGCAATCGAAGCCCCGATGCAGGCCCAGTATGCCGATGAGATCACGATTCCGGCAGAAGTTGTGGATGAAATCCTGCGGACGGGAAGCAATCGAAGCAAAAGCCAGCTCCGCCTTATCTATAACTTTATGACCGAACAGACCCCGGAAGAGTATACTGCTTTCGTCAAAAAAGAGTATGGCGAGGGCGGCAAGGGCTTTGAGATCGGCGGCACAAAATATGCAGTCTGGTTCGATGAGTTGGGTATGCAGATCGCCGTTGGAGATACGGTTCGGAACGACCCCAAAAACAAAGCATTTCTGTCCTGGGAAGATGTCAGCTGCAGAATCCATCAGCTTCTGCAGCAGGGAGAGTACGCACCAAAGTCTGTCCTGGATGCAGCCCGTGGCAATGCTCTGCATGAACACGCAGAAGCCCTAAGCTATATGGAACGCGATATGGCAGAGGGCGTGGCAGAGATGGTCTTTGCCGATACGTCCATCTTCTCCGGCGGATACCCGGAACTTACAGAACGCCTTGCAAAGCTGCTTGACCAGCCGGAATTTCTGGCTGACCTGAACGAACGTCTTTTGGGACTGGCAGAAGCCTACGCCGAAGATAAAAGCGTGATGCGGATGCCGTTCTATCGCCCGGACAAAGTATCCGAACAGTTTCAGAAGTTTGCCCTCCCGTTCCAGCCGTATCAGGCAAGAGAGGGCTTTCAGTGGAATGAGCAGGAAGTCTTTATCACGGAAGATGAGATCAATGCTTTCCTTGCAGGCGGCGGGCCGTATTCGGATGGCAGGCTGGCAACGTACAGTTTCTTCCTTACCCATACAGAGAAAGCAGAACGCGCGGCATTTCTGAAAGACCGATACGGTGTGGGCGGCAGCAGTCATGCACTTTCCCGTGCAGATAATTCCCATGCCAGCTATGACGGCAGAGGTCTTGAACTGGCACGGGGCATCTATGGAAAGCCGGATGCGCTGGTAAAGCTGAACTGGAACCAGGCGGCTGAACGAGTTGCAAAGCTCATTGACCAGAGTTTGTATCTGAAGCCTGCGGATTACAGCCGGATGCCGAGTTACGAGTGTGAGCAGATGGCAAATCGGGTAATCGGTTTCTACCATCGTCTGCCCGATGAAGTAGAGCGTCCATTTAAGCGGGAATTGCTGAATGAGGATGCCAGAAAGAAACTGCCCACCATGCTGGCTGACCCGGAACAGGCGGTAGAGCTTCTGGAAAAGATGGATGCAGCACTTCTTTCCGTGCCGCTGGATTCCCCGGAATATGCGGAAAAATCAAAGACGCTTGCTGAACTGCACCAGTATGTTGAGGGAACGTACACGATCTTCCCGGAAAAGAAAAAGGCTGTTGAGATTTCTGTTTCTGAGGCAGGACAAATATCGCTTTTCGATATTTGGGCGCAGGAACAGGAATCGAAAGAGCATTCAACCACCGCAGTGGTTGAAGAACCCCAGAAGCAGGCGGCAAAGTACAGCAGAAATGTCGGGGATTATCTCTATCTGGAAGATGACCGCCTTTATAAAATCGAACGTGTTACGGATTCTCTGATCTATCTGAAAGATATGGAGCGTCCTGCATGGGCGGCGCGGGTGCTTCGACCGAACCAGTATGATGCAGAACTGGCAAAGAATCCGCTGAATGATTATCTTCTGGCAGGGCAGGAATCTGCATTGAAAGATAGTCGCTGTGTTTACAAAGAATGTCTGTATTCCATGCTGGATGCGGTGCAGCAGAGTGAAATCTATCCGTATCTCCGCGACCGCGATGTGGATGCAGACGAAGCGGAAAAGGAACTTCGGAACAAGATTGACGAGCTGTTAGAGCAGAATGCGAAAACTGCTCCGCTGTATCTGGAAGCAAGCCAGAACTGGGAAAACTTCAAAGACTGGTTGGTAGAAGATATTTTCCAGCGCACCTATCAGGACGTTATTACGGACAGACGGGATGCCGTTGCACTGTATCAGGATAGCAAGGACGCACCGCAGTGGGTGCGCGGCATTATGGTTCCGTATGCAGCGGAAGAAAAGGCCGTTGAGCCGACCTTGCAGCCCCTGCCGCTGGATGCCGTAAACGAATATAACGCGCTGAAAGAGCGTTACCCGGATGCTCTGGTCGGTTATGAGCAGTACGGCAACTTTGAGTTCTACGGCGAGGATGCAAAGCGCGTTTCAGAACTTCTTGGCAGCAAGCTGTTGGAAAAGGAAACCGCACTCGGCAAGGTTGAGGTGTCTGGTTTTCCACGTGAACAGTGGGCTTCTCAGGCAATGAAGCTCTGGAAGCAGGGGGAGAGCGTCTATCTGTCCGGCCAGCAGGAAGATGGAACCCATGCGCAGACAAAGTATTTCCGCAGAGAGGAATATCTGCCAGTCAATACCATCATTGAACTGGACGATAGAGAGTTCCGTGTGGATTCGGTCAACTTTGAGCAGGGGACGGTCAGCTTGCAGGACATGACCCTTGCGAAAGAAGCCCGGTATCCGATCTTCCGAACGGAACCGCTGGAGTACATTCGGCATCTGTACGAACAGGCCGACGTGCCGATGAAAGAAGCGATAGAAACCACAGTCTTTACTGCTCTACACAATGCTGGTGTGGCTTACGAGGATTTTTTCCCGGAGCAGATGGATGTGATCTATTCGGTGGCAGAATCGGGCGGCGAGTTAGAAGAACTGCTGAATCCCGACTTCTCGCCGGAACAGATGCAGCTGATCGCGGATGTGCAGACCCGGACAGATGCCATCCATCGTTCAGCGGCAGATGATGCTGTGAAGCCTCTTACCAGCAAGCCTATGACCCCGGAAGAGGTCAACCATGCACGGCGGCAGCACAACCTTCCGCTGGACAGTGGAGCCGAAACGGAACAGCCTGTACAGCCCAAACAGGAGCCTATGAACTTCCGTATTACGGACGATGATCTCGGCGCAGGAGGAGCCAAGACAAAATTCAAAGCAAACATCGAAGCCATCCGGCTGCTGCAAACGCTGGATGCAGAACAGCGGCAGGCAACCGCAGAAGAACAGGAAGTTCTCTCCCGGTATGTCGGCTGGGGCGGCATTCCGCAGGCGTTCGACGAGAAGAATGCGGACTGGGCAAAGGAGTATGCGGAACTGAAATCTCTGCTCCCGGCAGATGAGTACAGCGAAGCGCGGGCATCCACGCTGAATGCTTTCTACACTTCGCCTACGGTTATCAAGGCAATGTATGAAGCCCTTTCCAACATGGGTCTGAGCAAAGGCAATGTACTGGAACCGTCCTGCGGTGTCGGTAACTTCATGGGTCTTGTGCCTGAAAGCATGGAGAACATCAAGATGTATGGTGTGGAGCTGGACAACGTATCAGGACGCATTGCACAGCAGCTTTATCAGAAGAACAAAATTGCAGTGCAGGGCTTTGAAACAATGCAGTTCCCGGACAGTTTCTTTGATTGCGTGGTGGGTAATGTGCCGTTCGGCAATTACAAAGTGCCGGATAAGCGGTATGACCGCCACAACTTCCTCATCCATGATTACTTTATTGCAAAAAGTCTTGACCTTGTTCGTCCGGGCGGCGTGGTGGCGGTGGTAACATCCAGCGGTACGATGGATAAGAAGGATTCCTCTGTCCGTGAGTATCTTGCCAACCGTGCTGATCTGGTCGGCGCGATTCGCCTGCCGAACAATGCGTTCCAGCGCAACGCCAATACAAGCGTAGTAGCCGACATCCTGTTTTTGCAGAAGCGTGACCGGGTAGCAGTCGAGCGGGCAGAGTGGGTAGACCTTGCTACAACGCCAGAGGGATATTCCATTAACCAGTATTTTGCGCAGCATCCTGAAATGGTGCTGGGTGAGATCACGACTGAAAGTACACAGTACGGCAAGCAGGAAACCACGGTCAAGCCCATCGAGGGCGCAGACCTTGCCCAGCAGTTGAAAGCAGCAGTTGAGAACATCCATGCGGAAATCACAGAGCCGGAAATCACGGACGATGAACTTGACCAAAACGCAGAACCGCTCCCGGCAGACCCGAACGTGAAGAATTTCAGTTACACCAACGTGGATGGACAGGTTTATTACCGTGAAAACTCCTACATGAACAAGGTTGACCTGCCTGCGGTCACGGCGGAGCGTGTGCTGGGAATGATCGCTCTGCGGGAAACCACACAGAAATTGCTGGACTGCCAGTTGCACGATGGTACGGATGCCGAAGTGGAACTGCTGCAAGGAAAGCTGAAAGACCAGTATAAGCGGTTCACAGCGCAGTATAGTCTGATCAACAGCACCGCAAACAAACGGGCATTCCGGCAGGACAGCAGCTATTGTCTGCTGGCATCTCTTGAGATTCTGGATGAGGATAAAAACCTCAAGCGGCTGGCAGATATTTTTACGAAACGCACCATTCGCAAGCCGGAACCTGTAACCTCTGTGGATACGCCCAGTGAAGCCCTTGCACTCTCCATCGGAGAAAAAGCAAAGGTCGATGTGCCTTTTATGGCTGAACTCTGCGGAAAGACAGAGCAGGAAGTGACTGAGGAACTGGCAGGCGTTATCTTCCGCGATCCTGTCACACAGGCGTGGGTGACGGCAGACGAATATCTGTCCGGCAATGTCCGGGAAAAGCTGGCAACGGCAGAAACCTTTGCTGCAAACCACCCGGAGTATCAGGTCAATGTCGAGTATCTCAAGCGGGTACAGCCGAAAGACTTGAATGCTTCGGAGATTGAAGTACGGCTGGGTGCAAACTGGATCAAGGCAGAGTACATTACGGACTTCATGGAGCAGGTGTTTAAGACACCAAGCTACTATATCGGAAGTTCCATCAAAGCTACCTATTCGGAAATCAGCGGTGCATGGAACATCAGCGGCAAGTCACTTGACCGGAGTAATCCCCGTGTAACGAACACCTATGGCACAATGCGTGTCAACGGCTATCGGCTGCTGGAAGATGCACTGAATCTCCGGGATACCAAAATTTACGATACCGTCTATGAGGATGGAAAAGAAAGGAGAGTGCTGAACAAAAAAGAAACCATGCTGGCGCAGCAGGCACAGGAAGCGATTCGGGATGCGTTCAAGCAGTGGATTTTCAAGGATTTAGACCGCAGAGAGGAACTTTGCAAGGTCTACAATGAGCGGTTCAATGCGATTCGTCCCCGTGAATACGATGGCAGTCATATCAAGTTTGTGGGCATGACCCCGGAAATCAGCCTGATGCCGCACCAGAAAAATGCAGTGGCGCATATCCTGTATGGCAATAATACGCTGCTGGCGCATTGTGTGGGTGCTGGCAAGACCTTCCAGATGATCGCTGCCGGCATGGAAAGCCGCCGTCTGGGTCTGGCGCAGAAGAATCTTTATGTTGTGCCGAACCATCTGACGGAACAGTGGGGTGCAGACTTCCTGCGGCTGTATCCGAATGCCAATGTGCTGGTGGCAACGAAAAAGGATTTCGAGCCATCCAACCGAAAGAAGTTCTGTTCCCGGATTGCCACGGGCGATTATGATGCTATCATTATCGGGCATTCGCAGTTTGAGCGGATTCCGCTTTCCCCGGAACGGCAGAAGTCCATGATTGAGCGGCAGATTCAGGACATTACCTTTGCGATTGCAGAAGCAAAAGCAGAGGACGATGGCAAGAGTTTCACGGTCAAGCAGATGGAGAAAACAAAGAAAACCTTGCAGGCAAAACTTCAGAAGCTGAACGACCAGAGCCGCAAGGATGATGTAGTTACATTTGAGCAGCTTGGTGTTGACCGCCTGTTTGTGGACGAGAGCCATTTTTATAAAAATATGTTCCTCTACACAAAAATGCGGAACATCGCTGGTATTGCTCAGACCGATGCACAGAAGTCCTCGGATATGTTTGCAAAATGTCAGTATCTCGATGAAATCACTGGCGGCAAGGGTGTGACCTTTGCAACAGGTACGCCTGTATCGAACAGCATGGTAGAGCTGTATACCATTATGCGCTACTTGCAGTATGACACCTTGCAGAAACTTCATCTTGGACATTTCGATAGCTGGGCGGCTTCGTTTGGCGAAACCGTAACGGCAATCGAATTGTCCCCAGAGGGAACGGGCTACCGTGCAAAGACGCGGTTCGCCCGGTTTTTCAATCTCCCTGAATTGATTTCACTGTTCAAGGAGTCCGCAGACGTACAGACGGCAGATATGCTGAATCTGCCTGTGCCAGAAGCAGAGTACATCAATGAGGTGCTGAAACCCAGTGAAACGCAGCAGGAAATGGTGAGCAGCTTTGCCGACCGTGCAGAGCGTGTGCGGAACGGAAATGTCGATCCGAGAACCGATAATATGCTCAAAATCACGAACGACGGCAGAAAGCTGGCCTTGGATCAGCGGCTTATCAATGACCTGCTGCCGGATGAGCCGGAAAGTAAGGTCAACCTCTGCGTGGAGAATGCCTATCAGGTATGGGAAGAATCCACGCCCGACAAATCCACCCAGTTGATTTTCTGCGACTTATCGACCCCGAAAGCAGACGGAACATTCAATGTATACGATGATGTCCGGGAAAAACTGGTGGCAAAGGGAATCCTCCGTGAGGAGATTGCTTTTATCCATGAGGCAAATACCGAAACCAAAAAGGCAGAACTGTTTGCAAAGGTGCGCTCCGGTCAGGTGCGTATCCTGCTTGGTTCGACCCCGAAACTTGGTGCTGGTACAAACATTCAGGACAGACTGATCGCCCTGCATCATCTGGACTGCCCGTGGAAGCCCTCTGATCTGGAACAGCAGGAAGGACGCATTCTTCGTCAGGGAAACCGCAACCAGAAAGTGAAGATTTTCCGTTACGTCACAGAGAATACGTTCGATTCGTATATGTGGCAAATTCTGGAAAATAAACAGAAGTTCATCTCGCAGATCATGACCTCGAAATCTCCTGTTCGTGCCTGCGATGATGTGGACGATACCGCACTGACCTATGCAGAAATCAAAGCATTGGCAACGGGAAATCCCTACATCAAGGAAAAGATGGATTTGGATATTCAGGTCAGCAAGCTGAAGCTGATGCGGGCCAACCACACCAGCCAGATTTACAGCCTGGAATCGGATATTGAACGGCGGTATCCGGCAGAAATCACGGCAGCGAAAGAGCGCATAGCAGGTCTGAAAGCTGACCTTGCAGTGGCAAAGCCGTTGCTGGAACAGGACAAGGAGAAGTTCTCCATCACGGTGGAGGACAGGGTTTATACCGACCGCAAGGAAGCAGGCTTGGCAATTCTTGCAGCCTGTGCCGCAATGAAGATCGCTAAGACAGAGGGGCAAATCGCAGATTTGGGAGGGTTTGCAATCAGTTCCCGGTTTGATGCGTTCGCCCAGACATTCAAGCTGACCATCAAGCGGCAGAGCAGTTATACGATTGAACTTGGCAGTGATCCGGCTGGCAATATCCAGCGTATTCTCAATGCGCTGGCATCTATCGAAAAGACACTGCCGCAGGTGGAGCGCAGATTGGAAACCTTACAGCAGCAGTTGGCAGAAGCAAAGGAAGAAGTGCAGCGTCCGTTCCCGCAGGAGGCGGAATTAAACGAAAAATCTGCACGGCTTGCAGAATTGAATGCCCTGCTGGATATGGACGAAAAGGGGGATGATGCGGCTCTTGGCATGGATGAGGAAGTAACGGATAGCGAACTTCCTGCACCGAAACGTGAGATTGAGCGGAGTGCAGACAGCGTAAAACGTCCGTCGATCCTTGCACAGCTTCACGAAAAGCAGGCAGAACGCATGGCAGAGCCGAAACCGCAGAAAAAGAAAAGTCACGATATGGAATTATAACTGAGAATGCCCCGTCAGATCTCCGAAAGGGAATCTGATGGGGCAGATTTTGTAAAGGAGGGCATTTGCTGACATTAACACCGATCAATCTGAAAACTGCAAACGCATTTGTGCAGCAGTATCACCGCCATCATAAGCCGACAAGAGGACACAAGTTTTCCATCGGAGTTTCAGACAGTGGTTCACTGGTGGGTGTGGCAATATGCGGCAGACCTGTTGCGCGGCGGCTGGATGATGGCTATACGCTGGAAATCAACCGCCTTTGTACGGATGGTACACCGAATGCTTGCAGTATCCTCTATGCTGCCGCATACCGGGCGGCAAGGGCAATGGGCTATACAAAGGTTGTCACTTATATTCTGGACACCGAAAGCGGCGTATCGCTCAAAGCTGCCGGATATGTTTGTGATGGCCGTGCTGGAGGATTGGAATGGAACGGCGAGAGAAAACCGAAGCTGGCGAACCAGTATCCGTATCAGATGAAAACTAGATGGGTCAAAAAAATCGAAAAGGAGGGCATGAATGGCAGATAAGCGGGCAGACCAGCTCAAAGAAATCACGGAACGGTTGGAGCAGGGCGTAAAGGACATTTTTACTTCGGAAATGTATACGAAGTACCTGCTTACAATGTCGAAATTCCACAATTACAGCTTCAATAATACGCTGCTGATCGCAATGCAGCGTCCAGATGCTACGTTGGTGGCTGGGTATAACGCTTGGAAAAATAAGTTTAACCGCTATGTGAAAAAGGGTGAAAAGGGCATCCAGATCATCGCGCCTGCCCCGGTAAAGGAACGGGAAGAGAGGGAGAAAATCGACAAGGACACCGGGCTTACGGTGCTGAATGAGAGCGGGAAGCCGGAAATCGAAGTGGTGGAGAGGGTGATTCCCCGGTTCCGGGTAACAACGGTTTTCGATTATGCCCAGACAGACGGAGAACCGCTGCCTACGCTGGAAGTGAATGAACTGACTGCCCGTGTCAAGGATTATACCCTGCTGAAAGAGGCAATCGAACAGGTATCTCCTGTGCCAATTCGTTTTGGAGAGATCGAGGGCAACGCAAAAGGTTATTACAGCCACGTGGACAAAGAAATCTGTGTTCGTGCCGATATGGGTGAGAGCCAGACCATCAAGACGATGATCCATGAGGTTGCTCATGCCATGCTGCATGACAGCGACCAGATGAAACAGCGCGGCGAGGAAAAAGACCAGCTTACCAAAGAAACAGAAGCGGAAAGCATTGCATTTACGGTTTGCTCGGCACTTGGCATTGATACTTCGGACTACTCGTTCCCGTATGTGGCAAGCTGGGCAAGCGGCAAGGAACTGAAAGAATTGAAAGATTCGATGGATACGATTCGATTGACCGCTGCTGATTTTCTTGAAAAACTGGAAACGGCGGTGGCAGAAAGGAGTGTGGAGCGCATGACGGCGATGGAATATGCTGAAAAGCTGATTGCGGACAAGGAACGGGACAAAACCGTTTTTGACAACAGCCAGCGAAATCTCATTGTAAACTTTGCTTACAAGCTGGATGACCGGGCGGCAACGGAAGAACTTGCCAATAATCTGGCGGCTGCGGTTGCGGCTGAAAACACGGAAGAAATCAATCGCCTGATGTGGGAAGCAGAGGAGAAGATCGAAAGTCTGCCGGATGGCATGATCGGTCTTTCGGAAATGCACGAATATGGGTATCTGAAAGATGATGTTCTTCCGCTGACAAAGGAAGGCGCACGGGAGTGGCATCGGCTGGGCGAACGGATTTACCCGCTGTTTCAGGATGGCACGGCAGGAGATTTCGCCAGTCAGGAAGAGATCGAACAGCATGATGGCATCTTCGGAATCAAGGCAGACGCATGGAGTGCAATTTTGCTGGAAAAGAACGAAGAGTATCTGGAAGATGAGTATGCCCGCCCGGACGCTGCACTGACGGTGATAAGCCGGGAGCAGGCTCTGCGCCTGTTTGATGAGGGCAAGCAGATTTATCTTATCCGTATCAGCCCGTGGCCGGTTCTTGTCACAGGGCGTGAAGAAATCGAGCGGGGAAGTGACTATTTCCAGATTGCCCAGGAAGATTTGGAAAAGGACAAGCAGAAAGCAATGGAAAACAGCGAAAAAACACCCGTTGAAAAGCTGGCGGCAGACCTTGATAATTTCGCATTTGACTTCGATTTCTACCACTATAAAGATAGCGTGGAGGATCGGGAACAGGCAGTTGAAGCACTGAAAGAACAGATTCAGGCTGGGGATATTCAGCCAATCCGGGAATGGCTGCAAGTTGCAGTGGAGGAATCAGAGGGAGAGTCCGCAGAAAAGGCGGCAGAGCTGATAACCCGGCTGGATGCGTTGGTCAAGGAGCAGAAGCTGCTTTCCGGCAGTGAAAAGCAGTTTGGCATCTACCAGATCACTGCCCGTGACCCGGAACACGACTATCGCTTTATGAATCTGGACTTTGTAAAACGGCATGGGATGGAAGTGAACCGTGCAGACTATGAGCTGGTCTATACCGAGCCTCTTACGGAAAAAGATACACTTGAAGCCATTTACGAACGCTTCAATATCCAGCGTCCAACGGATTTTACCGGGCATTCGCTTTCCGTCAGTGATGTTGTGGTGCTGAACGATGGCAAGTCGATCAAAGCCTGCTATGTGGACAGCATCGGCTTTGCAGAGTTGCCGGATTTTTTCAAGGAAAGAAAGATGGATTTGAAGAAAGAAACGATTCTGGATGAACAGTTGCAGGAAATTGAAATCTTTGATAAGCCCGGTCTTTTCAGCAACAGCAGACTGCGGGATGAGGATGTGCCGGATGGATTGTACCGCTATGACCTGCGCGGGTCGGACTATGATCCGGGGCACCCGATTCTGGTGGAGAAAACGGTGATCGTAAACCATGCGGCATCTGTTCTGATGGCAGAAGAACTTGACCTTGGCGCAGGCGGTCGGCTGGAACTGGGCGAGGAAGGGCTGAACTTCACGGGTGGATTGCTGACTGTGCGGGAGTTTATGGAAGAACAAGAGCATAAAAAGGATGGCTTAATACACGGTGACTCCGACCAGATTGCAGTTGAGGGTCATGTTGGTACATGGTATGCGATTGATGAAACGGAGGTCGGCGGCGAGAAGTTCTTCCTGCTGGAGCATGAGGAATACGGGGATGAAGCTGCCTGCGTTGCGGTCAATGAGCAGGGAAAACTTGTGGCAGAAGATTTGTGGAATGGCTTTGATGAGGATTTCCAGGATGCCGTAAAGGAGTATCTTGCTGAAAAGAATCCGACTTCACAAAAAGAAGAACAGGTTGTGCCTGTGGAGGAGGAAAGCCGCACGGATGATTCGGATGTCCCGGTCTATTACGAATCTTTCGGCTATGCAGCAGAGAATGGTGAAGTGGATTTGTACCGCATTTCCAGACAGCTCAATGAGGAGTGTAGAAACGCCATTGAAGAAGCGATTGCAGACAACTTCGACGGAATGAACCTTGCAGATGATGCTACGAAGTCCGTCGTTGAACAGTTTGGCATGGAGCGTATGGGCTATATTCTGGCGTATACGCTGAATTATAACAATCACGATGGACGGTATTCGCACAGCAATAAGGAATGGGCAGAGACCACCTGTAAAGGAGAACGCGGTAACAACATTCGTCCTGACTGGATCGTGCGCAGTCACCCGGCTGTGCTGAACGGATTTGTGGATATGTACCGCAAAGAACTTGAGGCTGAACAGCAGAGGGAGCCGGAAAAGCCTTTTGTGCAGCAGTTCTATGTTGTGACAGATTTGCAGACCAATCCGATGCAAATTGAGAAGTTCGGGGATCTCGATGATGCAATGTCTTGCTATCAGCAGGTTCCGAACTTTCATCTAAAAGCCCTTGGCGTAGAGAAAACGCCTGACCCACTTCCGGGCAGTCTGGACATTGTGCAGTGCAAGAACGGTATCGACACGATTGTGGAGGACTACAAGAAAGTTCCGGGCTGGGATAATCCGTACATCCAGAATCATGTTGTTGCATTGGTGGCAGAAGCATTGAAAGTGCAGGATGTGGCGGTAGCCTATGAGATCAACGATGGCTATTTTCACATCCAGACCAGCGAGGACGGCTACGACTATACCTTATATAGTAAGGACTTCACAGTAATGGACGGTGGCATTGTTGAAACAGACGAGTACAGACCCGTGCAGGAAGTGATGGAAGAAGTTCTGGCAGAACACGGACACAGCGTTTCTGAGTGCGGTGTGATTAGCGCTGAATATCTTCAGGAACAGTCCTACCGTGCAGAAACACAGCGGGCAGAAGCGATGAAAGAAAAGCTGGCGGCAGAGAAGTCTGCGCCAGAAGCAAGCATCAGCTTTTATGTGGCAGAGTGTGCAGAGTTCCCAGTGATGGGTGAGTTCCATGACAATCTGACCTTGGAGCAGGCATTGGAAGTCTACGATAAGATTCCGGCAGAGCGGATGAACGGAA
>OGHD01000104.1_pt1 | contig 46439 bp, 34 predicted proteins | sample 1571341 | NCBI WGS metagenome assembly OGHD01 (sample SAMEA2582026, study PRJEB24529) | metagenome | biome: Human gut stool | place: China | collected 2011 | reverse complement strand
CTTGATTTCCTCCTCCGCGACGATGGGGTAGTTCTCCACCAGCAGGTACTGGCTGCCGGTCCCTTTCACGCGTTCCGTGTAGGTGCTCCTGCGCAGTTTCCTGCCCAGGGCGTTCTCAATAGAGGCAGATGCCCTGTTGATCAGCTGGATCAGCACGCCGTCCTGGCTGGTGTCGGTCTCGTCGATGCCCAGCAGCCGCTTCAATGCTTCCAACGTGGTCAGCGCATTGGTGCGCAGCGTAGGCGTCCCCATGGCTTACTCCACCGGCTCCTGCGCAGGATCGCCCAGGGCGAGCGCGTAGGTGGCAGTCGCCGCAGGTGTGGTGCCGCCCGTAAAGCTGACGGTGCCCGTGATCTTGACGAAGCGCTTGCAGCCGGTCAGGTCGATGCCGATCTGTGCCTCGCCGCCCGCAACAGGGATGTCCATAGTGACAGCGCCGTCAGCATCCAGCAGTCCGCCGATCAGTGCCTGCTTGTCGCTTACCGCGGCGAAGGTGCCGCTGCTGGTGTCGCTCTCCGTCAGCACCAGCTTCAGCGCCGCAGCGGTGGGCGAACCGGTGGCCGCTGCCACTTTCAGGCCCAGCACCGCGCTGCCGAAGTTCTGGCGGTCGATGGCCGCGCCGCTGGTGTAGGGGCGCACGCGGCAGCTGTCGATCAGTTTCTTCTTCATGTCTTTGCCCTCCTTATTTCTGCGTCTGCATGTTCTTGCCGATCACGAAGGATTCCTCGTGGCGGATGCCGAAGTCATGCAGGTCGATGATGCGCAGGATCGTGCAGTCCTGATCCACGGCGCTGATGGTGTTGCCGTCCTCGTCGGTGACGGTACCCTCGCGGAACATTTCAGATTCCATGCTGCCCTGGCGACCGATCATAAACTCGGAGAAGTTACCCAGCACCACGTTGGTGGGGCGGTTGCTGCCAGAGCCGTTGGGCAGCTGATTGCTGACGGCGAACTCGTGGCCGTTCAGCTTGCCGCTGTCCATCTGCTCGCGGTACAGGTACAGGCCGGACGCCGCCTGGACGACATTGTAGAACGCCTCCCACGCAAAGCCGTTGAAGGCCCAGCCCAGCTTGCTGGTGTCGGCGTTGTTCTGCAGCAGCGTTGCCAGCATCTTGCCGGTCGTGGTCTCGTCGGGGGCCGCGTCCAGGTCGATGGTCGGGATGCCGGCCATGTTGAACAGGCCCGTCGGCTCAAACTCGGTGCCTTTGCCCAGGAAGGCAGCGCGGTCCATCGCCAGCGCCATGGCGGTGGTGGCGTCGTTCAGCTGCCAACCATGGGCGGTCAGACAGCGCTGACCTGTGCGCTGCATCTGCGTTGGAGCGGATCAGGTCGTTGCTGATCAGCACCTTGCACATCAGCTTCTTGCTGGACATGCGGACATTGCCGAACTTGGCTTTGGACGCCTTGGCCTTGCGCAGCTCGCCGACATAGGACGCGCTGACGCCGCTGGTCATTTTCGGGATGTTGATGTTGCCGTGATCCATGGGCAGCTCCGTCGCGCCCAGGCGCAGGATGATGGCCTTGTCGCGCAGCAGGGGGATGATCTCGCTGGCGTAGACTTCGGGGACCAGGTAGCCGCCGTCAGTCGGGGCTGTGACAGACATGGCCTTGATCTGGCGCTCCAGGAAGCCGTCGCCGTACTCCTTGCGGGCGATGCTGGCCGCGATGTCGTAGTCCTTGTTCGCGCGCATCATGCACTTCTGGAAACGCCCCCAGCCGATGCCAGCAGGAAGGCCGGACTTTTCTTCCTTATCCGTGCGGCCGGTATTCATGTAGATGCCCGCATACTTGCGCTGCGCGGTGCTGCGGGCAGGGGCAGCCTTGGCTTCCTTGGCAGCAGGGGCGGCAACCTTGGCTTCTTCGTCCGTACCGTCGCCTTCCTTCGTCTCATCGGCGGCGGGGTCGCCCTTGGTCTCGTCGTCAGCAGCGTCGGCGGCAGCTTTCAGCGCCTTGGTAGCGCCGCTCTCGGCGGCCTGCTCCAGCAGCTGCGCCAGCTGTTCCTCGGTCATGGTGACGGCCTGGCCTTCGGCTCCGGTTTCTTCCTTGACTTCCTTGGTGGCGGGGGTCTGCTCTTTTGCGGTTTTCATTTGCGTGTGTCCTCCTTTGTAGCTTTCAATTTTTGCTTCTGTGTTCGCGGGGTAGTTTACGATGCTGATCTCCAACAGATCCACCTTTCGAAGGTGCCGGACGTTGTTGGTGTCTACGTCGTATTCCTGGGCGACGTAACCGATGGACATTTGATCAAGAACGCCGTCCTTGATCAGCTGGCGGTAGTCGCGGCCCATGGCGGTGTCGCTGATCTGGCCCTTGACAAACAGGCCCGTGGCGTCTTCCCGCAGCTCCATCGATCTGCCCAGCGGCTCCTTGCGGTCGTCATGCTGCCCGAAGATCAGCACGCCAGCCGCAGCCGTGCCGGTTGCAATGGATTCTGCGAACGCGCCCGGCTCCACAACGTCGTTGTCCAGGTCCACGACGCCGAAGACCGAAGCGTGGCCGGTGAAGATGCCCTGATCCGTTACGTTCTCTGCCTTGATTTGCAGCCGCTTCATTCTCAACCTTCGATCACCTCCTAAAGATCGCCGGGGATCATATCACACCGGCAGTTGATGATCTCGCCCGGCGAGCCGGACGGATCGCCTGGATACATCAGCCCATTCGGGAAGGGCTGGTCGATGGGGACGGTGACGCCGTTCTGGCTGCGGTGGCTGTCTCTGACATCTTCGTCTCCCGCCGTGATCCACGTTTTTGTTGTGCAGCCGCCGTATTGCATCTGCGCGAAGCTGCCCGCCTGCATACTGGTGTGGGCTTCGCTGGTCGCAATGGCCGCGGCGCGTTCTGCCTGCATATCAGGCAGGTGCTGTTGGATGCGCTTCACCAGCTGGGCGGTGCTTTCGCCCGCCTCGATGCCGTCCGCCAGCGCGGAGGCGATCTTGTCGCGCGTCGTTTCGTTGATGCCGCGCACACGTTTCAGGCCCTGCTGGCGCAGGTAGTCCGTCAGGCGGGGGGCGCGCACGGCTGTGATGCCGAAGTTCTGCTCGATGGACTTCGCGCCGGTGTTGAACGCTTCCTCCCACACGGGATTCAGCGTCCGAAGAAGCGCCTCGTCCTGCTGATTCCAGTCGATCAGCTGATTCAGCGCGTCCATGGCCGCTGCTCTGATGGCCGTCACGTCGAACGTCAGGCCCTGGCCGCTGCTGATCCGCTGCCAGAAGTCCTCGCTGGCGTCCTTCCTGCCACTCTCCATGGCGGCGGTGATCTCCGACAGCTGCGACGTGAAGAAGCGATTTACCGTCTGACGCGCCGCGCGTTCCTGCGTTAGCAGCGCCCGCATCCGTTCTCGGTGCGCGATCTGCTGGCGGCGTCTGCTGACGCCCTTGGCTCCGGTCAGCGTTTCAGGTGGCGTTCCGCTGGGGGGGAACAGATCTTCTGAAGGCGTCAGACCGTCACTTTCGCGCATGGTCTGTGTCAATTCCTCCGGCTTCGTCGGGATGGAAGCATAGGGCACGAACAGGACCTGGCCCGCGCCGTTCGGCAGCGGATCGAAGCCGTTCTGCTCGCGCCATTCGTCCACCATGATGGCGCTGCCGGACAAACCGGCGTTGGACATTTGCAGCCGGAACTCGGTGTCCTCCGGCACGATGTCGTCATACTCCCACAGCAGGTCCTCGCCCCAGACGGGCAGCAGCTGCGTGTTGATGGCGTCCTGACGCGCCAGCAGGCGCGGCGTCAGAACGTTCTCGGCATAACAGCACTGATTAATACGCTGTAAATGCAATATACCAAGAAGTTGGTACGTTCTGCCATAGCACCGGAAACAATGGTTGCTGCAGTAGCACAGAACATCGTCTGGAAGATAAAGTAGGCTGTGCTCGGATAGCTGGCACCATAATCGCCTTTAACGAAGAAGTCCGGCGCTCCGATAAAGCCGCCGATATCGGTACCAAACATCAGGCCAAAGCCCAGAACCCAGAAAACGATGGAACCGAGGCACATATCCATGACGTTCTTCATGACGATGTTGCCAGCATTTTTAGCTCTGGTAAAGCCTGTTTCAACCATTGCAAAGCCCGGCTGCATAGAGAATACCAAGAAGGCACCTATCAGCACCCATATAGTATCGACAGATACATATTTGTCCATTTGTAAACACCCCTCAAATTATAATATTTTTTAACGCGTCATTGAGCAGCGCTCACATGGCATTAGCTAAAGAAAGAGGGGCGTACCCGATTTTTCGGATACACCCCATTGTGTATGAGTTTTATTGTTTATATTATATCTTTATATTTCGTTATTCTCTTATCATCAAGACAAACTAGAAAGTGCCAGATGCGAGGAATGGCGACGACGGCGTACAATCTTGTACTCCTCACCCTTCGGGTATTAGCACGACCGACATGTTCTCGCTTCGCTACGCTTGCGACAACATGGGTCTTTGCGTCAGTAACCATGACAAAGCAGATGGTGCTTTATCGTTTGTCCTAGTACGTCAAGAAGATTTGCTGACGCAGATGCTGCCTTATTCGGCAGCCGCCTTTTACTCGTTTACGCCGAACAGCAACTCTCCATAAGTCGGATAGTCGAGATACTTACCACCGGTCAAAGCTTCGGCAGCATCAACAGCACTTCTCAGCTTGCCCATTTCTTCAAGAACGGTATCGTGATAGTACAGAGCCTGTTTCTCGCTGTCGCCGATTTCTGCTGCTTCCTTCAAGCCATCTTCCAGCTTCAGGGAGGATGCATACATTTCGCCGCCCAGCTTGCTCAGCTTATCAGCAAGTGCGCCTTCAAAGCCTGCGCTGACGCCGGCAGCCTTTTTATCCAGTACTGCTTTGGTCAGATCTTCGGTGTAAGCGGTAACTGCCGGGAGAATATCCTTGTGGAACATATCCAGCATGGTTGCTGCTTCGATAGAAATCGTGGTGCTGTAGTTCTCCAGCAGGATTTCTACACGAGATTCAACTTCGGCTTTAGTGAAGATATTATGTTTTTCGAACAACTCGATGTTCTTTGCATGACCCAGATACGGCAGAGCTTCCGGAGTAGATTTAAGGTTCAGCAGGCCACGTTTGGCAGCTTCCTCAACCCATTCGTCAGTATAACCGTTACCGTTGAAGACAATGCGTTTATGAGCCTTGTAGGTTTCTTTAACCAAATCATATACTGCTGCTTCCAGGTCAGGAGCATCTGCCAGCTTATCGGCAAATTCATCCAGCTCTTCGGCAACGATGGTGTTCAATACGATGTTGGGGCCGGCGATGGAGAACATGCTGCCCAGCATACGGAATTCAAATTTATTGCCGGTGAAGGCGAACGGAGAGGTTCTGTTTCTGTCGGTGTTATCCTTAACCAAAGCAGGAATGGTATCGTCGCTTACCTTGATGTAGCTTTCCGGGTTGCCGTTGTAAACCTTGTCTGCTGCAATAGCTTCGAGAACTGCAGTCAGCTCAGTGCCAAGGAACATGGAAACGATAGCCGGAGGAGCTTCGTTAGCGCCCAGACGATGGTCATTGCCGGCACTGGCAACAGATACACGCAGCAGATCCTGATATTCATCAACAGCTTTGATGATTGCTGCCAGGAAAGTCAAGAAGCGCAGGTTTTTGTACGGCTCCTTGCCGGGATCCAGCAGGTTCAAGCCTTCTTCCGTAGATAAGGACCAGTTGTTATGCTTACCGCTGCCGTTTACACCGTCGAAGGGTTTTTCATGCAGCAGGCAAACAAGGCCATGACGCAGAGCAACACGTTTCATGAACTCCATCATCAGTTGGTTATGGTCAGAGGCTACGTTGGTAGTTGTGAAGATAGGTGCCAGCTCGTGCTGTGCCGGAGCAACTTCGTTATGCTCGGTCTTGGCAAGTACGCCAAGCTTCCACAGCTCATCGTCCAAATCCTTCATGAAGGAAAGAACTCTTTGTTTGATAATGCCGAAGTAGTGGTCGTCCAGCTCCTGTCCACGCGGAGATTTCGCACCGAAAAGGGTTCGGCCGGTGTAAACCAGGTCTTTACGTTTTTCCCACATTTTTTTATCTACGAGGAAATATTCCTGTTCCGGACCAACAGTACTGTTGACGCGGATGGTATCAATGCCGAACAGCTTCAGCAGCTTGCAGGCTGCTTTGCTGGCTGCATTCATGGAACGCAGCAGCGGAGTCTTTTTATCCAGCACTTCGCCGGTGTAGGAGCAGAAGGCTGTAGGAATGCACAGGCAGTTATCTTTGATAAATGCATAGGAGGTCGGGTCCCATGCTGTATAGCCGCGAGCTTCAAAGGTTGCACGCAGGCCGCCGGACGGGAAGCTGGAAGCATCAGGTTCGCCCTGAATCAGCTCTTTGCCGGAGAAGTCCATAATAACACGGCCTTCAGCAGTAGGAGAAATGAAGCTTTCATGCTTTTCAGCAGTAATACCGGTCATTGGTTGGAACCAATGGGTGAAATGAGTGCAACCATGCTCCAGAGCCCAGTCCTTCATAGCATTGGCGATGATATTAGCAATTTCCAAATTCAGCGGAGTGCCTGCCAGCACTGCTGCCTTATATGCCTTATAGGTTGCAGTCGGCAGACGGTCCTTCATAACGCTTTCGTTAAAAACTAAGCTGCCAAACAGTTTCGGTACATCATTCATTGTAAAACCTCCCTAATTTCTCTCTGAGAATTTCCTTGGGTTTACGAAGAGTAAACCCCTCATTTGAAATACAGTTTTTTGTGCTTTACAGATTTTCTTCTCTCTGGCTCTGTAAATAAGAAAGCACCGTCAGCTGCGCCTTGCGCTGCTACGGTGCTTCGTTGCACTTATCATGGGTAAGAAGATAATTCTCACCGCTGATATAAAAGAAAAAGCAACCACGAAGTTTAGACCTTTCGATCCAACAACCACGTTGTTGCTTTATGCGCTTATTATAATACTAGGATTTGAATTTGTAAAGGGGGTAAGAGGAAATTTTTTTATTTTTTTCTGCGTATACTAAAAAAGTATGCTTATTTTCGACTACAACAGCAAGAATTTTTATCAGATATAACTGATAAAAATCTAAAATCATAAAAAAATTCAGTTATATCTGATAGAAATTTGATTTTCGTCTTGAATTTAAGATATAACTGATATATTATATAGATAGTGAGGTGATTTACATGATTAAAAGAGAATCTTACATGAAAAAAATCCGCCCATTCATTAACAGTGATTTAGTAAAAGTACTTACAGGTATCCGACGTTGCGGTAAATCTGTTATGTTAGATCTTATAAAACAAGAGCTGTTACAACAAGGAGTTACTCCCCAACAGCTTATTTCCTATAATTTTGAAAATATGAGCTTTGCCAGGCTTTGCAATGCCCAGGCTCTTCATGATGAAATAATAAGCCAAACCCAAGCTTTAACAGGAAAAATTTATCTTTTCTTTGATGAAATCCAAGAGGTAAAAGATTGGGAAAAATGTATTAATTCCTTACGTATAGAGCTTAATTGTGATATTTATATCACCGGTTCCAATGCCAAGCTCCTATCCGGTGAATTAGCCACTTATTTAGCAGGACGCTATGTAGAATTTGTTATTTATCCTTTTTCATTTTCTGAATTTATTGAGCTATATAATACTATACAGCCTAATACAAGTGAAGCAGACTGCTTCAAGAAATACCTGCACTTCGGAGGAATGCCATATTTGGCAGCCCTGCAATATAACGAAGCTGCCTGCAAACAATATTTACAGGATGTATATACATCAGTAGAACTGAAAGATATTGTACGCCGCAACAATATACGTGATGTTGACATGCTTGAACGCATACTTACCTACATAACTGCAAATATCGGTACCATTTTTTCTGCAAATGTGCTTTCTAAATATTTGAAAAGCGAAGGACGCAGTATGGCAACAGAAACCATTATCAACTACGTTAAAGCCTGCACCGATGCTTTTCTGTTTTATCAGGTAAAACGTCAGGATATACAAGGTAAAAAGCTGCTTGCTATCAACGAAAAATATTATGTCGCTGACCATGGCATCCGCGAAGCAGTCTTCGGCGGCAACATGAAGGATATCAATCTCATTTTGGAAAATATCGTTTATCTGGAGCTTTTACGCCGTGGTTATAAGGTGAGCATCGGCAAGTTAGATACCAAAGAAATTGATTTTATCTGTGAAAAACAGGATAAAAAAATTTATATTCAAGTTACGTACTTATTGGCTGCAGAAGAAACTATTCAACGTGAGTTCGGTTTTTACAATGAAATTACCGATAATTATCCGAAATATGTGCTTTCACTCGACGAATTCGATATGAGCCGTAATGGTATTATCCATAAAAATATCAGAGATTTTTTGACAGATGCATCTATATAACTGTTTAGAAAAATACCAAATTTAACATTATTAAAACCGTTACGTATACTCTTCAGCAGGATTTTTGCGTTCTGTAAAGAATTGTACAGTATAGAGTATGCAATGCAAAACGCAATATAACTAATTGCCAAGGAGGAACCGCTATGGAATTAACCGCTGTTGCGCAGCTGCGCCGCATGGTGCTGGAGCATTTATCCCGCTACACCTGGAATAACGAGTTGCCTGACCACGTCTACGATATTCTGCAGGAGGTACGCGAGGATACTCCGCGCTACCGCTGCTGTGTTTATAAAGAAAGAGCCGTACTGAAAAACCGTATTGATATGGCGTTGGGGCAGGAGTGCTCCAGCAATATCATCGAGGCTGCCAAGCTGACGCTGAACGAGCCTGAGCGCACCGATTTGCCGATTATCGACGTGCTCCCCGCAGCCTGCGACCAATGCCCGATTGATGCTTATTACGTTACCGATATGTGCCGTCACTGCATCACCCACAAATGCATGAATAACTGCCCGAAAAAGGCTATCAGCATTATTCAGGACCGTGCCTTTATCGATAAAACGAAATGTATCGAATGCGGACGCTGCAAGCAGATGTGCCCCTACGGTGCGATTATCGAAATCCATCGTCCCTGCGTGCGTGCCTGCGCCATCGGTGCCATCAGCATCGGTGAAAACCGTAAGGCTGTAATTGACTACGAAAAATGTGTTTCCTGCGGTGCCTGCCGCAACGCCTGCCCCTTCGGTGCTATCGACGAGCGCAGCAATATCATCCGCGTTATCCGTGAAATCCAGCAGGGCAAGCAGGTTATCGCCCTTGTGGCACCTTCTATCGTAGGCCAATACGGTTTGAAGATTACTATGGCGCAAATTTACGAGGCACTTCAAAAAGCAGGCTTCGCTGAAGTCGTAGAGGTTGGAATCGGCGCCGATATCACCAGCGTTAAAGAAGCAGAGGAATATCTGGATAAGGTTCCTGCCAAGCAGGGCTTTATGACCAGCTCCTGCTGCCCTGCCTTCGTTAAGCTGATTAAAACGCAGGTGCCGGAGGCTGCGGATAAAATTTCCGACACTCCCTCCCCCATGCTCACCTGCGCTGAGCTGATAAAGGAAAAATATCCTTATGCCGTTACCGTGTTCATCGGTCCCTGCATTGCCAAAAAGGTGGAAGCACGCGAGCACCGCGAAACCATCAACTACGTGCTTTCCTTTGAAGAGATTATGTGCATGCTGGAGGGCAAGGATATCAAATTTGCGGAAATGAGCGGCGATGCTGCGTATGAGCGTGATGCCTCCAAGCTCGGTCTGAGCTTCCCGCTGACTGCCGGAGTAAGTGCTGCCGTGCAGGATACGGTTGCCGCTATGGGCGGTGAGGTGCATAACGCACAATACTGCTCCGGACTGGACAAATGCCGTGATACGGTTAAGGCTGCTGCCGCAGGCAAGCTCGACTGCAGCTATATCGAAGGCATGGCCTGCCCCAACGGCTGCATCGACGGCCCCGATACCGTAGGCGACTTCCACATCACGAAGGTTGCCCTGACGAAATATGCTTCGGCAGCCCCCAACAAGCAGGCTGCCGAAGACAAGCACACAAAATAATAATTTAAAGCCTATCCCTTCTGTCATGCCGGCAGAGGGGATAGTTTGTTAATAGCAGGATTTTAGTCTGCTAAAATCATAGAGTGCGTTCTACTGCGCACTAAAAAGAACGGAGATTCCCAAGCAAATGCAAAACACCCGCTACATCGGGCACATTGCTGCCCTCATTACAATTGCTACCTGGGGCACAACCTTTATTTCTACAAAGGTTTTACTTACCGGCTTTCAGCCGCTGGAAATCCTTTTTTTCCGCTTTATTATGGCCTTTTTCGCCCTTTGGCTGGCCTATCCCCAAATGCTGAAAACAGATAAAAAGCAGGAGCCTGTTTTTATGGCCGCAGGCCTTTGCGGCATCTGCCTCTACTACCTTTTGGAAAACATCGCCTTGACCTATACACAAGCCTCCAACGTTGGCGTAATCGGCAGCACAGCGCCTTTCTTTACCGCGCTGCTGGCGCATTATTTTATGCGTTCTGCCGGCAGTTTAAGCAAGCAGTTCATCATCGGCTTTTTTATCGTGATGAGCGGTATTGCCTGCATCAGCTTCAATGGTGCAGCCATGCAGCTCAATCCGCTGGGTGATTTGCTGGCGATTTCCGCCGCTGTCGTGTGGGCGTTTTATGCTCTGCTGACGAAAAAAATCAGCAGCTACGGTTATCCTGTTATCCTCGCCACACGCAGAACATTTTTCTACGGCATTCTCTTTATGGTGCCGGCGCTCGGTTTTCTGGATTTTGAACTGAACCTGGCACGCTTCGCCAATACTACCTATCTTTTCAATATCGTCTTTCTGGGACTGGGCGCTTCTGCTCTCTGCTTTGTCACCTGGAATTTGGCAGTTAGGGAGTTGGGCGCAGTAAAGGCCAGCGTTTATATTTATATGGTGCCCGTCATCACCGTCATTACCTCGGCGATTGTCCTGCAGGAAAAAATCACTCTGCTGGTAGCACTCGGTACCATCCTGACAATGACCGGCCTGTTTATTTCAGAATACCGCCCGAAGAAAAAAATAAAGTAAGAAGGCAAACAAATACGCCCTAGGCATCAACAGCCTAAGGCGTATTTTTATTTATTCTGCATATAATAATTAATAAAGGTCTGCGCAACCTGCGACAGCTCTCTGCCCTTAACTATAGACAGTGTCATCTCCAGAAACAAGCGCTCATCCTTGATTTCCTTGCGGACCAGATTCGCTGGAAACAATTCTACAGCCGGTGCCGGTACAATTGCCACACCGGTATTTTTTTCTGCCCAAGCTATGGCCGAAAGCTTAGTAGTATTAATACTCATAACCTGCGGGAAAATGTGTGAATCCGAGCACACAGAAAAAAACAGCTCAGAACAGCCACGCGACAGACATAACGGAATGTCCTCCAAATCATCCAGCAAGATATTAGGCTTATCATTTTTCAGATACGGGCTATCCTTATGAAAAAGCGCAACCAGACGCTCTTTACGGCTGAACAGCGTTTCAAAGCGTTTAGACTGCTTTAGGGGTGCATTGGCAATGCCTATTTCCGTTTTTCCCTCCAAAAGCTGCTGGGTTTGTTCGTCAATCGGCACCTCATACAGCTCATAATTAATATGCGGAAACTCTCTGTAAAAATCACTCAAAAAGTTTTTAATAAAGTTTATTGACATCGAAGGTGACAGACTGATGCGCAGCGTACCGCTAAAGCCTGCCTGACAGTCAACTATCTCCTTCAGAGCGCTGTTTTCTGCCGAGCAGATATACTTAGCCTTGTTATATAAAATACAGCCTGCATCCGTAAGCTCAATGCTGTGACCGCCACGGCGCACATGCAGCAGCTGCGTACCAAAACGCTTCTGCAGCACCTTAAGCTGATTACTCAGCGCCGGCTGGGCAATCGCTATCTGCTTAGCTGCGGCAGAAATACTGCCGGCTTCAACTATGGCAATAAAATTGCGGTAATATTCTATGTCCATATAGGGTTCTCCTTTACTTCTCTCTGCCTTTATTATAATATACAGCAATATTTCTGAGTACTTTTTTAGTTTTTAAAATTAAATTTTTCATAAAACCAATGACAGCATATGCAAAACGCATATAACTCCAATAGATTATTTTTATAAGTGATGAGGAATAAAAGTATAAGTTTTTCGTTTTTTCTAAAAACAGACAACTATATATCATGAATTATCCTGTTCCCGCATCAAAGAACGAGTTAACGTATATGCATTTCTTATATGTAAAATGTATTTTCCGTATTTTACTTTATATGTTGATAGATTTAAACTGTAAGCAGATAAGGAAATTTCCAAAAAAGAAAAGAGGTTTTTGAAATGCTGGATGCAACACGCTTGCGCACCCCCTGACTATTTGACAAAATAGTCAGCGCGGACGAAGCAGCCACACTGATTACCGACGGTATGAATGTCGGTGTCAGCGGCTTCACCCCCTATGGCTATCCTAAGAAAACCACACTTGCTCTCGCTAAAGCCATCAAGGCCGGCAAAAAATGCCGTATCAATATTTGGAGCGGTGCTTCCGTCGGACCGGAAATCGAAGAAACACTTGCCGAAGTCGGCGGTATCAGCGGACGCATGCCTTATTATGCAGCCTCCAACAAAACACTCAGCCGCCAGATCAACACCGGCAGCGTAACCTATATTGATCAGCATTTAAGCCACTTTGCCCAACAAATCGACTACGGCTTTTACGGCGATGTTGATGTTGCAATCGTTGAAGCCGCTGCTATTAATGCAGACGGCAGCATTGTTCTCGGTTCTGGTGTCGGCAACACGCCTATGCTTGTAAAGCATGCAAAAAAAATTATCGTTGAGGTCAACACATCTATCCCGCTGACGCTGGAGGGAATGCACGATATTTACATCTGCAGCAAACCACCTGAGCGCACCGAAATCCCTATTTATCATGTCGGCGACCGCATCGGTTCTCCTTATGTAAGCTGCGGACTTGACAGAATTACCTGCATCGTCGAATCAGACATTGTCGACCATGTACGCAATTTAAGCGCTCCTGATGACACAAGCAAAAAAATTGCCGCTAACCTGGTTGATTTTCTGGAGCACGAGCAGCGCCACGGCCGTCTGCCGCAGCAAATGCTGCCGTTGCAGTCCGGCGTAGGAAGCATAGCCAATGCTGTATTAATGGGTTTGGCAGAATCTAAATTTGAAAATCTTACTATGTACTCGGAGATTTTGCAAGATTCTGTTTTCAAAAGGCTGTCAAAACAAATGACGTTATTACGGCAGATTTAAGCGTTGCGGAACGTCAGATTGCCCGTGTAAATGAAATGAAGGCTCACCGTGACCAGCACGCAGTAGATGCTTCCCTGAAAGCTCTGAAGGAAGCTGCCAATGGTGAAGCTAACCTTATGCCTTATCTGATTGATGCTGTTAAAACCTATGCAACCTTAGGCGAAATCTGCGGCGTACTGCGCGAGGTTTTCGGAGAATACCAGCAGGGAGGTAATTTGTTTTAAGGCTAAGGCAGGTGTTTACGTTGCATTTGGCGAATACCATGGCAATAGTTAAAATTAAAGCAAAGGCAGGTATTTACAATGACAACTAAAGCATTAGCAAAATTTACCGCAGAATTGTGCTACGAAAAGCTTTCTGCTCACAGTATCGAAATGGCTAAAAAATGTCTGCTGGACTGGCTGGGAATTGCTATCCGCGGTTCGCAGGAAAAACCGGTACGCATAATCCATGATGTTATTCTTCAGGGCGATGCACCTAAGGCGAATATCTTCGGCAGTATCCCTGCAAAAAAGGCTAGCGCCCTGAACGCTGCCTTTATCAACAGCGCTGCTTCCCACAGTCTGGACTTCGATGATTTGCATAACCCTTCGATTATCCACCCGGCCTGCGTCGTTGTTTCACCCGCACTGGCTGTCTGCGAAGCGGAGCACAAAAGCGGCAAGCAGCTTATTGCCGCTATATGCGCAGGCTACGAGGCCAGCGGCCGCGTAGGCGAAGCTGTAATCCCAGAATCCTACTTCTTCTGGCATACCACCGGTACTGCAGGCACCATCGCCGCCGGTGCTGCTGCCGCCAACGCCCTCGGTCTTGACGCACAGCAGACACTGATGTGCTACGGCAGCGCCGGTACACAGGCAGCAGGCCTGTGGGAGTTTTTAAAAGAGGGTGCCATGAGCAAGCCACTGCACACAGGCAAGGCTTCCTACAGCGGTGTTCTCAGCGCTTATCTGTCGCAAAAGGGCTTTACTGCCGCCAGCGAAATTTTAGAAGGCGAAAAGGGCTTCTGCCGTGCCATGGTCAAAGAACCGCATCTGGAAAAGCTTACCGAAAGCATGAGCACCGACAAGCTGAAAATCGACATCAACTCCTTCAAGCCCTACGCCTGCTGCAAGCATGCTCACGCCGCTCTTTACGCTATTCAGGAGCTGCGCAAGGCTCATTCTCTGCAGCCTGAGGACATCGCTAAAATTAAGCTTTACGTCAACGATATTACGAACTATCTGATCAATAATCCGCAGCCGCAAACTCCCTACGGCGGCAAATTCAGTATTCAATATTGCTCCGCTGCCATGCTGAAGTTCGGCGAAATAGGCATTGCGCAGTTCAGTGAGGAATGTATCCATAACAAAGAGCTTACGGATTTAATGCAGCTCATCGAGGTTATCCGCGATGAGGCTATGGAACAGCTTCATGCGGCAGATGCTTCCAAATTGGCTTCCAGAGTAGAAATCCAGCTGCAAAACGGACAAACACTGACAATGCAGGTTGATTATCCTAAAGGAGATCCGGAAAATCCTCTGACCTGGGAGGAGCTCTGTGCTAAATTTATGAGCCTTGCCGTACCTGTCTACGGTGAAGCTAAAGCATTACGTTTACAAAATTGGGTAGCAAGCCTTGAGCAATGCAGTGACGTTGCCCAAGCTTTGGACGCCTGTCTAAAGGAGGAATGATTTATGCAACCGGAAGAAATTATCCGAAGCGTAAAAGATATCTACACGCATAACGCTTTTATGCAGCACTGCGGCATAAAGGTTCACAGCATCAGCTGCGGCAAAGCTGCAGTAGGCCTGCGCATCGACCCTGCCATCCACACAAACCTCAACGGCAAGCTGCACGGAGGCTTGCTTACAACACTGGTGGATAATGCCACCGGCATCGCCTGCGCCGCTATGGGCAAGCGCGTGGTTACGGTATCGATGACCGTAGATTTCATCAAGGGCGCTCCTTCCGGTGCAATGGTAGAGGCACAGGCTGAGGTTGTTTCGCATAATGACCGATTGATTACTATGCAGATTCATGTATATGATACTGATGCAGATACACTGCTGGCCACCGGCAGCTGCTGTATGCTGACGATTGCCGACTTCCCCCGAATTCCGGAAAAGTGGTAGATGTCAGCTCCGCAGGTAATCTATAAAACATATACCATAACAGCTTAACTGCTTTCGTTACAATGTAAAAAGGCGTTCTCCCCTGCGGGAGAACGCCTTTACTGTAAGAAAAAATCTTTGTCAAATTCATTCCGCCTTAATTGCTTCAACCTGCTCAATGGAAAGTGAAGTAGCCTTAGCAATATCCCCTACAGATAATCCCATGCTTAAAAGACGCTTTGCAGTTGCAGTCTTTTCTTTTGCCTTGCCTTCGGCGAGACCTTCAGCCTTAGCTTCTCGTCTTTCGTCTAACAAACGTGCTTCCAAAAGCATAAATTCTCGCCTCACTTTCGAATCAAGCTTAAGATAGCTGATTTCATCATCAATTTGTCTTGTGAAATCGCTATTTATAACGTGGTTATTAACATAATCATAAAAACTTTTGATGTCCTTGGAAATACTGCCATGCGTACCCTTGGTATTCAAAATCATAGTAGTTGCTTCATCGGGAAGCTCCAGCTCCAAATCCTCCAGACAACGCTTTTTAAAGGTGTAAACATAATTTCCCTTGGCAAAAAAATCAAAAACACAGATAAAAATGATATAGGTTGGCGGCAACAGATCATATTCCTGGTTCTTCTGCAGCAAGTCAATATCCATCAATGCCTGATAGTAGCGTGTGCGCTTGGGCAGCACGTAGTTTTTGGTATCAGGATTTTTGGTGTTCTTGACCTGCATTTCCAGATTGTAATGCGTATTCTTGTCATCTGCCACAATGATGTCTAGACGGATACCACGGCTGACGAATTCAGGCTCAAGGGATTTTTCTGCCTCCAAGTAGTTGATATCAGCAATTTTGATCTGCAGTAATTCCTCTAACAGGTGAATACAGATACGCTTGCGCGACATAACCTTTTTGAATATGAAATCACTTTGAATCGTCAGGTTTTCGAATTTTGTTGCTAAGTTTTGCATATGTTTCCTCCTTTGATTATAGCATAAAGTCAGGCAAAAATATATAAGCCGGCGATTGCAACTGACGTAAAAGAAAAGGCGCCTGCCGAAAGCTCGACAAGCGCCACTGATCCGCATGACCAGGCATAAGCTCCGCAAGAATGCGGCTACCTATGCAACTAAGGTAATTATAACACAGATGTATTGTGAAAACAATAGTTCATAAAAAGAAAAATGCCGTTGCAATTATTGATATATTCCCTGCGACAAAAGGCGTTCTCCCCTGCGGGAGAACGCCTTTACTGTTTATTGAGCTTTATTCACTTGTCACTGCCGACAATTTATTTTGCCAGCTTGTTGCCGTAATGGTCGCGCTCGCCTTTAGTATCGTTTACGCGTACACGTTCGATCTTATCGCGATCGCCGTCTTCACCGCTGATGCGGTCTACACGGATGCGGCCCAATTCAGGCTCAAATTCTTTGATGATCTTTTCTTCCAGAGCTGCGCCGTTTTCGATTGCACGATAGAGCATTGCAGCAAATTCATAACGAGTCATCAGACGGTCACCGCCGAAGTTGCCGTCAGGATAGCCTTCAATGTAGCCATTGCCTGCCAGCTTAGCGATGTATTCATATGCCCAGTGGTTAGCCGGGATATCCGGGAAGAGCTTGGTCTTGGTTTCATCCAGCATACCTAATGCTTTTTCCATCTTAGCCATCTTAGCGCCCATTACTGCCAGCTGACCGCGCAGGTCGATAACCTCACGAGCCAGAGCGGTGCGGCTGTTGCTTACATGGTTGGTGCGGTCCAGAGCAAAGGAGATGCCTGCGTTAACCATGTTTTCACCGTTGCCTACGGTACCTGCAACACTGAACATTACCTTTTCGTCAGGACGATAGTAAGCGCCGATTGCTGCAGCGTTTTCGCCTGCATAGTTGCCATAGCCTGCGGAGAAGGTCAGTTTGTCGTCCGGATCGAAGTCCATCGGATGCAGTGCTGCCAAAGCTGCTGCGCCTGCGCCAACCTTGTTCACACGGCTGCCCAGTTGGTTGATGCGGTTGCTGTTGCTGATGACTTGGTTTTCAACGCCATTAATGCGGTTGTTGGTATCCTTCAACTGACCATAGTTAACTGCATCAGTATCAGCTTCACCTGCTTTCACATTGGTAATATGTTGACCGTTTGCATTCAGACCATCAGCACTGATATAGGTCTTGTCGCCAACTTTTACGCCTTCATCGCTGATGGAGGTCTTGCCTGCGGTTACAGCAGTTGCGGTTACGCTAACCTTATCGCCAACCTTCAGACCATCTTTGTTCAGGCTTACATCAGTACCAACCTTCACGCCATCGTTGTTCATTACAGTTTGGCCGGTGGTTACGGTATTTGCAGTTACAGTATCAACGTCGATGTCTTTATTCAGCTCTACCTTATAGTTTGCTGCTTCACCTTCTTTAGCAGTGTTGGTAACAGTAATATTGTTGCCACCTTCTACTTTAGTGTGTTTAGCTGCAGTTGCTGCTACGTCGGTAAGTTTTTGATCCAGTTTGCCGATTGCGGTAGTAGTGCTATCGCCATCTGCAATATCACCTTTTTCTACCTTGCTGTACTGCAAATCGCCAACCTTGTTGTTCAGGTTGTTTACAGCGTCAACAACGGTAGTATGGCCTTCGCCGCTCTTAATGTCATCGGCAATATTATTAACATCGCCTACATCGCTTGCTTTGGCTACGTCGGTAATGGTAACGGTACCTGCATCTTTGCTATTCTTGTCGACAAGCTGCATATTAACCTTATTGTCTGTACCAACGCCGTATTCACCCGCTTTGATATGGGTATCGGTATTACCTGCTTGAACCGCTGCATTCAACTGACCTACGTTTACAGCATCGGTATCAGCTACGCCTGCTGCTACACCGGTAATCTTGCTGCCTGCTACATTCAAGCCACCGCTGATGGTTGTTCCGTTTTTACCAAGCATGATGGATTTTGCACTATAATCAGCACCGATATAGCTCATGCCAATACCGCTGTTAGTAATTGCAAAGTATTTATTACCATTGGAAATGATGATGCTATCTTTATTCAAGTTAATTTTGGAATCTCCATTGGCAACAGAGGTAATATCAGTCAAATCGCCTGCAACATTAACCTTGTAATCAGTCTGGCCGTCTTTAACTGTAGATTCAACTGTTGTATTCTTACCGTTAGACAAGGTAGTATGTTTACCTGCTTCGGTTGCTACTGCATGCAGTTGGTCTTCAGTTGCAGCTCTGCCGGAAGTAATGCTGTCTTTATTCCAAGTAGTATTGGTAAGACCGGTTACAGTACCATCAGTACCATTAATAGTTACGGCATGAGTTCCACCGATTGCTACGCTATCCTTCAAGGAGATACCATAATTTGTTACATTAGTTGCAGCATCAGTGGTTTCTACGAGATTAAAGTTGCCATCTACAGATACACTTGTGCCTTTAGCATTTACGGTATAAACGGTGTGTCCGTCGGTTGCGGTTGTTTCACCTACAGAAGCGATGTTGGTACCCTTAACTACCTCTGTCTTAGCTGCTGCACTTACCTTATTCAACTGGCTTACGTTTACAGCGTCGGTGCCAGCTTCGCCTGCTGCTACGCCGGAAATCTTACCATTCTTGTCAATGGTAACCTTGTTGTTAAGCTTGTTGCTGCCATCTGCAAAGCTGATGCTGCCTGCACCTTCGCCTGCGCCGGTGATGGAAGTAATGCCTGTCAGAGCATCTTTCAGCGTAACGCTAACTTTATTACCAACATTGCCTACTTGAATATTATCATCGCCATCAAATTCAACTGTAGCGCCAGGTGCTACAACAGATTCAGTACCGCCAGTAGTTTTCAGCTTCCAACCCTTGTTGGCATTAGCAGCAGCTTCACTTACCTTCTTCAGCTGTGCAACGTTTACAGCATCAGTATCTTCAGTACCTGCTGCTACATTAGTAATCTGGCGAGTCTCTCTGGCACTGCCTACAGATACAGCACCTTTAGTAGCTTTCCAAACGTAACTTGCAGCATCATCTTCAGGAATAACATATTCCGCACCGGTTGCAGGATCATAGCCTACCACTTCGGCAGCTCTGTCAGCTACGCTGCCAACGCCCAAAGCAACGCCGCCTTCTACGCTTACGCCTGCACCATTGCCGATAGCAACTGCATTACTAGCCTTAATCTTATTGTCATGACCGAAGGAAATAACATTGCTTACGCCGTTGATTGTGTTTTTGTTACCCATTACAATAGAATCGGAAACGTTGGTCAGTTCATTGTGGGAACCTGCAAGGAATACATCATGGCTGATATTTTCCGCACCACCGGCAAGCTGGTTGTCATAACCGATAACGGTAGAATCGGTCTGTTTGGAAACAGTGTTGGCACCGCCGACTACTGCAATGGCACCGCTTTGCTTTTTAGCGAGAACAGAATAGTCACCGCTAAGAATAGCTAATCCTTCATTGGTGGTTATATTCATATCTTTATAGGCATCGGTAACCTTATTGCCGGTACCCTGAATTGTAACACCATTAGATGCCTCGATAGTGTTTGCAGCACCCATAACATTGTTAGCTACGCCGGAATAGCCTTCACCGTTCGTGTTATCTATCTTGTTCATAGCACCTACTACAGTGGCAGCAGCACCTTGAACAATTTTAGTATAAACAGTTTTATCATTAGTATTGATAGTAGCATCAGTACCAACTACAGTGCTGTACAAGCCAGATGAATTTGTATTGTAACCTACTACGGTAGCACCTTCGCGACCACTTTTAGCCTTCGTACCCAAGGATGTTCCTTTATTACCTGCAGAAGCTTCGTTACCCAGAGCTACACCGCCATCCTTTACAGCGCTTGCGTCTTTACCAAGTGCAATAGCGTTACTTTCCACTGCGCCGGAGTTAGTGGTGTGCAAAGATTTATTTTTATTGTTATCAACATAAACAACTGCTACATCTTCAGCTTTAGCAACGCCAGTAATAGTAACAGTGCCTTTATTATTACCAGCTTTGTCTACAAGATTCATAGAAACTTTATTGTTCTTATCAACAGTGTAGTTACCGGCTTGGATATGAACATCGGTATCGCCCGCAGCAACCACGTTCTTCAACTGTCCTACGTTTACAGCGTCAGTATCGTCGTTACCTGCTACTACGCCTTGGATTCTGCCGTCACTGTTAAAAGTATTTTGGTTAACCTTAACATTGCTGCCTTCAAAGCTGATGCTTCCTGCGCCAGTGCCTGCACCAGTGATGGATTGAATACCAGTCAGAGCAGTATTCAGTGCCAGACCTTTGTCATCAACTACGAGGTTGGAATTATTCTGCAGCTTCAGACCGATTTCCAGTGCTCCGTCTTTTACAGTAGAAGTAATACCATCTGCACCCTTAACCTGAACCGTATTGCCCAAAGTTTTGGTAACTTCGTTGCCTTTATCATCTTTCAGACCAAAGGTCTTTTTGCTGATATCAGTATTGATGCTGTTCTTTACCTCATACAGCTGGCTGCCGTTTACTGCGTCGGTGGAATCTTCGGAAATTGTACCTTCTGCTACGCCGGTAATCTTCTGGCTGTTTGCATTCAGACCGCTGCTGGTGATGTATGCCTTATTGCCATAACCAATACCAGCAGTAGACATATAGAAGTTGCCAGCTGCTACGCGGTTTACGGTCAGATCCTTCTTCAATGCCAGACCAGCTTCAGTAACCTCAAGGTTATTTTCGCCTTCCTTCAGCTTCACAGAAATTGCATTTTGGTTAGTCTTATCAATAGCAATACCATTGCCTGCAGTATAGGTAGTGTCTGTAGCACTGATTACATTATTTTCATCAATATTTACATTAGCACCTGCAGTGTATACTTTATTGTTAATAGCATAATCAACACCATTAACCTTAATGCCTGTAATTGCGTTCTTAGGACCGTTTACCTCTACCTTAGAACCGGTAGCAAAGGTTTTTCCTTCCGTATCTGCAGCATTAGAAATCTTAACAAAAGTATCGTTGCCGTCAGTACCGCCACCGCTGGTAACGGTAATAGCACCATCAACAGCATTGCCGCCATTTCTCAGCAGACCGATAGTTGCAGAATTTGCTTTGCTGGTATCCAAAGTAACTTTTTTAATATCGTCACGACTCAGCTTATTATCATTTTCCTCTAAAACAGCTAAGTTCTTTTTATACTCTTCAACGCGATAAGTCGCCATTGTAGCACTCGGGTCTGTAACTTCGGCAGCTCAATAGCTGTAGAATTTATTGTTAGCATCCTTTACAGTCATAAGGATTTCATTGTTTTTGCCATAGACGGTGCCAGTATAGACCTTAGTTCCTTCTTTATTAGTAAATACACCAATCTTTCCGTCAATAACGTATACATTGCTATAATCTACTGCTTTTCCTTGATAAGTATATGCCTGCTTATTGTTATCCCATACAAGACCTTTATTGCTCTCTGCGGTTATAAAGCCTTTAGGCATCTCGTTGTCAATTAAATCAACATAATCATTTTGGTATTCCGCACCAGAATTTTTCCAGCTGGAATCCTGAATAATATAATTCCAAGAGCCTACAACTTCTGTTCCTCCAGAATGACTTACGCCCGCAAAGCTGCCTGCAGTTACCTTATTTAAGGATTCACCCATATTGGTAACTGTACCATTTGCTGAAACTGTCGAAGTTACTGATTGCAAAATACCTTCTGCTACCCCATCTTTAGTATATGCAACATCAGCACGAATTTTATTAGCAGAAAGCGGTGTATATTCGCCGCCATTCTTATCTACAGTCAGCACATAGCCTTCACGTACCCAATATTTATTGGTGCTATCATATGTATATTTATATTCACCTATTAGCTTTTCGCAATTTTGTTGTGCTTGCCATTCCGTTTGCGCCGCCTTTAAATTTTCAAAGGATTTATCCCAAGAATCTTTGTTCCAGTAAGTAGGTTTACCCTTAGTAAAATCCACTGCCTTTAATGCTACATATTGCTGAGCAGCAGTCGTTTCCGCAACAGGTTTCGCCGCCAGTACATCAAAGCTTGCACAGGTCATCACACCTGTTGCAATCAGCATTGCCAACAGCTTTTTGGTAGAGCAGCTTTTGCTGCCATGATTTTTCGCGATTTCCGAAACAACAACGTATGCGTTGCGTGCCTCGTTCCAGATTACTTTGAATATCTTGTTCATTCTACATTCCTCCAAATTTTTTAATATTTATCTGATTACGTGGCCCTAATCCACGCGAGGAAGCAATTTTATTACTCGACAATATGTTTTTTATTTTAAATAAAACTGTATCTTTGCGCTATTCGCAAGACATTTTATTTTCATAATAACTTTACTGCACTTTATTTTTCAGCGTTTACTGTCATGCTGTATCGTCAGCCACATGTCATTAAGTATATATGATCAAGATAAGAGGCGCTTATGTTTTACTTAATCAAATGATTATTCTCAGCACAGATATCTTATTTTTTATTATACCACCTCCTGCCGCAGGGAACAAGCGTTATTCTTGGCTTTATAGTTTAAGAATGTTACATTCCGTAACAATATCACTTGACTATTTAATTGCTTTATTTGCTTAATAAGTTTAACATTTTTCCGCATTGTGCAATATATTGGAAAAAAAGCTAATATCTTAATGCTCTCTTTCCGGCACAATATCAAATAAAAGGCACAAAGCAACGTAAAACGCATACATTTGTCAAAAAAGATGCCGCGTAAAAAATTTCATCTGCATGCGAAAAAGAAAAATTTTCCGGATGATATGTTTTCACAAAGACATCATTTTATATCCACAATTAAGTTCCGCTGACATTTTTCAAGAAAATTTACGTCATCTCACATTTTCTTTTCGTTAAATTTTATTTCATTGCTCTCTCAATCTCAGCATCGTTTCTACAAGAGATTTTTGCAACATGTTGCATTTTTCTCTTCTAAGCTTGCCTCGCAACGCGAAACTATCCGCCAAAACGCAAAAGCCCCCGAAGCAGGACAAGCCTGCTTCGAGGGCATTCATGTTAAACTTTATTTTGCTTTCGGTCCCAAACCGTACTTCTTCAGATAACGGTACAAGGTTACACGGCTGACATCAAGCATTGTTGCCAGCTTACTGATATTGCCGCCGGCAGATTTCCAGGCTGCAATAAAGGCTTCCTTGTCATACTTCCAGGAGCGCTCCAAGGTTTTGTCACCGGGCAGCTTAATATTTTCTGCTTCGATGATGCTGCCGGGAGTGTGGAAGAAGGCCTGCTCGATAACACCCTGCAGCTGCTTAATGTTACCCGGCCAGCTGCAGGACAGCAGCAGGGAAACAGCCTCGGGAGAAAGGCGTTTTTGCGGCAGGTTGTGCTGTGCGGACATTTCCACCAGAATATGCGAAGCGATAACCTCGATATCCTTCACGCGCTCGCGCAGAGGCGGCACGCGCATGGTTGTATCCAGCACCAGCTCATACAGATTACGGGAGAAAAGTCCCTTGTCTGCCAAACGCTTAAGGTTGGAATCGCAGGCAGCGATTACGCGCACATCAAACATACGCGGCTTGCCGCCCTTTTCCGTTGCGGGCAGACCGTGCGTCAGCGCATCAGCCAGCTTGTCGCCCATTTCCAGCGGCAGCTTTTCTACCTCATCAAGGAACAGCGTACCGCCGATAGCAAGCTCCAGCTTGCCTGCGGACTGCTGTCCGTCCTCATTCGTACCGAAGAATTCAGCCTCCAGCTCTGCCATAGATGCGTTGTGGCATTTTACAGCAATCAACGGAGCGGCAGCGCGGGGGCTGGCCTGATGAATGCCGTGTGCCAAACGCTGCTTGCCGGTACCGGGCTCACCCTGCAGCAGGATGTTGTGGTCGGTGCGGGCAACGCGGCTCGCTTTATGCTGCAGCGCCAAAAATTCGCTGGTTTCGCCGACCATGCTGTACAGGCTGTAACGGCTGCTGTAACCGGTTGCATGGGCGATGGTTGTTTTCAAATCCTCGATGGACATAGACAGCACCAAAGCACTTTCTACCTCGCTGCCAACCTTAATCGGCATAACAGTGGTAATATCCTCAAAGGTTCTGTCCTGAGTAATCCAGGTAATTTCACGACGCTGTGTTGCTACGCCATGCAGCGCTTTTTTGATAGGAATATGCTCGTAGTTCAGGAACACGTCCTCCAGGCGCTCATGTCCGTCCAGACGCTTGCGGCCGTTTTCGTTGCAGTATTTCACACTGCCGTCCTTGCCCAGCCAGTAAACGGTTACCGGCAGCTGTTCCATCATAATGCGGTTAATGCTCCAGGCCTCCAGCATGTTCAGATGCTGCTCGATGGAATATTTCATCGTCATCAGCAGGCTCAAAAGCAAATCATAGGGCAAATCGTTCTGATCCAAGGAAAAGAAGGAAATAATATAGCGGATTTTGCCATTGACGCAGATAGGCGCACTGCAGGCATCGCCGGAATGGCTGTCCTTAATCCACATTTCCGGACCGAACATCAAAAAGGGCACATTATGCTCGCGCGCAATGCTGATGCTGGAGGTACCAACATCCTCCTCCAGAACGCGCATACCCTGAATATCCTCGATAATGCGTTGGAAGAACGGCATAGCATAGTTTTTGATTACATAGCCGTTTTCATCAATCAGCAGCATGCTCAGGTTGTGGATATTGAAATGCTGCTTGCTTTGCTCATAAAGACCGTCAACGTATTTGACAATGAACTCATGCGTCTTTTGGTGCGCGATAATCTCCTCGCGGCTCAGCTTGTTGATTTTGGGCATGGTTTCGTGCGGCAGATGCATAGCACGGCAACGCTGCCAGCTGTCGGCAACCCACGGATGCACGTTAGGGTCAACAATGCCCTCTTCCATAAACTTTCTGTAATAAGAAGCAAGCTTATCCTTATTTCTTCTCTCGCGAATCATATTTTATACCCTCCCCCGCTGTCCGGCAGTCGGCTGCCGTCAGCAGAACTTTTATTTATAAACCTCGCCGTTCGTAATCAACACCCGGCGTGCTCCATAATAGCGTTGTTTCCAGTAATCGTCCTTCAGCGACGAAAGCATTACACCCTTGGACGAGGATGCGCTCCAAAATTGTCCGTCACCGGCATAAATACCCACATGCGATGCGCCTGCGGCGTAGGTGGTAAAGAATACCAAATCGCCGGGACGCAGCTGCTTCTGCGTTACAAAAATCCCCTGTAACGCCTGCTCGTCTGCCAAGCGTGGCAGCTTGGCCTTGCAGTCCTTAAATACATGCTGCACATAGCCGGAGCAGTCAAAGCCCTTAGTCGTAGTTCCGCCGAACACATAAGGAACACCCTTGTATTTGGCGGCACGGCTGACGATTTCCCTGCCCTTAACCTTGGGGATGCCCTCCTTAGTAAAGGCCTCCCAGGTCAGCTTCTGATAGGTTGCATCATTCAGCTCGCCGTCTGCCTTCAGCTTGTGCTGCTTCTGGAAGCTTTTCAGCGCGCTGCTGGTAGCCTCCGTCATGCGTCCGCTGGGGCGTTCGTCACTGAAGCCCAGCACCTGCAGCTTTTGCTGTGCCACCTTCAGACGCCAGTTGCTTTGCTGCACCTGCACCTTGGGCTGCTGCTTTTCCTTCGTTTTTTTAGACTTTTTCTTTGCGGTTTTCTTCGCCTTTTTCTCAGGCTTTGCCTGCTTGGGCGCCTTCACTGCGGCAGCAGGCTTGGCTGCGGTATCGGCCTTGACGGCAGCAGGCTCCGGCACCGCCTTCACAGGCTGCGCCTCGCTTACGGCCGGCGGCGTTGCCACCGGTGCCTTATGCGGTTTGTTGCTGACAATAGGCGCTGCAGCCTGTGCCTGCCATGGCAGGCTGCAGGCCAGCATGATTACGGTCAGCACAGAAGCCAGCTTCTTTTTCATCTTCATCAGCCCCGCTCAAATGCAAAATCAAAAATTAATTGTAGTTATATACGTCCCAGCTTTTCAGCTTGCTGAGCTGAGCAATACTGTAATCAATATCGCGCAGCAGCCTTTGCTTGTCATGCGGCAGCGTTGCTGCCAGCTGAACGTAGTTCGATACATGGTTGCTGCGGAAAAGGCAGTGCCTGTCCGCAGGCAAATCTATATTTTCTATTATCAGCTTCAGCTCACGCATCAAGCCCGCCGGTGAAAGCGGATTGAACTTGCCTGCCTCGTACTGGTCCAGCAGCTCGCTGCCACGGTACAGCATCAGGCAAAGCGCGCTTAAGTGTGTCGGCTTGATAATATTAATCGCCTTGGCAGTTGCCAGTGCGTGGCGTTCGCTGCCCTCTGCGCCTGCCAGGCCCAGAATAATCATCATGGAAAGCTTCATGCCGCTGGCGGTAACTCTGCGTCCCGCTTCTACCGCCTGTTCGCCGTCAACACCCTTGTTGACAGCCTTCAGCGTAGCGTCGTCGCCTGTTTCCATGCCGTAATACAAAAGCTTCAGGCCTGCTTCCTTCAGCTGGCGCAGCTCCTCCTCGCTCTTGCGCAGGATATCCTTGGGCGCAGCATAGCTGGCAACTCGCTGCAGATGTGGAAACTGCTCGCGCAGCACCTGCAGAATCTTCAGCAGCTTGGCCGTGGGCAGCACCAAAGCATCGCCGTCCGCCAAAAAGACGCGGCGCACCTTGTTCTTGCCGTAATGGGCCGCCAGCGCTATCTGACGGGAAATTTCTTCATCCTTTAAAATCTGAAAGGGAACACCTCTGTACATATTGCAGTAGGTGCATTTATTATGTGCGCAGCCGCGCGTAACGCGCAAAATAAAGCTGCGTGCCTCACTGGGAGGTCTGAATACTGGTGTGTCATAAGAATCAAAAAACATTTCTACTATTCTACCTCATTTTACTTTGATTGATTTGGCGCCAGTTTGAGATCTCAGAGATTTTGTAAAGTATAGTACACTTTAATAATATTATACTAGATTTTTCACCATTTGTAACGTCTAACTGAAAACTTTTTGTTACTTTTTTTACAGAGATTTTGTGAAACATTATCAGAGTGTAAAATAACTGTGATTTCCCGCGCCTGCAGGCAACGGCAAGGGTGCTTTGGCAGGCAAATTTACGCATAAAAAAGCACGCCGGCGGCAAATGCCGGCGCGCTAAAAGGCAGACGCCTATCATACCATATTACTTTTTTCGGTAAGCATAACGCTTTACAGCATCAGCTTATCATTTGCGTTTTCTGCGCAGGAAGAAGAAAGCAGCACCACCGATGATAATTACGCCGCCGATAATCGTCAGCAGGCCAAAGCCGTCATCGTCATCCTCATTTTCTTCCTCATCCTCGGCAGCAGGCAGCTCTGCCGTTCCCACAGCCACCGGCCATTGGCTCTTCAGCTCGCCGTGGACTGCCGTAACGGTAACCACGCCGTCAGCCTTGCCGATCAGCTTACCATCTTCTATAACGGCAATTTTTTCATCACTCACGCTCCACTCCGGTGTCACACCGTCAGCCTCGCCCACAACGTAGGCCTCCAGCTTCAGCGCCTCGTCTATTCCCAAGTGCGCCGGCAAATTCGGAGCCTCCAGCTTCGGCTCATAGGCGGTAATCTGCGTCATAAAGGCCTTTTCGCCCTTTTCCAGCAGCAGCTTGCCGGTAATTGTCGCAGTTCCCGGCTTCACAGCCAAAAGCTGCACATCGCCGTCCACCTTCACTATATCACTATTGGAGGAACGCAGATCCGTTACATTATAGCCTACGCAGCCCGGCAGCGAAGCAACTATGCGTGTACGCTCGCCCACCTTCAGGCTGGCCTCCTCCGGAGCCACCGTCACCAGCGGGCTAAGCTCGGAAGCTGCAGTTGCAGGCAGGTCGGGCGCATCCTCGTCACCTTCAAGCTCGCCGCTTTCGATTGCAGGGCCTTCCAGCTCATCTTCCTCTACGAGCGGTGCTCTTTTGGCCGCCAGCATATTAATCGGGTCACCGTAAATAAGGCTTACCTCATCCTCCTTATCGTTGCGGTACACAGCACTCAAATCGGCAGCTACCAAAAATTTGGCAATAACCTTGCCCTCATCATCCAGCGCCGTCAGCTGGTAGAACCAGCCGTCCACAGGCTCCTCCGCATAGAGCAGCTTATAATCATCAGCATCCTCCGGCAAGCCTGTCTGCTTTTCCGGCAGGCCGGCAAGCAGCGCGGCGGCCGCAGCCTCGGATACATCAAAGCTGTCCTCGTTGAATCTGTATTCACCCTGAACATCAAGCGGCAGCGGTCCGTCCTGATAGGCGGTAATGCTCTTATCCTTCAGCACAAAGCGCAGCTCTACCGTATCATTATTTTGGTAATCTACCTCGGCAATACCTTCGCCGTCCTCATTAATTTCAAAAACCCCGGCAGTAACGAAATCCTCCGCACTGTCCTCTTCCTCGCTGCCACGCATAACCTTCAGCTCGTAAAGGTATTTATCGTCGCCCAAGGGCTTGATATTCAGCACGCCGTTATTATACTGGCTGCTTTCGGTCCACACATAGCAGCCTGCCGTATTCTTCCAGTCATTTTTGGAGGCGGCGCCTGCCAGCAGCGTCAGGCTGCACAGCAGCAGGGTAAGCATAACAGTTATGATAATACGCATCATTTTTTCTTTCATTATGCTCCCCTCCTCAAATGCTCAGACGGAATTTGGCAGTTTTGGGATTAACGCCGTCCATCCAATACTTCACGGTATATACGCCCTTAGCACATTTTTTGCCGCTGTTGCCGCTCGCCCAGCCGTTCCAGCTGAAGGCAAAATCCTGATTGGCATTTCTTGCCTTATATTTCGTGCTGTAAACCAGCTTATTGTTTTTATTGAAAATCTGGGCATAGCAGGTCTTGCCCGTGGAATTATTCTTTTTGAAATACAGGCGCTGGTAAACATCGCCGTTGCCCTTGCGGATAATCTTGGACGCACGGAACTGCATCTTGCTCTGCGGCTTGTAGCTGATGTTGACTGTCTTTTTAACCGCACCGCCCTTGCCGAAGCTGCTGGTCGTTACCAAGCGATATCTGCCAGGCTTCAGGTTTTTCATATCATAGCTGTATGGTACAAAGCGGAAATATTTATCACCGTCATAGTACCATTTTTTCAGCTCGCGCTGCTTCCAGCGCACAACAACCTTATTATCCTTGTTGAGCAGCACCGCCTTATCCTTCATAGGCCCCTTGCCCTCTACATAGCGCTGCACATTCAGCTTTGTACCGTTTACCTTAATTGTTGTTTTGTACTGCGTCGCCGCCCACGCCAATGCCGTAAAAGCCACGAGCATTGCCAGGCACGCCACGAGCACAACCTTCAGCCGTTTCATTTTTCCGCCTCCTAACCGCCGGATATAAAAAGACCCGGCATATACTTCTTCATTTACAGTATATACCGGGTCAATATTAACTATAAGTAACCTTTAGTTAAGAGTTGGAGAAAAAGCGCTCCAGCTGATGTCTTTTATTTTTGGCCGCCGCATCAATCTGCAGCTTGGCAAAAATTTTGTTGAGATATTGCTTAATCGTCCCCTCCGACAGCGACAATCTTTGCGCAATCTCCCTGTTCGTATGGCGTGCCGCCGCCAGCTGCGCTATCTGCAGCTCCTGCTCCGTCAGCTCCTGCAGGCCTGCTTCGGCAAAGCGTGCGGACATAATCTGCCCCCGGCCCGCCTCCATCTGCTGTCCCAGGTGCAGCGCCGCTGCCGCCGCTGCCGAGCATTCCCCCTGAGCCTCCTGCTCCAGATAAGGACGCAGCAGTGCTATGTTCTGTGCCAACGGCAGCACAAGCTTATCCGCCTCAGCCATTGCCAGCGCCTGCTTCAGCGAAGCGCGGCAGCTCGTTACATCGCCTCTGCCGGCAAAGGCCGCCGCCCTTTGCACCTGCAAATACAGCAGGCACAAAAAATTACTGTAGGGACGGCATTCCTGCTCCCAGTCGGACCAGCGCACCAAAAGCTCCGTATACTGCCCTTGTGCCAGCAGGCACTGGGCACTGATATAGTTGCGGCAGGGACGCGCCGGATAAAGCACCGAAGGCTGCTGTCCGTTTCCGTCCGTCAGCCAGCTTGGGATATATTCCGGCTTGCCCAGCAATGCATAGTAAAAGCCGGCGCACATATCGGCACTATTCAGCAGCATGCTCTGCTTCCAAGGCTGCAGTTGCCACTGATGGCGGCTGTACGCCTCTGCCTTACTGCTGTAAACACCGCGGAAAAGATCGCGCTGCATCTCCAGAAAATCACAGCAGATAGTAATGCACTCCTGCCCATGCTTTTCCGCCTGATAATACGCCTTCTGCAGAGGCATATCCATTTCGTCGATGCGTCCCTGCAGCAAAAGTGCTTCCGCCTCCGTCAGCTCGGCGGCTCCGGCACCGTGCCAGCCGCTCAGCAGATAGTACGGCGGCATACACTCCTGCATATCCTCAACCGTCTGCCGCAGACTGCAGCCCGTGCGCAAATACAGCCCCAGAACACTGGGCGCGCCGAAGGTCCAGATGCCCTGCTTGCTGAGCGTCTGCGGAGCGCCGCTCAGCAGCTTGTAGGCGCGCCGGTGATGCTCGCTCATACCGGTGATGCTGTTGAAGGCCAAAAAGCTCAGAATAACCTCCAGCTCGCCGTAATAATTATCGCGCTCACGCTGGCTAAGCGCAGTATTGCGCTCCAGCGCTGTCACGTACCATTCCTTAACCTGCAGCATTTCCGGCACCATGTTCAGCGAAAACATGCGCCGCATAATTATCAGCACCGCCTGCGGATACTGCCACAAGATTTCCGGCGGACATTCGCACAGCCAGTCGAAAAGATGCTGCCTGTGCTGCGGGTGCATCGACCAGTCGCGCAGCTGCTGCACTGCAGCCAGCAAGCCGTCAAAATCACGGCCGCGGTACAGCCAGTCCAACGCTTCCTCGTACTCCTTCTGCTGTGCGTACCATTGTCCCAAGCGACGGAAGTACATTTGCTGCTCAGCCTCCGGCAGCAGGCCGAAGGCATGGCGCGTTGCCTGCTTCAGCATATGATGACACCGCAGTCTGCCGTTAGCCAGCCTGATAATAAAGGCGTTGCATTCCAGCAGCCTGCCTACAGACTCTCTGCAGCTTGTGCCATAGGCATAGGCCACCTGCTCCGGTGTAAATTCCTCCGGCTGCCCCATAAGCAGCAGCAAGCGCTGCTGCTCCGACGGCAGCGGCCTCAGCAGTACATTGGCTATCATCTCATAAACGCTGCCTGTATCAAGGCAAAAGCGCTGATACCTGTCGTAGTTCAAAAAGTTAAGATAGGTAACGGAAAACCAGCCCTCGCAGGCCTCATGCAAAGCATCCAGCTGCTGCGTTGTAAGCTGCAGACCGCATCTGCTGCTGTATTCCGCCAGCTCGTCACGCTGCAGCGCCAGGTCATGCTTATCAAGGCAAAAGACCTTACGTCCCAGCTCCAGCAGACGGCTGCCGTCAAAAATCTGCCCTCTGCTTACCAGCAGCAGATGCAAATCAGCAAAGCCTGCCTTGCTCAGAGCAAAGAGAAAATCAATCACCTCGCTGCTCTCCAACAGATGCAAATCATCTATAAACCAATAGACAGGCTCCTGCGGCAGCAGCTGACGGAACAGCTCCAGTACCAGCGTTTTGGCGTTGGCATCGGCAGGCAAAGACTGCTGCAGCAGCGCAGCGCCCAGCTCCGTATTTTGCCAGCTGTGGCACACTCCCTGCCAGAATGCCTCGGCACCGGCGCCGTAAATACTCTGGCGCAGTACCCTTTTGCCGCAGCGCTCCTGCTCCTGCAAAAAGTACTGCACTGCCAGTGTTTTACCGTAGCCCATGGGAGCAACAACCAGCGTTGTTCCCGCTTTCTGCAGCTCTGCCAAAAGCTCTTTTATTCTCTTGGAATAATATAAATTATTGAGCCTTTTCATAGTGTTTTTACTTAATTACGTTCTGCGGTGTGCCTGCCAGCCATTTTTCGATGTTGGCAAAAACGATATCGGCACGTGCAGCCAGTGCTTCGGCGCTGGCGAAGGCCACGTGCGGTGTCAGCACGGTGTTCTTTGCATGGCACAGAGGATGCTCCGGCGCAATCGGCGGCTCGCCCTCAAACACATCAATGCCTGCGCCCGCCAATCTTCCTTCGTTCAGCGCCTGTGCCAGCGCCTCGCTGTCCACAACAGGACCGCGCGCAGTATTCAGCAGTACGGCCGTCGGCTTCATCTTGGCAATAGCCTCGGCATTAATCAGTCCGCTGGTTGCGTCCGTCAGCGGCACATGCAGGCTGACAAAATCGCTGGCAGCCAAAAGCTCATCCAGACTTACATAGCTTACACCGTCAGCCTGCAGCTCTGCCTTCGGAGTACGGCTGTAGGCCAGCACCCTGCAGCCGAAGGCAGCGGCAAGCTTCGCCACTCTGCTGCCAATCGCACCGGTGCCGACTACGCCGAAGGTCTTGCCAAAAAGCTCAAAGCCTACCAGCCCATCCTTCGTTCCTGCCTGACGGCAGCGTGCATCACAGGGAACAATGTTGCGGATAACGCTGATAGCCAGGCCGAAGGTCAGCTCTGCTACCGCATTGGTGGAATAGCCTGCAGCGTTGCACACTACAATTCCGCGCTCACGGCAGGCAGCCAGCGCAATATGGTCTACACCGGTAAAGGCTACAGACAGCATTTTCAAATTAGGGCAGGCGTTGATAATCTCCGCACTCAGCGGCTGATTAGCCAGCATGATAATATCGGCCTGCTGCACACGTGCCAGCAGCTTCGTCTGGTCGGTGTCCTTCTCAGTATAATATACAAAATCATGACCTGCAGCCTGCAGCGGCGCTGCCAGTGCATTAATCAGCTCCATCTTTACGCCTAACGGCTCCATAACTACTATTTTCATCAAAGCACCTCCGAAAAAGTCTATAAAATTTTTGCTTATCACTTACATATTACTACTGTAGGAATTGATTAGCAAGGAAGAATTTTTCAGGGCCTGCGTCCGCCTTTATAAATATTTGCATCCGCAAATACAAAAAAGCCGTTCTTCTTTCGAAGAACGGCATATTTTCGTTGGTGATCCACCCGAGACTCGAACTCGGGACACCCTGATTAAAAGTCAGGTGCTCTACCAACTGAGCTAGTGAATCATTTGTTACCATAAATTAGCAACATTAATATTATACAGACTAATGCAAGGAAAGTCAAGTACTTTTTTAAAATATTTTTGCTGTTTTTTCAGCAGCCTAAGCTTACAGCAGCTCTTTCAGAACGATAGTCTGCTCGCGGTTAGGACCAACGGAGATAATACCCAGCTCAACACCGGATACCTCGCTGATTTTAGCCAGATATTTTTTAGCGTTTTCCGGCAGCTCGTCATAGTTACGGATGCCGCTGATGTCGGTCATCCAGCCGTCGAACTCTTCGAAAATCGGCTCAACCTTAGCCAAAACGTTCAGGCTTGCAGGAATGCGTTTGAGAACCTCATCGCCAATCTTGTAGCCAACGCACATTTTAATCTTCGGCATATTGTCGAGGATATCCAGACGGGTAATTGCCAGATAATCCAGGCTGTTCAGGCGTGCGCTGTAACGCAGCATGAAAGCATCCAGCCAGCCGCAGCGACGCGGACGACCGGTTACGGTGCCGTATTCATGGCCGGTTTCGCGGATTTGGTTGCCGGGGCCGTCTGTATCCAGCAGCTCGGTGATGAAGGGACCTTCACCAACGCGGGTGGTATAAGCCTTAACTACGCCGACAACATGGTCGATGAAGCGGGGACCTACGCCACTGCCGGTGCAGGCATTACCTGCAGTCGGGTTGGAGCTGGTAACATACGGATAGGTACCATGGTCGATATCGAGGAAGGTAGCCTGTGCGCCTTCAAACAGAACGTTTTTGCCGGCGCTGAACAGCTCATCCATAACAACGCCGGTATCGGCAACGTACGGACGCAGCTCTTCTGCATAAGCCAGATATTCCTTCAGTACGGTATCATAGTCAAACGGTTCTGCACCGTAAATTTTGGTGATAATAGCATTTTTTGCTTCCAGATTAACCTTCAGCTTATCAGCAAAGGTTTCGGGCTCCATCAGATCGCAGATACGGATGCCTACGCGAGCAACCTTATCCATGTAGCAGGGACCGATGCCGCCTTTGGTGGTGCCGATTTTGTGATTGCCCAGTGCTTCCTCCTGCAGCTCATCAAGACGTTGATGATACGGCAGAACAACGTGTGCACGGTCAGAAATAACCAGATTGCTGCAATCAATGCCCTTTTCCTTCATGCCGGCGATTTCAGCCAGCACAACGCCGGGGTTGATTACAACGCCGTTGCCCAGAACGTTAGTCTTATCATTGAACAGTACGCCGGATGGCAGCAGACGCAGCTTATAATTAATGTTGTTAACTACAACGGTATGGCCTGCATTGGAGCCGCCGCTGTAACGAACTACAGCGTCAGCCTTTTGCGCCAAATAGTCAACAATTTTACCTTTACCCTCATCGCCCCATTGGGCGCCTAAAACTACAACAGATGACATTAGCAGTCACTCCTTATCAAAATTATAAACCAAATCTAGCAAAAATCTCGTCAACGTGGCGCAGCATCGGTTTCGGATCGAAGCAATGCTCAACCTCTTCGTCAGTCAGATATTTTTTGATATCCGGGTCAGCTTCAACGTTGGTCTTGAAGTCAGCGCCTTGCAGCCAACGTGCCATAGCGTTGCGTTGTACCCATTTGTAAGCGTCCTCACGCAGTACACCTTTGGTAACCAGAGCAATCAGCAGGTTTTGGCTGAAAATCAGACCACCGGTTTTGTTCATGTTGGCAATCATTGCATCAGGATATACCAGCAGCTTGTCGATGATGTTGGAGAATTTACGCAGCATATGATCCAGAGCAATAGTTGCGTCCGGCAGAATAACGCGTTCTACGGAAGAATGGGAGATATCGCGTTCATGCCACAGGGTTACATCCTCCAGAGCTGCTACTGCATAGCCGCGCAGCAGGCGAGCCATACCGGAAACCTTTTCGCAGGTGATAGGATTACGTTTATGCGGCATAGCGGAAGAACCCTTTTGGCCGGGTGCAAAATATTCTTCAGCTTCACGGATATCGGTACGTTGCAGGTTACGGATTTCGGTTGCCATCTTATCCAGAGAGGAACCGATGATTGCCAGAGTAGTCATGAAATGTGCATGACGGTCACGTTGGATAACCTGGGTTGCCAGGCGTACCGGAGTGAGCTCCAGCTTTTCGCAGACATATTTTTCTACAAACGGATCGATGTTGGAGTAAGTGCCTACAGCACCGGACAGCTTGCCGACTGCCATCATTTCACGCGCTTGTTTCAGACGTTCGATGTCACGCTCGATTTCAGCGGACCACAGCAGGAATTTCATACCGAAGGTCATCGGTTCTGCGTGGATGCCGTGAGTACGGCCGATCATAACGGTATATTTGAATTCAGCGGCACGACGGCGCAGAATTTCATGGAAGTTTACCAGATGACGCATAATCAGGTCTGCGGACTGTACAGTCATGTAGCACAGTGCAGTATCCTTTACGTCGCTGGAGGTCAGGCCTTTGTGAATGTATTTGGACGCATCACCTACATACTCAGCCACATTAGTCAGGAAAGCAATAACATCATGGTTGGTAACTGCTTCAATTTCCTTAATGCGGTCCAGACGGAAGTCAGCCTTCGTCTGAATATCCTTCAGCGCTTCGTCAGGCACAATGCCCAGTTTGTTCATAGCCTCGCAAGCCAGAATTTCTACCTTCAGCATGGTACGGAATTCATTTTCGAGTGTCCAGATATTACCCATTTCAGGATGAGTATAACGATCAATCATTTTTGTATGCCTCCCAAGACAATTTTATTCATGAAAAAACATCTGAAAGCCACAGATATTACCTTCAGATTCTTCACTACACTTTGTTGCATAAATATCATATCATTTTCCGCGTCTTATCGCAAGCTTTATGAACATTTTTTGTTGATTTTAGGTAAAATATTCGGTTTTTCTTCGCAGCTTCCTTGTAAGCTTTTTTACACTTATCAGAAAAAATCTTTTGCCAAGAGAATAAATTTCACGCTTTTAACACCCATCAGGCAATGCTCCATGCAATACTCAAAAAGTCCCGAGATGTTAAAATCCCGGGACTTTTATTATGTCGCTGTATTCTATTCTCAGCTTTCGCGCTTCGTAAAGCCGACAAATTTGGTAAACTGCTTTTGGAAGAACAGATTAACGGTATCTACCGGACCGTTACGATGCTTAGCAATAATCAGCTCGGTGTGCTTGTTTTCCGTTTCCGGATTGTAGTAATCCTCGCGGTACAGGAATGCTACGATATCCGCATCCTGCTCCAGAGAACCGGATTCACGCAGGTCACTGAGCATGGGGCGCTTAACCTGACGCGATTCAACGCTACGGCTCAGCTGTGACAGCGCCAACACCGGCACATCCAGCTCACGCGCCAACGCCTTCAGCGAGCGGGAGATTTCCGAAACCTCCTGCTGGCGGTCGCCGGAATTATTGCGCTTGCCGCTGCCCTGCATCAGCTGCAGGTAATCGACAACAATCAAATCCAGGCCATGCTCTGCCTTCAGGCGGCGTGCACGGCTGCGCATATCCATCGCCGTAATGCCTGCTGTATCATCAATATAAATTTTCGCACGGCTCATCGTATCGCAGGCATCCCAAAGGTGCGTCCAGTCCTCGTCACGCATCTCGCCTACGCGCAGGCGCTGGCTGTCGATGCCTGCTTCGGCGCAAAGCATACGGTTAACCAGCTGCTCCTTGCTCATTTCCAGGCTAAAGAAGGCTACACTGCGCGGTTCACCGCCGATAACCTTGTGCGCACGCAGCGCTACGTTCTGCACAATGTTCAGCGCCAGCGCAGTTTTACCCATGGAAGGACGCGCTGCCAGAATAATAAAATCGGAAGGATGCAGACCGCTCGTCAGCTTATCCAAATCCGCAAAGCCTGCCGGCAGACCTGTAAGACCGCCCTTGTTCTGCAGCAGACTTTCGATGCTCTGCACGCTGTCCATCAAAATATCATTAATCGCTGTAAAATCATTCTTTTTCTTACGGTTGGAAATCTCCAGGATACGGCTTTCCGCAGTATCCAGCAGCGTACCGACATCCTCGTTGGCCTCATAGCCCATAGCCGCAATTTCGGTAGAAACGCGCACAAGCTGGCGCAGAACCGACTTTTCAGCAACAATCTCCGCATGGTACTTAACGTTAGCCGCCGTCAGCACCACATTCGCCAGACTGGTGATGTAGGCGATGCCGCCAATGTCCTCCAGCTTATTGTCACGCTTGAGGATTTCTGTCACAGTAACCATATCTACTGCTTCATTCTTATTATAAAGCTCCAGCATCGCACTAAAAATAACACGATGCGCCTCGCGGTAAAAGTCATCTGCCGACAGCACTTCGGTCGCCTTGGCAATAGCTTCTTTATCAATCAGCATCGCACCCAGCACAGCCTGCTCCGCTTCTATATTTTGCGGTGGCACTCTTTCTTCAATCACTCGCTTCTACCTCCTGTCAGTAATCTTTTCATTCATATTATTATACATTATTTGCTACAAAGCTGAAAGCTTTTTATTTGAACAGTATCAATGCTAAAACAAAAACAACCTCCCGCAAGCAATAGCCTGAGGGAGGTTGTTCGTATAGTTTTTCCTATTAAAAGCTACAGCGCCACCTCAGCGGACTCTGTGCCCTCCTGCTCCAGCTCTATCTGCTGATTGAGGTTCTCTGTCAGCCAAGCCTCGGCCTCTGCCTTTTGCTCCGCGCGCATTTTGAGGATAACCTTGGCGCGCAGGTCGTACTGCACATCGGCAATTTCAAACAGCTGCTGTTGATAAAGCACATTCAGAATGCGGCCGACACTGTTCACATCATATAAAAAGCTGTAATAGCCCAGCAAAATTTTCTGTGCCAAGCCAGCTTCCTTCACCGCGCCTGCCACGCTGCCGCTGTAAGCACGCACAAGTCCGCCTGCGCCCAGCTTAATGCCTCCGAAGTAACGTGTCACCACGGCTGCTGTTTCCGTCAGTCCGTTCTTACGCAGCACCTCCAGCATCGGAATACCGGCAGTACCGCTCGGCTCGCCATCGTCACTGGAGCGCTGTGCCAGATCATCCACGATATAGGCGGAGCAGTTGTGCGTTGCATCCCAGAACTCTTTTTTTACGGCCTTAATGAACTCCTGGGCCTCTGCTTCACTGTGCACCTTTTTCAGCGAGCAGATAAAACGTGATTTTTCAATCACAATTTCTTTACGGTAATCTCTGCTTATAGTATACAAGTAGCGTACCTCCGTCCGTATTTTTCGCAATTTATATTAACATTATAACACAATTCCACCGTTTTTAAAATTTTTTACAGTTTTTTACAGCAAACTCTTTATTTCCTCTTCTGTCTTTGTTATAATAGTGGACATTACAGACAAAGGAGAGAGCATTGATGCTACTCTTCATAAATTATTATTTTTTATTAAGGGAAAGAGGTAATTTCATAATGAAACAATTTTGTGCTTTAATCGGCAAATTCTTTGGCATCATCGCCATCGTTTTTCTGGTTCTCGGCCTCACAATGCCGCAGAACTTTTTGTGGGTATTAGGCAAGGTACACGGCATCAGCGTTCTGAGCTGCATGCTCGGTATCGTAATGTTCGGCATGGGCACCACACTGAACCTGAAGGACTTCGCACTTGTTCTTAAACGCCCGCTTGATATTCTCATCGGCTGCTGCGCTCAGTATTTCGTAATGCCCTTCTTGGCATACCTGCTGTCCGTTGCCTTCAATCTGGACCCGGCACTGACCACCGGTGTTGTACTGGTAGGCACCTGCCCCGGCGGTACCTCCTCCAACGTAATCACCTTTATGTCCAAGGGCGACGTTGCACTTTCCGTAACCATGACCAGTGTTTCCACTGTACTTTCTCCGATTCTGACTCCGTTCATCACCTACATGATTATCGGTGAAAAGATTAACTTCGATCCGGTAGGCATGTTCTGGAGCATCGTCCAAATCGTTATTCTGCCTATCTGCTTAGGTCTGGCTGTTAAATCCTTCCTGCCCAAGCTTGCCGAAGCAGCAACCGACTATCTGCCAGCTGTATCCTCCATTGCAATTTCTCTGATTATCGCAGGTGTTATCGGTGCCAGCCGCGACCTGATTCTGAAGGCTCCCGGCCTGATTCTGCTGGTAGTTATTCTGCATAACTGCTGCGGTTACGCTCTTGGCTTTGCCATCGCCCGCTTCACCGGCCTCAGCTGGAAAAAGGCTGTTGCTCTGTCCATCGAAGTTGGTATGCAAAACTCCGGTCTGGCAACCGGCCTGGCAAAAGCACACTTCGCTGCTCTGCCTGCCGCAACCGTTCCCGGCGCAGTATTCTCCGCATGGCACAATATTTCCGGTGCACTTTTGGCATGGGCTTACCAAAACTACCTGAATCCGAAATTTGACCCGGATTACGCTAAGGAAGAAGCTGTAGAAGCAGAACCTGCCAAGGCTTAAATTAAATTTGGTTGAAAATTATTAATCCCCTTGAGCTTGAAAGCCCAAGGGGATTTTTGTCTGCCAATAATCAACCGAAATTGAAGTTACATATTCACGTACTGCTGAATATACTCAAAAAGCATATCCGCACCTCTTTCGCCCATGAACGGCAAATGCTTGGCAATTGTCCTGTGACTGTAACAGGGATGGCTTACGCAAACTTTAAAGTTTGTCATGTCAGCTTGCGCAACAGTATCCTCATCAGCCATAACAAGACAATGACGAATATCCTTCAGCAGCTGCAGATATTCCTTCTCTTCCTTAAAGTACTCTATGCCTTCCGCAGCAGTACCGGTGATTTTATGTGTGCATACACTGTGAGCTACATTAAATTTCAACTCCTTGAAGAATGCACCCAAGCCTTTTACTGTATCATAATCACCCTTTAAAAATACCGTACCGGGAGTTCTGCTCAGCAGCGGAGACTTTAAAAGCATTTTCAGTCTGCGTTTTTTTTCCTCCAAACGCTGCAGCATAGCTTCCTTAACCGGCTGCCCTATAACCGCTGCAACGCTATTTAAAAACTCTTTCGTCTGACTATAACCGTAAGGCGGCAGATAAACATAAGGCGTACCGGTAACGCTTTGCAGATATTCGGCACTGGGAACCGCTTCTGCTGTAAGAACAATATTCAGCTCGGCACTGCTAAGCTCGGCAAGCGCCTCCGTAGTCATATTCATCGCAAGACAATGCAGCAGCTCGCAGCCGAAGCCCTCTCGCAGCAATCTTGTGATTTCGCAGATATCGGATTCTGCTCTGTAATGCAGCGGTGATGCACCTAAAATATTATAGCGTCCTTTTTGCTTGGCTGCGTCAGGCTGTACAAACAGCTCTGCCAGCTGCAGATAGATTTTTCGCAACCCGGCGCTGTAGTCTGCGCCCAAACCGGAGGTATTTACAGGAATCAGCCTGCTCTGAACCTTGCTCTGCAGGCTGTCGCAGATTCCCGCAATATCCGTACCGATGATAGATGTTACAGAAGAAGTCAGCACAAAAATAGCCTTAGGCGAATATAAAGCATCCAGCTCCAAAATGCCTCTTTCCAGATGCTCTGTACTGCCCATAATAATATCACTGTCATCTACACCGGTAGTAAAAAGTCTGTCAGGATAATCCTGCCCCAGCTTATTGAAAAAATTCATGCTGAAATGTGTTGTTCCTTCGGGACCATATTCCAAAACAACTGCATCTTCTATATTCAGCAGCGTGCTGATGATGGCCATTCTGTCAGACGGCACCGGAAAATTTCTTATCAAAGCCATAATCACTTCTCCTCTATTTGAGTCTGCGTAAAATCCAGCAAACGCTTAAGCAAGCCGAAACAGCCTGCAAAGCCCAGTACATCCTGTCCCGGCATACTGTCTATACCGAAAATCCCTTTTCTTTCCAGGCTGTCGGTAAAGCTTCTGCCTATATACAGCTGAGGCTTTAATTTATCATAGACAAATTCCATCGCTGCCAGATTGGCACTCTTGCAGACATAAGGATCCGCATATTGCAGCAGCTCTTTTTTTGCTTCCTTGTTTTTCAGAGTGCTCATCTGTATCATCATCGGCTGCAGTCCTAATCCTGCCAGATAAGTATTCAGCTCCCAACAGTTATACGGACTGTTGCCATATATATAGCCAATACCCTGCAGCTTATCCTGCACCTGCTGCTGCAAAGCAAGGCATTCCTCCAAAGACTCTGTAACAATCTGCGGCAGCTCCATTTCCAAAGCAGCAGCAAGCTCCTGATAGGCCTGCAACACCTTGTGCGGATTACACATCGGTGGGAAGTAAACGTAAGGCACAGCAAGCTTTTCCTGCATCTGCTTTGCCAGCTCCAATCCTAGCTCATCAACAACAATATTCAGCTTCGCTCTTCCTGCAAGCGCCAAATCCTGCAGACTGCATTTGCCAGGAAGCTGCAGTCCTAACTGTACGCCGGCCTGCTCCAGCAGCTGCAGCAAAACAGAATTTTTTTGCAAAGGAGCACCATTGCCAAGAATATTGACAACATTTTCCGTCGGCATTTTCCGCATCAGCTTTACAGTGGCAGTCAATGTTCTTTCGATACCCGGCAGATGATCCCGACACTGAAAATGCTCCGTACGCACAAGCAGAATCGGCACATGGTACCTTTCCTCCAGCTCATCAACGAGTGCATCATAATCATCACCGATGATTTCCAGAACGCAGGTTGTTACCAATACTATGCATTTAGGAGCTCCTGCCTCAAAAATTTCGGCAACGGCCTTTTTAGTTTTCTTAATCGTACCGAAGGTCACATCATAATCATCTATTACTACTGAAACACAGCTTTCCTTAAGACTGCCGAATATTTTCATATTCGCCAGCAGCTTGGAATAATAGGTACATTCATCCGTACCTACGATAACTGTAACTGCCTCCGGCAGCTGTCTCACGGTCATCAGAACACCCATCAGCGGGCAATGAGTTCCCGGGAAGGATGTTGCCATCAGCGGTTTAATATCCCTTTGCTCATTTACTTCGCTCAAGCGTCTGATATTATGTAAAATATCAGCGCCATAGTTTTTCTTTTGCAGCATATTTCTTCTCCTCAAAAAACAAGGGGCAGCAGATAAAACCGCCACCCCCATAAAATGTTATTTAATATCACACAAAGACCTTTGTGTCTATTTGCCGTAAACTGCCTCATGCAGAAGCTCTACACTGTCAGCGGCATGTTGCGACAGACAATTTACATAACCCTGCGGAATGACAATCGCCTGTTTTTTCTTTACAGCGGTTACCGTAGCCAGCGCAGGATCAGCATAGAGTTCTTCTAATTGCGCATTGCCTGCCTTATAAGCACCGCCCTGAGACCAGGTAGCGATAATTATGTAGTCAGGATTTGCCTGTACTACTTCTTCCTTACTCAAAATACGGCTCGTTCCGGGTTTGTCCGCAATTGTATGACGTGCTGCCTCATAGCAGTCCTCTACGCCGGCAGCAGTCATGATATCGTTAAAGATAATCCCCTTGCCGCCGATAGCGCCAAAGCGCAGAAAGAGCAGACCTTTTTTTCTGTCCTCAGGCTGCATTTTTTTAACCTTAGCTTCAACCGCACTGATTTTTTTCTGCATCTCGGCAATCAGCTTTTCAGCCTGCTCCGTTTCGCCTACAGCACCGCCGATAGCCTTAATCGTCTTGGGAATATTGCTCAGTCTGGATGCGGCGGGATAAACAAAAACCTTAATTCCCACATCCTCCAAGCTGGAAATCTGCTCCGGCTTACTGCTGTCCGGCAGCAGCACCAGATCAGGCTTCAGTGCAAGAATAGCCTCCGGATTGCTTTCCGCAATTTTGGTAACATCCTTAGCCTCCTTGGCACCCATGGCCAAATCCTCATCATGCACCCATTTGGACAGGCCTGCTATACGCTTATGGTCAACAAGGCCTAAAAGCACCTCGTCACCATAAACATACAGGCTGATTATTTTTTGAGGCTTAGACTCAAAGGACAGCTTCTTGCCGCGTACATCCTGCACAACATAGCTTTGCTTTTTAGCAGCATCATTCTGCTTGTCAACAGTACCGGCACAGCCGGAGCAATAGACAACAGCCAGCAAAGCAAGGATAAGGAAAAATAATCTACGCATAATCAGCCAAGCCTTTCATCAGAAGCTGTGCTCGTAAGACAGCATCCAGTTGCGTTCCTCCAGCATAGCACCGGTGCCGCTGGAAGAACCGGTTCTGATATCATCACGGTTAAGCAGGTTATAAACAGCAAATCTTAAAGCATCATTTTTGGTAATCTGCTGTTTTACATTCAAAGTAAGGTCTAACATTGGTTTAACGCCGTTAATTCTTTCTGCCATATAGTTAGCATAAATGTTGGCATTGGTCTTGCCCAAACTATAGCCTACTCCTGCATGCAGACCTAATTTAAAGTCAACTCTTTGCCAATCTCCCTTAGCAAGCTTTTGCTCAGGATTACCATAGGAAACGCCTACATTGTAGCTGAACTTTTTAGAAGCAGCTTTTTCGTAGCTTACCTCAACGCCGGTATTTCTGTACTTATTAGCATTCAGGAACATGCTCTTGCCGCTGCCGTTATAGTTTCGCTGGCTATAGATACGGTCATTGATATCCATATGGTAAACGTTTACCTTGAAGAGTTCATCGGCAGCCAATTTCTTTTTCCAGCCGAACTCATAGTTCCAGCCATTTTCTGCCTTCAGATCAGGGTTCATCAGCTGAGTTGCCGTACCCCATTGCTCATTGACATGAGGCGCGCGCATAGAACGGTTCACATTCAGATAAATATTATCATCCGTGCCTAAGGAATGCATTACCTGGAATTGCGGGCAGAACTTGCTACCGGATTTCTCAACATATGCTTCACGAGCACCAAGGAAAATTTTGGTTTTATCGGATACCTCGGTTTCCGTCATAAAGAATACTGCGGCGCTGTCGCGCTTTGCTGCCTCCACATTAGTATTGTTTTTGGTATTTTCGTTTTCATAGTTAGCGCCAACCGTCAGCTCGGTTTTTCCTAATTGGAATTTATCCTGCAAATCGGCACCATAGTTATGACCCTTTTGGTGGGTGGATGTATTGAATTTCCAATCTCTGTTTCTGAAGAATACGGTAGCCTGTAAATCATCATTAACATATCTGAACTGACCGAAGTTGTATTTAATATCACTGTGGAAGCCGGGCTTATAGGCGCCATCGACTAATTTGGAACAATCGGAAACCTTTTTGCTGTACATATATTGTAAAGACAAGTTATCGCTGATAGCATATTGCAGATTCAAGCTGTCCTTTTCCAGCTTGTCACCGGTATAGTAGTTGCTTGCACCGGAGTTTTTATAGACAAAGCCTCGGTCCTTAGACTGCTGTCTGGAATAGCTTAATTGCAGCTTATCGGTAGCTACATTGACAGCGCCCTTAAATTTGTTCTTATCGCCAAAGCCAATCAATACTTTATTCTTGGCTGCCTTTTTATTAGTAATAATATTGATAACACCGGCACTGGCATTAGAACCGTAAAGAACAGTAGCGCCGCCCTTAACAACCTCAATGCGGTCTATAATATCAGAGGAAATGGATTCCAAGTCATAGTTACCGTCCTGATTCAAGGGAATTCCGTTTATTAAGATAGCAACGTTATCTTTAGAAATGCCTCTGAAGCCGATGTAAGTATTGCCGGTCGGAGAAGCAGTTAAGGTAAAGCCGGGAATATTTTTTACAACCTCCATAACGTTATTGGCACCCAGCTTTTCAATCTTCTCCTGGTCATAAATTTCGGTTGCAGCAGGAATATCTACATCTCTTTTCTCATAACGGGCGGCAGTAACCATCATGGGATCCAATACATACTCATTTAATGCTTCATGTGCCATTACCGGCGCAGCAAACAGCAGGCAGCCCAAAGCTACAGCACCGTTTACCATTTTCTTACTCATCAAACTCATCAGTCATACACTCCTTGAAAATTTTAATAATATAGCGCAAAATAATAATATTAGCTTTTGATAACTCATACCACGTTATCAGTATTATCTTACAATATACAACGCTTATACAGTCAAGAGGTTTTTTATGAAGGATTCACGTTATTTCACTCCCGCTGAACTGGCAAAGCTGCTCGGCATATCCAAGCAGCTTCTGTTATATTATGATAAAAACGATATTTTTTCACCTGAACTTGTGGACGAAAACGGCTACAGATTTTACGTTTTGTCGCAGTATTTTACCCTGCAGATTATCATCTCTCTCAGAAAGCTCGATGTTTCCTTAAAGGAAATCAAAGCTTACTTAAAGAGTAAGGATATAAACCTGCTAAAAGATATATATCGCAACAAGCAGCAGGAATATAAAAAGCAGATTGAGGAGTTGCTGTATTTAGAAAAAACAATGCAGCAGAAAATCTCTTTTTTAAACGATATTCAGAATCTGCCTCTTAACCAGATTCTGCTGGAACTTCAAGAGGAAGAACATCTTTATTTTAGTGAGGATATAAGTTTCCAAACACCTATTAAACATCGAATGAATATTTTGGCTAAGCATATGCTGCCAGTATTTTCTCATCCGTCCTTTCAGGAATATCTGATGGGCTTTCATTATGACAGCAATGAATTCTTCTACGAAGATCTTATAACGCAATACAACGTATTTATTAGCGCAAATAGCAAATTACATTATAATAATCCAATAAAGAAAACGAAAGAAAAAGGCTTATATCTGTGCGTTTACTGCAATGCTCATTATGGAGTAATTGATTCAAAAATAAAAGAACGCATATTAAAATTTGTCGAACAAAATAAATTGCATATGCATGGAGGCATATATCTTTTCCCGCTGCGCAACTTCTGGTCTACTTCTAAGCCTGAGGAAGAACTTGTTAAACTCTGCTTAAGAGTAGAATATACTGATTAAGGTGTATAACTATTATATGCTTTATTTTTATTTTAAATTGAAGCTCCTGCAGTAAAATACAACAAAACCTCTGATATTTCTTCCGGTATCAATACACAGGCAAAAGAAGTTGGTATATTTGTGCCAACTTCTTTTTATATGAGCATTCTGTGCATCTGTAAGGTTATTTTTGTGCTATAATATTAGTTACAAAAATTCGAAGAAAAGAGTTATATTTATGGACGATAAAGAACAAAAATGGCTCATTGTATAATGAAATTGCACACCTGAAAAATTGAATAAAAAATAGTCCA